>OGOO01002581.1_pt1 | contig 12926 bp, 7 predicted proteins | sample 1552651 | NCBI WGS metagenome assembly OGOO01 (sample SAMEA2580118, study PRJEB22360) | human gut metagenome | biome: human gut; feature: human-associated habitat; material: faeces | place: Denmark | collected 2008/2010 | reverse complement strand
CTGGGCGGTTGCGAATAACGTGACGAACGGTACTTCCAACACGACGTTCAGCCCCGACGCGGACTGCACGCGCGCGGAGATCGTGACGTTCCTGTATCGCGCCTATCAGGGCAAGTAAAAAAGCAAATACTCAACTTACAAGGCAGGCACCTGGTTTCGGGTGCCTGCCTTGCAGCAAGAGGTACTGCACAGAAGTTAGCCGCCACGGCAGCAAAATGTTCGTCCCATTTGCGTCGGTAGCTATATCGGCGGGGAAAATATATTAGAGAGAAAAAGGAGAGGTAACATGGCAGTTCGTAGATTAAAAGGTTTATACTTAAAATCAGAAGGTAAATACTTAGAAGACTACCCTTCGCGTTATGTTGAACAGACAGAGGCACTTTTTGAATGGCGGCAGAGCGCACCGAAGCAGGATATCGAACTTCATAAGAGAGCTGAGAAGTTTTCCGGCCTGTTCAGGGAAGTATCCGCTGGGTAAAGTGCTTTGCTACAAAGTGCCCGGTTTTCCGTGTGAAGCATTGGTTGAGGATACAGAGAATTCGTAAGTGCGTTACTTGCTTTTAACGCAAAATGGGGACGTATATGAGGACATAGTCTTTTCTAACACTTTTCTAACACATTCCGGCAAAAGGCTGTTTTTGGGCACAAAAAGCAATCATAATAGAGAAAGTAACGCTCCCAAGATCAAGGTGATCTCGGGAGCGGTTTTGCGTTCAGATGACGGCGGTATATGGCCATAAGACAGGTTCAGTAGAATGCTTCTCTTTCTACTCATCCTACGTTGTGGGACATTTAATGGGAAGACTTGGTCAGAATGTTCGGCAGCTGGGCGCGCAGGGCAGCCACGCCCTCGGCAGAGCCGAGGTCATAGCGCTCCACCATGTTCAAAACAGACTGCAAAGAGGTTTTCGGGTTGCACCACAGGTTCGGGGCGTAGCCCTTGCCCTCCACATTTTCCATACTGTAGATAAAGTGGAGTGCCTGACCGAACTGGAAGCCAATGGCGGAGTTGGGAAGCATCCAGCCTCTCACATTTCCGACTAGCTGTGCGCCTCTCGTCGGGCCGCCGATCACAAGGCAGTTGTCCAGTGTCCTGCAATAGGTCACGATGCTCTCGCCGGCGGAGCCGGACATGCTGTCTGTCAGAAGAAGAATCGGAGTGCTGTTTGCCAGCAGCTTTCCCTGAAACAGCTCATAGTCCTTATCGCCTGTCCGGAAGGCGGCAAACTCTTCACCCAGGTCCGCGTAGGCTTGGGTCCTATCGAACATAGCAGTGCCCCAGTTGGAAATAATCGTTTTCTGTTCGGGTTCTTCTCCCGTGTAGCTTTTCAGCCAGTTTTTGATAAAGTCTTCATCGCCGCCGCTGTTGGAGCGGGCATCAATGATGATGAGCTTCGCGTTTTTAAGGTCAGAACCGGTGCGGACGAACTCGTCCATTGTCTCCTCATAATTCCAGTCAAACCTGCGAATCGTTATCAAGGCGATACCGTTTGATTTCAGATAATGATAATCCGGGACCTGCGAACCGTCTTCCAGATAGGACTGGCTCAGCGACCATGTGAGCGAAACCGTTTTTGTTTCGCCGCCCTTTGTCAGAGTAATGATGTCTGTTGTATGTGCTGCTGTTGCAGGGCAGAACTGGCGCAGGGAATAGCACACGCGGCCGCTCTTTTCAAGATATGGCTGCATTTCCACGTTCGCGTTGCCGCAGGAGGTATAGTACCACTTCTCGTTTTCCCCCAGCAGATAGTACCCGCTTTCATCCTTGCCAAAGCTTTGACCGCTGTAATAGTAAAGATACTGAACGCTTTTTTCAAAGGCCGGTTCATACCGCCCGGCGATCGAGAAATGTCCGTCCCGAACGAAAAGCAGGTGCGAGTAAATGAGCGAGACGAGCTGGTCCCACTTGATCGTCTGATAGGACGCAAGCTTTGCGCGGATGGTATCCTCCGCTTTTTGAAACGCCTCCTCACCAAAATAGTAGTAAGCACCGTAGGAATAGTGCAGCGCACGGAAGAACAGGTCCACATCCTCAAGCGCTTCTTCGCGCGTAAGGACCGCCTTGCCGGGATTATTCAGATTTTTCAGGCTGTCGATCTCTGCCTGCGTGATCTCGACCTCGCCGCGGTGATGCTGTAAATATGCTTCAAAGCCGTCGAACGACTCTTCCTTCGCCATATCGGCACGGCGTTTTTCGTTCACGTCTTCGAGCAGCTGTTCAAACGCGTTTTGGTAGGCCGCCGTGGAGCCCTTGCTCAAAACGATGGCGGTATTGCTGTCGGCATCATAGTCGACGGTAAAGCCGAGCGCATCGCCGAGGTCGCGCAGCTTGAAATAGTTGTTTCCCCCGATGTTGTAGACAGAAAGACCGTCCGCAGCCTTTCCGTCGATCAAAATAGACTGCTTGCTGACAACGGCTGTTTTGGACTGATCCCGCCCGCGCGCAAGCTCGCCACCGACAGGGGTATATTCCTTCCCGGAAACGACCGTGACCGCATTGCTCTGTTCATCGAACGAAACGGAAAAGCGGCTGTCCGTCTTGCTCAGAAGCTGCGCAAGGTCGCGCAGCTTGAAATAGTTGCTGCCGTCGATGTTGTATTTGTCGCAGTCCGCATCGACGCCGTCGACCGACAGATTTTGCGGCGAAGCCACCACATTCGCGGCGGAGGCGTAAGGTGCGGCAATGCAAACCAGGAGCAGCGTCAAAATGATGGGCAATAGTTTTTTCATGGATGATTCTCCTCTCCCTTATCACGCTTTCGGTGCGCCGCTTTCAAAGAAGCGTTCCCCGTCAGAGCAATTTTTTACTTTAAGGGTAGCATACTCCATCGTATGCTGCAACGCAAATTTTGCATAAAAGCGGTATCGCCCGTCTAAAGGCGACCGATAGCTTCATCCGCGGCCTTTCAGCCGAGCTTCTGCGCAAGGTCCTTGAGCGCGGCGGTCATCGCCTCTTCAAACGAGGGGTGCGGACGCATGGCCAGCAGGAATTGATCGACCGTCATGTGGTTGGCGAGCGCCTGCGAGACGCCGCCGATCATGTCGCTCGCATGCTCGCACATGAGCTGCGCGCCGAGAAGCTCGCGTGTTTCGGCGTGGGCGACGAACTTCATAAAGCAGCGGCCCGGGTCGGCGATGAGCGTCTTGGCGTTGTCGAACATGACGTGTTTGCCGACCTTGACGGGGATGCCCGCCTCCTTGGCCTCGGCCTCGGTGAGGCCGACGACCGCGATCTCCGGACGGCAGTAGATGCAGCTCGGCACGACGGACATGGATGTGTGATTTTCCCTTCCGTAGAGCAGGTCGACGCAGGCGATGCCCTGCGCGGTCGCCACATGGGCGAGCTGAATTTTGGCCGAGACGTCGCCGATGGCGTAGATGTGGGGGATGCTCGTCTCGTAGCGCTCGTTCACGGCGATGCTGCGGCGGTTCATCTCGACAGAAATGCCATCCGCGAACAGGCCGTCGCAGTACGGGCGGCGGCCGATGGCGCAGAGCACGGCCTCGCCGGAGACGGTCTCGCTCTTTTCCTTACAGGTGAAGTTGACGGCGATATCCTCACCCGTCTTCTCGACGCTCTGGACCATCGCGTTCGTGAAGACCTTCACGCCCTGCTTTTTGAGGATGAGCGCGAGGTTCTGGCCCAGCTCCTTGTCCATGTTGGGTAGCAGGCGGTCCATGCCCTCGATGACGGTCACCTCGCAGCCGAGGTCTGCGTAAAACGTCGCAAACTCGATGCCGATGACGCCGCCGCCGATGATGACGATGGAGCGGTACAGGTGGTCGCACCCCTCAAGCAGCTCGTCGGAGGTCATCGCAAACTCAAGTCCGGGAATCGGCGGGCGGGACGGGACGGAGCCGGTGGCGATGAGGATATCGTCGCAGGTGTAGTCGTTGGCATCGCCCTCGGCGTCTGTCACGCGGACAGCGCCGGGTGCGGTGATGAGCGCCGTGCCGCGCAGAAAGTCGATCTTTGCGATCTTGAAAAGCGATTCAATGCCGGAGGACAGCTTTTGCGAAATTTCGCGCTTGTAGGCAAAAATCTCCGTCATGTCGGCGCGGATATCGTCGGTGTGGATGCCGGCGTGTGCGCCGTGCTTGGCGTCGTGGAAGATCTGAGAAGAGTGCAGCAGCGTTTTCGTCGGGATGCAGCCGCGGTTTAAGCAGGTGCCGCCCGCTTCGCGCTTCTCGACGACGGCGACCTTTTTGCCGAGCTTGGCCGCATGGAGCGCGGCTTCGTAGCCGCCGGGGCCCGCGCCGATGACGATGAGTTCATAATGAGCCATAATAGTTCGTTCCTTTTTGAGAGCAATGCCGCCGACTTTTCGGCGGCATTGCGTGATGTTGAGATATGCGTTGCCTTCGTCAGGCAAACTGATACCGTAAAACCATGTTGCGCGCCGCGCCGACCTCGTCGAGGCGGCGGACGGGCGTGGAGTGGGGAGCGGTGTGGAGCGTCTCGGGATCGGAGTGCGCGAGTTCAAAGAGCTTGCAGTAGATGCCGCAGACCTCGTCCATGGTCTCTTTGCTCTCAGTCTCGCAGGGCTCGATCATGAGCGCCTCATGGACGATGAGCGGGAAGTACATCGTGGGCGGGTGCAGGCCAAAGTCGAGCATGCCCTTGGCAAGGTCGAGCGCGGAGACGCCCGTCTCCTTGTGGAGATCGACAAGCGACATGACGAACTCGTGCATGCAGATCTCGTCATAGGCCATGGTGAAGGTATCCTTGAGCCTGACGCGCATGTAGTTCGCGTTCAGCACGGCGTTCATCGCCGCCTCGCGGATGCCGGACTTGCCGAGCGTGAGCACGTAGGTCAGCGCGCGCACGACGACGTCGAAGTTGCCGTAGAACATCTTCACGCGGCCGATGGACTTTTCGGGGTATGCAAAGCCGTACTTGCCGTCCTTTTCGACGACCAGCGGGCCGGGCATGTACTTTTTGAGGAATTCCTTGCAGCCGACCGCGCCTGCGCCGGGGCCGCCGCCGCCGTGCGGTGTGGCGAACGTCTTATGCAGGTTACTGTGGATGCAGTCAAAGCCCATGTCACCGGGACGGACGACGCCCATGACGGCGTTGAGGTTCGCACCGTCGTAATAGCACAGGCCGCCCGCATCGTGAATGATCTTCGTGATCTCGAGGATGTTCTTGTCGAAAATACCGACGGTGTTCGGGTTCGTCAGCATCAATCCCGCGGTGTCGGGGCCGACGGCGGCGCGCAGCGCGTCGAGGTCCACGCAGCCGTCTGCGCCGGACGGGATGTTGATGACCTGGAAGCCGCACATCGCGGCGGTCGCGGGGTTTGTGCCGTGGGCGGAGTCGGGCACGATGATCTTCGTGCGGTTAAAATCGCCGCGGTCGGTATGATAGGCCTTGATGAGCAGAACGCCCGTGAACTCACCGTGCGCGCCCGCCGCGGGCTGGAACGTGACAGCGTCCATGCCGAAGACCTCGCCAAGCTCAGCGCCCAGCGTGTGCAGCGCCTCGAGCGCGCCCTGCGCGGTCTCGATGCTCTGGAGCGGGTGGAGCTGGGTGAAGCCCGGCAGCGCCGCCATGTCCTCGTCGATCTTGGGGTTGTACTTCATCGTGCACGAGCCGAGGGGATAGAAGCCGTCGTTCACGCCATGGATGCGCTTGCAAAGGGCGGTGTAGTGACGGGTGAGCTCATTTTCGCTCACATGGGGCAGGTGCAGCGCCTCGCTGCGCTCTTCGGGAAGCTGATATTCGGGGACGTCACACTCCGGCATGAGGGTCATGCCGCGGCCTTCGACGCCAAGTTCAAAAATGAGCTTCATTTACAGCACCTCCTTCACGATGGCGACAGCTTTGTCGAGCTGCGACTTGGAGACGAGCTCCGTCACGCACCAGAGAATGCCACCCTCGACCTCTGCGCCGCCGAGGATGCCCTCGGCCTCGAGCGCGTCGAGGATCTTCCTGCGGCAGTTGGGGCATTCGACTTCGGTGACGAACTCGTGGAAGAATTCACCCTTGTACTTCAAGGTGCAGCCGATCTTTTGGAGCTCAGAGGCGAAATAGTGCGCCTTCGAGGTGCAGAGCCGCGCGCACTGCTTCATGCCCTTTTCGCCCATCGCGGCCATGTAAACGCCCGCGGCGAAGGCACATAACGCCTGGTTGGAGCAGATGTTGGAGCTGGCCTTTTCGCGGCGGATGTGCTGCTCGCGCGCGGACAGCGTCAGCACGTAGCCAACCTCGCCGTCCACATCCTTCGTCTGGCCGACGATGCGGCCGGGGAGCTTTCTCGTCATGGCGGATGTCGTGGCCATGAAGCCGAGGAACGGGCCGCCGAACGCCGTGTCGAGGCCGAGGGGCTGACCGTCGCCGACGGCGACATCCGCGCCCATCGCGCGCGGCGTGGGCAGAATGGCGCAGGCGATGGGGTTCACGCCCATGACGAACTTGGCGCCCGCGGCGTGGACGATCTCACCGGCCGCCTTCGCGTCTTCGATCTGGCCGAAGTAGTTCGGCTGCTGGAGGTAGAAGCACGCGGCGTCATCGCCGAGCGCTTCCTTGAGCGCGTCGAGATCAGTTCTGCCGTCCTTTGCGGGGACGACAAAAAGCTCGGTATTCGAGGCGAAGCAGTAGGTCTTCATGACCTCGATGACCTGCGGATGGGCGCAGGCGGAGACGTAAGCCTTCGTGCGCTTGCGGTCCTTGCACATGGGGATCGTCTCGGCCGCGGCGGTCGCGCCGTCGTAGTGCGAGGCGTTGGAGACGTCCATGCCGGTCAGCTCGCAGATCATCGTCTGGAATTCAAACGTACCCTGCAGAACGCCCTGGCTGATCTCCGCCTGATAGGGGGTGTAGCAGGTGACAAGCTCTTCGCGGGAGGTGACGGATTTGACGACCGACGGGATGAAGTGGCGGTAGGCACCCGCGCCGCGAAGAACAGTCTTGAAGACCTTGTTCTTTTCGGCCATGGCGGTGACGGCCTCGCGCACCTCAAGCTCGCTCAGGCCCTCGGGGATGTTCAGCCCGCCGCTCCGCAGGAGCATTTCCTGCGGGACGGCCTTATACAGCCCTTCCAGGCTGTCGACCCCGATGGCGGCGAGCATTTCTTCCCGTTCCGCAGCCGTGGTGGGAACGTAAGAGCCCATCTCAGCCCTCCTGCGCGCAGTGCGCTTCGTAAGCGGCGGCGTCAAGCAGCGCCTCAGTGTCGGTCACGGGAGAGACCTTGATGATCCATGCGCCGTAGGGGTCGGAGTTCAGCGTTTCGGGCGCGTCGGCGAGCGCTTCGTTGACCTCGCAGATCGTGCCGCTGACGGGACAGATCACGTCGGAGACAGCCTTGACGGACTCGACATCGCCGAAGCTCTCACCGGCGGTGACGCTGTCGCCCTCGGCGGGCAGGTTGATAAAGACCACATCGCCCAGCGCATCCTGGGCAAAATCAGAAATGCCGATCACGGCGACGTCGCCGTCCATCTTGACCCACTCGTGGGACTTGGAATACTTCAGCTCAGCAGGGATGTTCATGGTAATTTCCTCCTCAAAATTGTTCTCAGTGAATGTTGTTTGTGATTGACGGTCCAATGGTTTCCGAATATTCGGTCAAAAATCTCTATTTCAGCGTTCGAGCTTGTAGAACGGCATTGGCACGATCTCGAGCTCGACCATGCGGCCGCGCACGTCGGCATTGAGGTGCTTGCCGATCTCGATATCTTGGGCGGGGATATAGCCCATCGCGACACCGCAGCCGATATAGGGCGCGAACGTGCCGGAGGACGCCCAGCCGATCTTTTCTCCATCCATCGTGTAGAGGTCGCAGTGCTCGCGCACGATGCCGCGGCCGACGACCTTCATGCCAATGCGCTTCATTTTCGGCGCGCCGAGCGCGACAAGCGCGTCGCGGCCGATGAAGTCCTTGCCCGTGAGCTTGCACGGAAGTCCCGCCATCTTCGGCGTGATCTCGTCGTTCATCTCGTGGCCGTAGAGCGGCATCGAAGCCTCTAAGCGCAGCGTGTCGCGCGCGCCGAGGCCGCAGGGGATCACCCCCTCGGGCTCGCCCGCCTTCAGAAGCGCTTTCCACAGGTCGACGGTGTCCTCGGCCTTGCAGTAGATCTCAAAGCCGTATTCACCGGTGTAGCCCGTCTGGGAGACGAGAGCATGGATCGTGCGCTCGCCGAGGTTCAGGGGCACGTCTTCGGTGAAGGTGTAGTACTTGGCGGGGATATACTGCTCGTCGCAGAGCTTTTTGAGAATGTCGCCGGACCTGGGGCCCTGCAGGGCGATCTGGCCCCAGTCGTTGCCCTCGTCGCGGTAGTCGACGTCGCCGGAGAGGTGGCTCTCGACCCAGGCGGCGTCCTTTTCGCGGTTGCCCGCGTTGACGACGAGCCAGTAATTGTCCGCTGCGCAGCGGTAGACGATGAAGTCGTCGATGATGCCGCCATTGTCGTTGCAGAACATCGAGTACTTGATCTCGCCGTCTTTCATGTTCGAAATGTCGGCGGTGATGATCTTCTGCACGTTGGCGACGGCATCAGGGCCCTTGAGGCGAAGCTCGCCCATGTGGGAAACGTCGAACAATCCGGCCTTTTCACGAACGGCCATGTGCTCGGCAATCACGCCGGTGGGATACTGCACGGGCATCAGAAAGCCGCCGAATTCGACGATCTTGCCGCCCATGTCCACATGCGTTTGGTAAAGTGGGGTCTTCTTTTCCATAGTGCGCATCCTCCGAAAACAATAATTTTAATGAATCTTATAAAAATTATTAAAATTAAGCATCAAAAAAGAGACACAAAACTCCCTTTTGAGCTTTGTGCCTCCGTTGATCACCTGAGAGATTCCCCGCCCGAGTCATCGCGGCAGGTTGCACCTTCGGCGTGCGTAAACGCACTTTTCGGAGCGTCGTCCGAGTTCGGCCCTTTTGCCTGAGAGCTTCTGCGTTCCCCTTCGGCGCCGCGGCAGAATATTCCGCGGTCTCTCCCGAACTCATCATCCGATCGGTTGATTCATTTTGCTTTTTAAAGCTAACATAAGAACGAGCCTTTGTCAAGAAAGAAAAAATAATATTTTGTTAAAATATTTCAAGCGGAAATTCGGCAAACCGAAAACTGCCGAAACAGGTCAAAATTTGAAAGCATCCCGTTGTTATGACTGCGTTGCCGGCCAGGTTCTATTTCGTTTCGGCATGGTGCTATTCATACTTTGCATTTGCATTTTGCCTAAAGCGGCGGCGGAGAAGTGATGGGGCGTCTATTTTCTTCGACGAAATCCGTCCTGCGCGGACAAAATTGTATTGACAACGGCGGAGGATGGGTCTATTGTACACACATCATTCGTCAAATGCTTTGAGCAGGACACGACTTCCCCGGATCACCGCTTTCAGAGAGCCGTTGGTGGTGCAAAACGGCAGCAAGGAACGGGCAGGCCATCCCCTGTGAGCAGCCGCGGTGAAAGGCGCGAACGCCGAGTAATCGTAGCCGGTCCCCCACCGTTAACAGGGTACGCTCTCCGATCCATTCGGGCAGCGGTCGAGCGGCCGGTTTTCCGGCAAGCAAAGTGGTAACGCGGAAGTTGAGATCTGCGGCGGATATCGCCGCGATACTGGCCTTCGTCTTTGCGATGGGTTTTCGTTGTGGAAAATCCGCGGCAGAGGCGGGGCTTTTCTTTTTGCTCCCGGCATTGGCGAAGAACACAGTTTTTTAGGAAAGAAAGGGAAATCACATGAACACACTCGTCATCGTGCTGATCGCGGCGGTCGTCCTCGTCGCTGCCTACGCACTCTATGGGCGCTGGCTCGCCAAAACCTGGGGCATCGACCCCAAGGCGCAGACGCCCGCCGTCAAGTATAACGACGGCAAGGACTTTGTCCCCACCAACGGCTGGACCGTCTTCAGCCATCAGTTTTCCTCCATCGCGGGCGCGGGCCCTGTCACCGGCGCGATTCAGGCCGCCGCGTTCGGCTGGCTGCCGGTGCTGCTGTGGGTGCTGCTCGGCGGCGTCTTCTTCGGCGCTGTGACGGACTTCGGCGCGCTGTACGCCTCCGTCAAAAACGACGGCAAGTCCATGGGCATGCTGATCGAAAAGTACATCGGCAAGCTCGGCCGCAAGCTGTTTCTGCTGTTCTGCTGGCTGTTCTGCCTGATCGTCATCGCGGCGTTCGCCGACATGGTCGCCGGCACGTTCAACGCCTACACCGTGGTCGATGGCGTGACGCAGCTCGCTGACGCCGCGCAGACCAACGGCGCAGCCGGTATGGTGTCCATCATGTTCATGGTGTTCGCCGTCGTCTTCGGCCTTGTGCAGAAGAAGCTGAACCTCTCGGGCTGGAAGGAAGCCGTGCTCGGCATCCTCTGCATCGTTGCCTCGTTCGCCGTCGGCATGAACTGCCCACTCATCTTCGGCAAGGTGACTTGGAGCTACATCACGTTCGTCTACATCTTCTTCGCCGCCGTTCTCCCGATGTGGCTTTTGAAGCAGCCGCGCGACTACATGACCACCTTCATGTTCATCTGCATGATCGCGGGCGCGGTCGTCGGCCTTCTCGTTGCGCATCCGACGATGAACCTCCCCGTCTTCACGGGCTTCAACAATGAAAAGCTCGGCACGATGTTCCCCATCCTGTTCGTCACCGTCGCCTGCGGCGCGGTGTCCGGCTTCCACAGCCTCGTCTCCTCCGGCACGTCGTCCAAGACGGTCGAAAACGAGAAGGACATGCTCAAGGTCGGCTACGGCGCGATGATCCTCGAGAGCCTGCTTGCCGTGCTCGCGCTCTGCGTGGCCGGTGCGGCCGCCGCGGGTACCCCGTTCCAGATCTTCAGCCGCGGCGTTGCGGGCTTCTTCGAGATGTTCGGCGTGCCGAACTACGCCGCCACGGTCTTTATGACGATGTGCGTCTCCGCCCTCGCCCTCACGAGCCTTGACGCCGTCGCGCGTATCGCGCGCATGAGCTTCCAGGAGCTTTTCAGTGTGGACGACATGGCCCACGCCGAGCCCTGGCGCAAGCTCCTGTGCAACACGTATTTCTCCACCGTACTGACGCTTGTGCTCGGCTACGTGCTCACGAAGATCGGCTACTCCAACATCTGGCCGCTGTTCGGCTCTGCCAACCAGCTGCTCTCCGCGCTCGTGCTCATCACGCTGTGCGTCTTCCTCAAGGTCACGGGCCGCAGCAACAAGATGCTCTTCCCGCCGCTCGTCATCATGCTCTGCGTCACGTTCACGGCGCTTGTCCAGCGCCTGATGGCCATGGTGAGCGCCATCCAAAATGCCGCTGCTGTCACCATCCCCGCGGGCGAGACGACCTGGGGCGCGGTGTTTATCGCCAACGGCTTGCAGCTCATCATCGCGGTGCTGCTCATCGTGCTCGGCGCGACCATCGTCGTGAACTCGATGAGAAGCTACGTCGCCAGCAAGCACAACAGCGAGGCCAAGGTTTAATTTTGAAAAATGTGCAAAAAAAGGAGGCTTCCCGTCGGGAAGCCTCCTTTTTTGCTTTATTACCAGCTTGCGACCGTGCCGTCGCATCTCGGTTCGGTGCCCGCGGCGTAAACGCCGTTTTCGCACTTCCAGATGATCTCGCCGCGGCCCATGGCCGTGCGGTCGTCGACGATCTCGACCTCGTGCCCCATTGCTCGCAGCTGCTCGGCGATCGCCTCGCCCGCCTCGCGCTCGATCTGGAGCTTTTTGCCGCCGATCCACTGGATGCGCGGCGCGTCGAGCGCCTCCTGCGGGTTCATGGCGTAATCGATGGTGCTCGTCAGCACCTCGACCTGCCCCTGCGGCTGCATGAACGCGCCCATCACGCCGAACGGGCCGACGGCCTCGCCGTCCTTGAGCAGAAAGCCCGGGATGATCGTGTGGTAGGACTTCTTTCCGCCCTCCAAATAGTTATCGCTCTTCGGGTCGAGGGAGAAGTTCGCGCCGCGGTCCTGAAGCGAGATGCCCGTGCCGGGGATGGCGATGCCCGCGCCAAAGCCGCAGTAGTTGCTTTGGATAAGCGAGACCATGTTGCCCTCTGCGTCCGCGGTGCAGAGGTAGATCGTGCCGCCGCAGTGCGGGTCGCCCGCTTTGGGCTCGAGCGCCTTGTCTGTGATGAGTGCGCGGCGGGCAGCAAGATAGTCGGGCGAGAGCAGCTCGCTGACCTTCGTTTTCATATAGCGCGGGTCGGCGACGTAGGTCTTCGTGTCGGCAAAGGCGAGCTTGATGGCCTCCATGACCTTGTGATAGTAGTCCGCGTCCTCGCGCTTTTCAGGCAGCGTCAGCCCGTTGAGCATGCCGAGTGCCATCAGCACCGTGATGCCGTGGCCGTTGGGCGGGATCTCGCAGACGGTGTAGCCGCGGTAGTCCTGCGTGATGGGCTCGACCCATTCAGGGTGGTAGTTCTTGAAGTCGTCCTCGCAGAAGTAGCCGCCCGTGGCGCGCGAATGGGCGACGATCCTTTCCATCAGCTCACCGCGATAGTAGCTCTCGCAATTCGTCTCGGCAAGGGAGCGCATCGTGTCGGCATAGGCGGGGAAACGGAAGACATCGCCCGCGCGGTACGGCGAGCCGTCCGGCTTCATAAAGCTCTTCCACCAGTATTCATAGGGGGCGGGGTCCTGCGCCATGACCCTGGCGATGCGCTTGCTGTCGCGCGCCCAGAGCTTGCCGACATTGACGGGCACGGCATAGCCGTTTTCGGCGTAGGAAATGGCGGGGGCGAAGAGCTCGGAGAGCGGCTTTGTGCCAAAGCGCGCATTGAGCGCCGCCCAGCCCGCGGGCGCGCCCGGGACCATCGTGGGGAGCCAGCCCTCTTCGGGGACAGCGTCAAAGCCTTTGGCGTGGACCTCGTCCGCGCTCAGCGCCATCGGCGCAACGCCGCTGGCGTTCAAGCCGTAGAGCTTTTTCTCCTTCTCTATCCACACGAGCGCGAAACAGTCGGACCCAAGGCCGTTGCCCGTCGGCTCGAGCCGCGGCATCGCGC
>OGOO01002577.1_pt1 | contig 12953 bp, 16 predicted proteins | sample 1552651 | NCBI WGS metagenome assembly OGOO01 (sample SAMEA2580118, study PRJEB22360) | human gut metagenome | biome: human gut; feature: human-associated habitat; material: faeces | place: Denmark | collected 2008/2010 | reverse complement strand
AAACGTGTTGATTCTATTTTCATCGGCAAATGAAAGAAGAATCAAGAGACGTTTTAAAAACTGTCTGGAAGTGGTAGGATGTTGTTCTTATTGGCACTATATATGAGATACAAGACATTACGGCATGATTTTTAGTGCCAGATTATTCAATACAGCTATTATTATTCGTATCTTCGCAATTATAAAGTATTTGAAATGAGTAAATTTAATGCGAATGAAGGTGTAGATGTCACAAAGTTAGAAAAACTCTTTCTTGAGAATGGAACACTTAAAACATTTAGGAGAAACGACTATATGGTTCATCAAAACAATAAGACGAATCATATAGGCTATGTTACATCAGGTACATTTCGCCTTACTCGCATAGACACAAACGGGAACGAATGGATTGTTGGTTACAGTTTTGAGAATGATTTCGTATGTGATTATCCCTCTTTAATTAATAGAACAAGTGCAACGGTTAGCATAAAGGCAACAACTGACTGTGAGGTTTATTTGCTCCCATTAAGCGAACTCAACCAATTTTGGGAAACAGATATGGAAACACAACGCTTAGGCAGACGAATTGCCGAAACTATGTTTGCCGAGATATACCAACGATTATTAAGATTCTATTGTGATACTCCCGAACAACGTTATCAGGCACTAATGAAACGATGCCCCGATTTACAAGAACGAATATCCCTAAAAGAAATAGCACTTTTTCTCGGTGTAACTCCTGAAACCCTAAGCAGAATCCGCAAAAAACAACAGCAAAAATAGAGGTCTTGACTTTCGTCAAGGCTTTTTTGCTTTCTACTGCTTAATATTGCCGCCATAATGATAAACAAAATGATTATGGAAACTTACACTCACTTCGGCAAACAACCTGATGTTCTCAAACATCTTGTTCTCTGTGAGGTTCTTCAAATAGAGAAACCGCAGATATATGTAGAAACAAATTCAGCATGTGCTATCTATACAATGGCACATACGCCCGAACAAGAATATGGTATTTATTATTTCTTGAACGAAGCGAACGAAGATGTCATATTGAGAAATTCTCTTTATTATCAATTGGAGAGTGAAAGTATGGCAAATGGAAACTATTTAGGTTCTCCAGCATTAGCCATGAAAGTATTGAATAATGATATTAAGGGGCATTTGTTCTTTGATTTGGAAAAGGGGGCATTGGAGAATATCGAAACATTTGCAAGACGCCAAGCCGTCACACCACCAATTAAAACCTTTAATTGTGATTCGGTTGATGGCGTATTAAAAATATTGCCATCACTTCCCAAAAGTACGTTTTTACATATCGATCCATATGAAATAGACAAACGCAATAACAACGGACATACTTATCTTGATGTATTAACCAGTGCCACCAAATTGGGAATGAAGTGTTTGCTGTGGTATGGATTTATGACGATTAACGAGAAACAGGTACTCAATAAATATGTATCGGAGAAGTTAAGCAAAGCAGGCATTAATGATTATGCGTGTTCTGAATTAATTATGAACGCCATAAAAAAAGACACAGTAGTCTGTAATCCGGGTATATTGGGAAGCGGAATCTTAGCAACCAACTTATCCCCAAAATCCGATGCGATGATTCAGACTTATAGCAAAAAATTAGTTGCAATCTATAAAGATGCTCGATATAAAGAGTTTGACGGGAGCTTATACAATGACATCATTAGTAAGAAACAGAATATCAGAATCAAAAGACATCTTTAATTGTGTGAATTATGAAAGAATTATCAGACCAGAGGTTTTTCCGGCTATTGTCGGAATGCTCACAGAAAGAGTTTGCAGTAAATGATTTTGCGGCAGCATTACAAGAACTTGCCAACCACTTGGCAAACATTGCTATAAATGAGCAGGACTACGCAGTATTATTACGTTATTTCTACTTTGGACTAAACAGGCTCAAATCGTACCGTTCACAATTTGAGATGGGGGAAAAATGCCTTGCTATTGCTTGTTGATGAAGCGATAGAAGTTATAAACACAGAAATTCGCATACTCAATATGCGCATCAAATACCCGATTCAGTTCCAAAATCGGAAAAATAACTTTCCACCATCACCCCTATATCTTACCGATGAAACCTATCTTGTTGAAATCATGGAACTGGTTAGCGGAATGTTTTTATCCAAAAGAGTAGTTACTCATAACGGAACAGAATCACCACTAACGGAAATCGGTAGAACTTTTGAATATCTTTTCAATATCAAGTTGGGGGACATCCACAAAAAACACGAGAATGTAATTTGCCGTAAAGCCAATAAACGAACCGAGTTTTTGGATATACTTCGCAAAGCCATTACCGAAGAAAGTAAAAAGAAAGGCTATCTATAAATCAGCGACTTATCAACAATTATTAGGGGTGTAGTATATCTACTCCCCTAACTTATTTACGCCCGTTTGCCGAACTTTGCTTCATCAATCGATTGGTAATCTTAATGTTCAACTTAAAATTGAAGCAAAATGTATATAGACAATGAAAATTTCAACAAGTGGATGGAGAAGCTATCGAAGAAACTCAACGAAATAGGTCAGAACCTGCAATCACTTATCAATACTGATAAAGTGTTGGATGAAAATGACCGTCTGTTAGACAATCAGGATTTAGCTTTCCTGTTGAAAGTATCTTTCCGAACCTTACAACGGTATCGAGCAAGTGGCAAACTTCCTTTCTTTATGATTAGCCATAAAACCTATTACCGTGCCTCTGACATTTGTGCATTTGTTCAAGAAAATGCCGACTGCAAAACCTACGAACGGTTCAAAAGAGAAAATCAACTTGACAAGCAAACCACTGCAAAACAGGGTGGGTAATGTTACCGCCTGATGCAGTGCCATCGCTCCCCATTTAGCAGAAACCGCCTCGCTCTGTGGCTCGGCTCGTTTCGCTAAATGAAGCAAGAGGGAACTGGACAAGTCCTGTTCTTCCCTCTTGCCCTGCGGGGCAAAGCCTTCGGCTTTAGCGTGTTACAAGAACACGCTGTAATGACACCTGTAATAAGCATTTTCTTTGAAATGCTTATTGTCAAGTATTTATCTATTCATAATTTCTATAAAAAAGTAATTACCATGCCAAACAGCAGCCGAAAAACGATATTCACTACCATTTCCATAGACAAGGAAACGGCAGCTTTGGTAGAGAAGATATGCAAACGCTATTCACTGAAAAAGAGTGAAGTTGTAAAGTTGGCGTTCGGGTATATAGATAAGGCACATATCAACCCATCCGAAGCTCCTGAATCAGTAAAATCGGAATTGGCGAAAATAAATAAGAGACAAGATGATATTATTCGCTTCATTCGTCATTATGAGGAAGAACAACTGAATCCCATGATACGTGCTACAAATTCTATCGCTTTGCGTTTCGATGCTATCGGCAAAACTTTAGAAACTCTTATTCTCTCTCAACTGAAAGCCAGTCAGGAGAAACACACAGCCGTATTCAAAAAGTTAAGTGAACAGTTCTGTAATCATGCCGATGTGATAAACAATCAGTCGAAACAGATTAATGCACTTAATCAGATACACCAACGGGATTATAAAAAGCTACTTCACCTAATACAACTCTATTCGGAACTATCAGCTTGTGGGGTAATGGATAGTAAAAGGAAAGAGAATCTGAAAGCTGAAATCAGTAATTTGATAAATACATAGGATTATGCACATAGATTTTGCTCCACCATCAAACGGCACATATAATAATGCAGGCAGTAGCCGACAACTAGCTAATTATATGGAACATGAAGATTTGGAACGGATGGAAAAAGGTATCTATACCGAAGGCTTTTTCAATCTAACAGATGATAATATCTATAAATCAAAGGTCATAAAAGAGATAGATAGCAATATCGGGCAACTCCTAAAAACGGATGCTAAGTTTTATGCCATTCATGTCAACCCATCGGAAAATGAGCTTCGAGCAATGGGAAACACAGAGCAAGAGAAAGCCGAAGCCATGAAACGCTATATTCGTGAGGTGTTCATTCCTGAATATGCTAAGAACTTCAACAAAGGACTATCTGAAGCGGATATAAAGTTTTACGGCAAAATCCATTTCGACCGCAATCGTTCCGACAACGAACTAAATATGCACTGTCATTTGATTGTGAGCCGGAAAGACCAATCCAATAATAAAAAACTATCTCCGCTTACTAATCATAAGGACACCAAGAATGGAGTAATAAAAGGCGGCTTCGACCGAGTGAATCTGTTCCAACAGGTAGAGCAAGGATTTGATAAGCTATTTGATTACAACCGCCAACAAGCAGAATCCTTCTATTATCTTAACACTATGAAAAATAACTCTATAACTGAACAACTTAAACTACAAAAGCAAAATCTTCAATCTATTAAAAGAAAAACAGGAATTAATCAGGATAGCAATCCAGAAAACTTGCTTTCAACTAATCTTGAAAACAAGGAAACAAGAAAGCAATCTTTCAATACGAGGAATAATCAAACTGTCGCTCCACTAATCTTTTTTGTTGCACCTAAAGCTGAATCATCTTCAAATTTTAGTGTTGATGAAGCACTAAGACCAAAGCCAAAACAAAAGAAGAAGAAGGGACGCAAATTATAGATACATCTTAAAATAATCTTCCTTAATCAAATAACACATACTCCCTAGCTAAATAATAACAGCTTTTCATCAATGTTATTCATATTTTTCGTATTTTCGCCAAAGTTCTATTTAAAACCTAGCGAATATGTATCCATATAAATTTGAATATTACAGATTTCAATTAGTACCAAAGAAAGTTGTTCAACTTTCTATTGATAATGTAGCATATACTTATGATGAAATTAAAGCTAAAAAGAATGAATACTTTTCTGATGTTTTGACTAAAACAACTTTTAAAGGTAAAAAGGGAAATCTCCCATATAGGATTATTTATGAGAAGAATAATATTTTCGTTCTCTTCTTGAGTAATCCAAAGCCATACTCATATATACATAACTTTCAGAAACAACAGGGTACAACAGAACCATTCTCTATTATTGTAATAGACAACAATCCTGAAAATCAACTAATGGCTATAAGCAGAAACACTGAGGCTTTCACTGATACGAAAACTGTTGTGAAAATATTGTCACAAACAATAAACAAACACCTTGATCATTATAACGTTGTATTGCATATAGAACCAATCTTTCAAAAAGAAGAATTTTGGAAAATTGTAGGAGGAAAGAAAGAGGAAATATCAATGATTAGATTTGAACTAATAAAGCCTAATATAACGAATATTTCAGGATGTCTAAAGGATGAATTAAAAAGAGTTATAGATGCCACAAATAGCCATAAAACAATTGTAGAGTTTAATGCTCCTACTAAAGCTGCTCTGGAAGACATCACTCCTAATAACAATGATATAAATGGCTTGGTAGATTATTCTGCTAATGGTGGAGGTAATATTGGAGTAAAATTCAAGCATGATAGAAAAAAATATCAAACAGCAGAAAGTATAAAAGTCGAGTTGGAAACAACAGAGGTTGAAATTCAAAATGCGGATGCAGCGCAATTAGAATCTTTTGTTAATTCTATTTGTTCCAAGTTAAAGAGAAGATGAAAAGTATTGTATTGAAAATATTATTATTACTCCTCTATTCTTTAATAGGGTTTATACTTGCATGGGGATCTAATGAATTGTCTTCTAGCTTTCTTGAAAAATTTTACAAATCCAATTTTCTCTCTTTATTGATTTCTTTGACAGCTTTGTTATTTACAATATACTCATTGATAACAAATAGATTATTGGATTTGGCAAAAAAGAGCAAATATGCATTTGAAGAAACACAGAAGGAACTTAAATTTGCTTTTATAATTCTGATATTTTGTATCACAGTTTCCATACCTCTGTTATTGATATTTTCTGTAGAAAAGAATATAGAAATATGGATTAATTGTAAGTTTGTAGTTTTTTCTATATTAAATACTATTCTAATTTTGGTATTGCATATCGTTATAGATATGGGAAAAACTATATTTTTAATAACTAACACTCTTTCTAAAATTGAGGAACAAAAATAATTTGAAAGCTGGATTTTTCTATAATTATAAGTGTTTACTAAGAATATAATACTAATACAGACTTTCGTTGTTTTAATACTTTTTTGTTAGTTTGTCTCTCAAAAGAAATTATCATGAAATGCCATTTATTCGTTCTCACCACATAATGACTATCAGATGAAATGCGGAAAATGGTAAATCTTTGAAAATATTAGAACGAATAGATTGATAATTAGAGTGTAAAATTATATATTTGCAAAATACATCTAATATATATGGCTAAAAAGAAAGAACGAATAAAGAAACCATACACAGTAAAAGTACCTGTGTATGCGACAGAAGTTAAAGAGGGTAGTTTTACCTATGAAGAGGTTATTGTTAGGTTAAAAAAGGAGTTAGATAATTATAACGAGAATACTTCTATAGGTAGAGTTGCATTCAACAAAAACAACAAAACTCAACGTAAGGTAATTCAGAAAGTGGACTATTTTGAATATGCCTATGGAGAAGATCCCAATGCTGTTCCTCTTTTATTATTAAAAACAACTTCTTTTAATACGAACATACATGACGCATATACAGAAGATCCTGACGGTACTATCCGGGTTCTATCTGATGTTACTAAATTGGTTAGTGAACATAACTATATGCTATTTTACCCTAATTTTGTAGGATATGAGCCAAAACAAAAGGCTAATTGGTTAATTTTTATTTGCGGAGACACAAATAAAAATGATACAGACATCGTAAATACTGCAAAATTAGTCATAAGTGGAGTGCTTCGTTTAAGTTTTGTATGCATTAAACCGAAAGACATTTTGAATAAAATTCAAAAAGCATCAATACCTATTTTTCAAATAAGATATATAGGCGTTGAGAAAGATATTTCTGATGCAAATGAGAAATATTCCAGTTATTTAGTAGATTCAAAAATAAAGAAAGATAAAAAAAAGACGTATAAAGATATTCCTTTAAGTTCAGTTGACGAGTTATTAAAAGAGGAATTTGATCATGAGGAATATCAGGTTCGAGAAGCTGAATTTATTCAAGGAAAGAATAAATTTAAGCTAATAAAGAAATTTAGAGGAATCACAGAAGATGAATACGATGAATTCGATGTGCTAAAAAAAGAAGCTCAAATGCTTTTTGAAGAAACAGCAGAGCTATCATTTACTGATACATTTGAATTACTTGAAACTGAAGAGAAAGAAAAAAAATTGCATGATAAGGATTTTATATTAGAGAAATTGTCTCCTATAATTATTAATTACATTGCAAGTTATAATGTTTGATTTAAGTATTCTGCTGTCAATTGAACTTGGATTGTTTGGCATTGGCATAACAGTTTTCACTGTCTTATATTCTTTTATATTGAATAAAAAGAATGAGCTTTCTATTTTTACGGAATTAAAGAGGAAGCAAAAAAAGCCAGGTAAAACAATATTAGATCAAAAAATAATATTTGCGGGACGTTACATTTCATCTGCCAAAAGAATTAACATTCATCTGTTAGTGCTTATATATTATACATTTATAATAAGTATTTTATCAATCTTGCTTATTTGTTTTAATGGCTCTTTATCAAAAGAAGCATCAGATGTTATAAATATAATATTATCAGTATTAAGTATCTTGTCATTGATTTATATCTTAATCATGCTAATAAAAGTAACAACACGTTATTTTAAAGAAGTTCAAATAGAGTAATACAAAATCCAATTTGCATTTATATTTTGCAAATTCAAGAAGAAACAACTATCTTTACCCTCAGTATTCTCCATGAGCAAACTACCGCAAAAACACGTAGCAAATTAGTGGGATAATTCATGGGATATGCTTGAAACTAAAAATATAAAGTTTTAAATATCAGCGTGGTAACTCCGTTAGGAGAATCCCAGGCGGATCACATAAGAACAAAGCCAAACGGCGACAAAAAAGAGATAAGTCCTACAATATCAACTATTGTAGGACTTTTTTTATTGTTTCAGTCTTGCTTAAAAGACAAAAAAGGGGCACGAAAAGACACGGTTGAGTATCCAAATCGTACCCCCTTCCCCAAAAAACGATTAGGGGGTGCGATTGTCGGAAATCACTATCTATGCAGAAGGTTTCAATCTCTGTATTGATTTTAGATATTATCATCTGAAACCTGTTTTACTGTGATTTTTTTATTAATGGTGGTTAAATTCAGTTGTTTACTTGAATACCTTTCTTCCATTTAAGAATAGCAAAGCAATACAAAAGTCATTCTGTAAAAGTATTTCAAAGTCCAAAACAGATACAGACACGATTTTTGTATATTTGCAGGATACAGATAACACCTAACAAGTATGAAAAAAGAAATCCTATATCAAGAAATAGCGAGAACTATTGCCTGTCAAATTAAGAAAGGCGTGTGGAAAGCTGGTGAGAAACTACCTTCTTTACGCACTATTAGCAATGAAAATGGTGTAAGTCTTAATACGGCAATTCAGGCATATTATGAATTGGAAAAAGACGGATTTATAATATCACGCCCAAAATCAGGGTATATTGTCAATTACAAACCCATACGCCTATCTGTTCCAGCGACAACACAACCGTCTGTAAAGCTTGAGAGCAAAGAGGTGGTAGATTTGATTGCTGACGTATACAGCTCGTTAGAAATAGGAGATAAATCGATCACTCGATTTTCATTAGGAATGCCCGAAGATATTTTATTACCAATTGCAAAACTTAATAAAGAACTTATAAGAGCTATGCAGGCACTTCCGGGTAATGGAACCCGGTATGATGAAACACAGGGAAATATGCGATTACGTAAATCTATAGCTCGTTTTACGTATAGTTGGAAGGGAAACTTGACAGAAGATGATATAGTGACAACTGCCGGAGTTACTAATGCGGTTGCTTTAGCTTTATCTGTAATTACTAAGGTAGGAGATACTATTGCGGTTGAAAGTCCGGTCTATTTTGGAATGTTACAATTAGCCAATAGTATGGGGTTGCGTATATTGGAATTACCTACCAATCCAGTAACAGGGATTGATCCAGATGCGCTGAAAAAAGTTTTACCACAAATTAAAGCTTGCCTGCTTATAAGCAACTTTAATAACCCATTGGGAAGTTGTATGCCTGATGAACATAAAAGGGTAGTTGTTGATATGCTGGCCGGATATGATATACCTTTGATCGAGGATGATTTATATGGTGATTTATTTTTTGGAAATTCACGTCCTAAGCCCTGCAAGGCTTTTGACAAGAAGGGGCTTGTTTTATGGTGTGGTGCGGTATCTAAAACATTAGCGCCGGGGTATCGGGTAGGATGGATTGCTCCCGGCAAATTTAAACATGCTATTATTCGCCAAAAGAATATTCACCTTATTTCTACGCCTGCGCTTAATCAAGAAGCGGTTGCCAATTTCATGGAGAATGACAGATACGAAAACCATTTACGTAAACTGCGACAAGAATTATACGCAAACAGTATTTATTTTGCCCATTCCATCATGGATTACTTCCCCGAGAATACAAAAATTGTTACTCCACAGGGAGGATTTATGCTTTGGGTGGAATTAGACAAACAGATTGATACAACAGAACTTTATTATCGGGCTATGCAGCGAAAAATAAGCATAGCCCCCGGACGTATGTTTACATTACAAGAGCAATATACCAATTGTATGCGTTTAAGCTATGGACAACGATGGACTCCACTTCTTGAAGAACGTTTAAAACAATTGGGGGATATAATTAAAAATCACTTTAACTGATGTATGTATTCCTTTAGTACTTCCCCTATTACTTGAAGTCCTTTCATGATTCTATCTTCTGGCATATTAGAGTAATTTATTCTAAATGTATTTTCTTTGTGCTCAACAGGATAAAATGAACCGCCGGGTACAAAGGCTATTTTCTGTTCAATGCATTTTTGCAGGATGTCACGCGCTGAAATATTTTCGGGTAATTCAATCCAAGTAAATAACCCGCCTTGAGGATGAGTATATTTTATGTCATTAGGAAAATAGCGTTCAATACATTCTAATGCTATATCTCTGCGTTTTCTGTAGACTTCTACTATTTTGCTAATATGCTCATCAATATCATATCGTTTTAGATATTCGGCAATAGTCATTTGAGCTATTGTGTTACACTGCAAATCAGTGCCCTGCTTAACTAACACATACTTGCGGATAATATCTTTATCACCTGCAATCCACCCAATCCGAAAGCCCGGACAAAAGATTTTAGAAAAACTACCAGTACATAAGATATTACCTACCTTATCAAAAGACTTTATAGAGGGTAAAGACTCTCCTTCAAACCTTAATTCTCCATAAGGGTTATCTTCAATAACAGGAATATCATATAAAGCAGATAGTTCAGCCAGTTTTTTTCGTCTTTCCAAACTCCATGTTTTTCCAGTGGGATTTTGAAAGGTTGGTATTACATATATTAGTTTTATATTTTGAGTATTATTCAGTACCTCTTCCAAAGTAGCCATATCCATGCCTTCTTCATCTGTTGGAATTTCAATGAAGCCACTCCCATATGATTTGAATGCGCTAATTGCTGCTAAATAGGTGGGGCTTTCACACAATACGATATCACCATCGTCCAGAAATACTTTTCCGGATAAATCTAATCCTTGTTGCGAACCGTGAGTTATAAGAATATTATCCTTATCGAACGATGTCCCTAAGCGTTCATTCATTCGTTTGGCAATCCATTCACGTAAAGGATAATACCCTTCAGTAGTCGTATATTGAAGAGCTTTTGCTCCTGCTTCTTGCAAAACGACCTGATTCATTTTGTTAATTTCATCTATGGGGAATAGCTCAGGGGCAGGTAGTCCACCAGCAAATGAAATAACATCTTCCCGTTCTGTAACTTTGAGTATTTCTCTTATTTCCGAAGCCTTTATATAAGACATTCTTTTGGCAAATTTCAACTTCATAATCATTAAATATATTTGAAAACTAAAATAATGCAAAGTAAAGCATAATAGATAAATGAGAACAGATACAATTTGCACAATATCAGCGGGTACAGATTTTCGGAACCAAGTATTATCCCGATTGTATCGCCTACCGAAAGAATTAAACGGACAGTTATCAATAGAAAGACAGGACTGATACTTGCGTCGACGATTGTTCTAGCCGAACCTCAATTAACCAAGCGTGAGAAAGAAATACTAATATTAATTCGGTAAGGTTTTCTGAGCAAAGAGATCGCTTATAAGCTAAATCTTAGTATTTATACGGTAAATAATCACCGAAAGAATATATTGGCAAAGCTAAATGTAGATAATGCGATCGAAGCTATCAATAAGACGGAAAATTTCGGTATTCTCTATTGATTACGATATCCAATCCAAACCACTAGCTAATATTGATATGATTGCGGTTATATTTCATCCTCTGGGGCTGAATCCATTTGTGCGATGCGCTATGAGTGAATTATACAATCATTTTTCTGCGGAAAAAGTAGTGCGGGTATCGTATGTAAAGAATACCCGCACTTTCTATTTATTTTGAAAAACGTAATTTTATAGTTCAAGATTCACTTCATTCATATTGATTTCAAGAGAGCGCCGCTATACCTGTTCCTATCAAGTTTGCGTTATTCATATTGTTGATATGGATTTCTATATCCGCTAATGCGGATTCATTAAGGAGTTCTTGTAATTTCTCCAGAACAAGAATGTTATAGTTTTTATCTTTTCTATTCTCGCTCCAAAATAGACTGCCTTCGGCTACTAGACAGATTTTTTGTATATCTTTATTATATGATCTCAGTAACTGAATAAGGCCCAGTAGCGATGCGGCGACTAATTGTGCTGATCTGTTGTAGATCCAATGAGCTACATCTACATATACGTCCTTGTGAATATCCGGATAGTTCATGATAGCGGTCAATTTTTTGGCATCGAATTTATTCTCAAACTCATCCAAAGGGAAAGCCGCTTTCAATATATCGCCTAGATACATACCCGAAACCGCTTTCTCAAATCGCTGTTTTCCAAGGCTGCCTGAAATGGCGTCAACCGTATCATCGACTGTCGTGAGGAATGGAGGATGGAAGTTACCCGACTCTAGGTTGACAGGGACTAAGCCTTGTATATTATAGCTCGGATCTAATTTCTTTATTTTATCCGCCGGAATGAATGTGGCCATGTTGGTGCCTGTTCCTACGATCAGACCGATATAGGCGTCATAGCTATTGTCGGTTAGGCCGGCAAACAAGCTGGCGATAGTATCGTTTAATACTTTAATACCTGTAAATTTGATTTTACAATGTTCGTTTAGGTAGTCGAGAAGTGGTTTGCCAACTAATTGCCCTACCATTTCTTTAATGTCGACTCCTTTTGTCCAACGTAACAATTTGGCGTCTCCACTGAGTACGGATTCTGCTGGATAAGAAAAACAATAGCCGATTGGCATTTCCTCATCCCGTTTTATCCCGACAATCATATCGGCTAATTCTTTAAATAGCTCCTCACGAGTATATCCCGGTGATTTCATGATCGACATGTCTTTTTTCCACCCATTGTTGGGATGGATGGTTGGTGATCCTTGTCCAAGATCGACGGTCGCTACTCTATAGTTGGTTCCTCCTAAATCGAGAACCAATGCTTTTCCATTAATATCAGAGGTTTTGGGAGAGATAAAAGTCGGTATGCATTGTATCTCCGCATTTTCATGTTTTAATCCCTCTTCAACCTTTTCCTGAAATGAACTGGCTATCTCTTTGAGTTGGTCATTTTCTAACCAGAAAATATTTTTCTCCATAAGATTGATTTTTTGATTTTGAAATATCCTTGTTAGTGAATAACAATTTAGAAAGGGATTTGACTATCCTTATTGGTTGATTAAGTTAAGGGGATAAATTTCGGATACTGTAAAATTTGTTGTGTTAAATTTAAATTTTGTATAAACAAAAGGGTGACGATGTCTGT
>OGOO01002576.1_pt1 | contig 12954 bp, 11 predicted proteins | sample 1552651 | NCBI WGS metagenome assembly OGOO01 (sample SAMEA2580118, study PRJEB22360) | human gut metagenome | biome: human gut; feature: human-associated habitat; material: faeces | place: Denmark | collected 2008/2010 | reverse complement strand
GTTGTTCTGGCCCAGGCCGTTTTGGTAGGCGCGCTCTTCCTCGTACAGGCGACCGAGCGTAGGGGCATCGACGTTCTCGGCAAAGACCGAGAACTTGCCGCCGCGCAGCTGCGGGTCGATCATAAAGCGAACGAGGGGCTCGCCGACAAAGACGTAGCGGCGCTTTTCGGCCTGCGCTTTCACAAACTCGCGGACCTCGCGCGAAAGCTCGGGATAGAACGGGGCGAGCATGGGATCGTCGTCGGCGGCAATCAAGATGGTATAGAGCGCCGGCGCGGTGTTGACGCCGTTGATCACCAGAGTCTGATCCTCCATGTCGCGAGCGGCCTGCTTGGCAAGCTTCTTAAAGGAGAACGGGGCACGGGTGGCACCGAAGATGCCGGCCACGTGGTCCTCGAAGATGTTCAGGAAGTTCACGAAAGATCACTCTCCGTATAGGTTCTTTGGTATCCGAGCAAATAAAGGCATATCCCGACGATTATAGAGGATAGGATTCCCGTAACCGCCGCCTTGGCGACGACCGGGCCCGCAAGGCTGGCAATTTCCATATGGTGTGCAAGACAAAACGATACGGCCGACCCGATGCCGGCGACGGCAATTGCGACGATGGCGGCAAGGTTCGATCCCTGCTCGGCGCGCTTGGCATGAGCATTGAGCAGCAGCGATGTTGCCGCGGCAGTTGCTGCAACCAGCACGATTGCAGCGAGAAGGAGCGCGTCTCCCAGCGCTGCGGCGACATTGCTAAGCCCCAGTGTGCCTCCCGCAGAGAGAGCCGCTGCAGCAAGGCGGGCAAAGAGTGCGCCCATGCCCGTGGCTGCCGCGGCGCTTGCCGGGCCGAGCCAAAACGCCGAGATGCTCGCGGCGGCTCCGGCGGCAAGGAGGGCGTCGCCGGTGAGGCAACCCAGCGCAAGCGCGCAGGTGAGCGTCGTGCTCGCAGCTGCCTCGGTGCGTCCCCAAGCAATCCACCAACCGGACATGGCAGCGGCAAAAATGACCGCGACCGGCAGCATCGACAGGATGCCCTGCGCCTGCATGGTGACGTTGGCCATGAGCACCAAAAAGCCCACGGCCGAGATGGCCGAGCCAATCTGCGGGGCCAAGCCTGCCGCCGCGCCAATGGCGACGGCCGCCACGACCAGCCCGGGAAGCGCCGCGACGCCGGCTGTCTGCATAAGCAAAAAGCTAAAGGCTCCGCATGAGAGCGCTGAGATGCCGCGCATGGTGTAGTTGCGCGCGTGGCCCCAGCGCGTGCCCGCCCAACCAAGTGCGGGGTCGACCTCGATGGCGTCATCCTCGGAGGGCAGCGACTCCATATCGTCTGCCGCGCACTCGTCATCCGAAAGTTCGCCCACCATCTGCTCCAAGCTGCGACGGCCTTCGCGCACGTTTCCCAAGCCGGCGAGGAGTCGGTCGCAGAATGCCTCGATGCTATCGGGGCGGTCTTGCGGCATGGGGGAGAGCGCGCTCATGAGCGCGGCCTCGGCTCCCGGGGGAAAGTGTGGTATCAGCTCGCTGGGATAGGTGGCGCCGCCGATGATGCGGTCGAGCGAGTCGGCGGGCGTGGCCGCCATAAAGGGAGCGCTGCCGCACAGGCCCTCGTAGATCACACAGGCGAGGGCAAAGACATCGGCGCGTTCGTCGACCGTGCCGGTCTCGATATCGAGCTGCTCGGGCGGCATGTAGCCGATGGTGCCGCCGCGTGAGCCGCCAAAGCCACCGGCAGACGACAGTCGCGCCATGCCAAAGTCGGTGAGCTTTACATTGCCCGAGTGGTCGATGAGCACGTTGGCGGGCTTAATGTCCAGGTGGAGTACGCCATTGCTATGGGCGAAGGTGAGCGCCTGGCCCAGGGCATCGGCAATGGCTGCGGCCTCGTCAAAGGTAAGTGAGTGGCCGTCCACGCGGTGCAAAAACTCGGCAAGCGACATGCCATCGACATACTCCATGACTAGGTAGGCATAGGCTGTGTCGTGCGTAAAGTCGATGACCTGCACGATATTGGGATGTTGAAGCATGGCGGCGGTGTGCGCCTCGCGCAGGACATCCATGATGTCGCTGGCGGGCATGCCGGCACCGTTGATAAGGGGGATGCGCTTAATGGCGACGCGGCGGCGCAGGTGCGTGTCGCGGCAGATCTCGATGGAGCCAAAACCGCCGGTCGCAAGTGTCTCGAGCGGCTGGTACCGCTTGAGCAGCTCGCGAGAGCTGGTGCCCTCCAAAGGAACGTCCGGCGAGAACCGGGCGGTATGTTGCGAGAAAAGCGGCATGGCCAACCCTCGTGCGTTTAAAGTTCGTTTGCGAGCGGCGGGCGCGGAGCCGAGCCGTTCGCGGTGGCATAGATGCTGCTAGTGTAGCACGCTCGGGTGCATGGGGAGGATGGCGGGATGCGAGGCTGCCTGCCTGGCTTGGCCTTAGCGCTTTTTCTTGTTCTTCTTCTGCTTGCGCTTGGTCTCCTGGGCCTTGTCGCCCTGCTTGGCCTCGGCGGCGGCCTTCTCGGCCTTCATTTTCTTCTTCTTGGTCTCGATGCGGAGTTTTTTGTTGATGCGCGCCTTAAGGAAGGAGCCGAACTGCTCGGCATCGCCACGGACAAAGGTGTCCTTAGGGATCGTCACGCCCTGGTCGGCGAACATGGCCACAAAGATGCGCTCGCCGTCGAGTACGTGGTCGAGCTTGTCAAACGGGAAGAACTGCGACTTGCCGCTCTTGCCCCAAACCATCAGGCCGTCCTCGTTGGCGGCGACGCGGCGATAGCGGCCGCCCATGGACTCGTCGGCCTCGACGGCGTCGATAAAGTCGCGGGCGAGGGTGTGGTGCAGGTTTTTGCTCCACCAGGCCAAAAAGGCGCCGAATACGATCAGCACGACGCCAAACTTGATCCAGTTGCCGCCGGCCACCAGCATACCGATGCCGATGAGCGCGGCAATTGCCGCGGCGACATACAGCGAGCCGCGACGCCTGGGCGAGGCGACCAGGCGGGCGAAGTCGGTGACCAGGTCGTTTTCGTACTGGTACTCGTTGAGGTACAGGATGCCGTCGTCGGCTGCGGCCTGCTCCTCGAGCGCGACCTCAACCTGGTCGGCTGCTTCGGAGGGGACGAGGTTGCTCTCTGCGTCTGCCATGCTCTTTGGACTCCTATCGCGGCGGGCTCGCCGTACGGGTATTATGGAATGCAGTATGCCGTGCGACCGCATGGCCGCCGCGGCAACAAGACTCAGTATACCCGGGGGAGCACCCATGGAATCGTTGTACCGAAAGTATCGCCCGCTCACCTTCGACTCCGTGGTGGGCCAGCAACATATCGTCTCGACGCTCGAGCACGCCATCACCGAGGGGCGCCTGTCCCACGCCTACCTGTTCTGCGGACCGCGCGGCACGGGCAAGACCACCATGGCGCGCATTCTGGCCAAGGCGCTGCTGTGCCGCAATGCCGAGGCGGCGCGCGCCGAGGGTGCAAGCGGCTGCATGCCCGACGGTACTTGCGAGGAGTGCGAGCTCATCGCCGAGGGCAACCACCCGGATGTCTACGAGCTCGATGCCGCAAGCCGTACCGGCGTGGACAACGTGCGCGAGGAGATCATCAACTCCGTCAACTTTGCCCCAGTGCGCGGCAAGTACAAGATCTATATCATCGACGAGGTCCACATGCTCACGACGGCGGCGTTCAACGCGCTGCTCAAGACGCTTGAGGAGCCGCCGGCACACGTGATCTTTGTGCTGTGCACCACCGACCCGCAAAAGATTCTGGAGACCATCCTCTCGCGCTGCCAGCGTTTCGATTTCCATCGCATCGGCAACGAGGATATCGAGCATCGCCTGGCATACGTGTGCGAGCAGGAGGGCTTCGATTACGACGACGAGGCACTCGCCATTGTGGCGCGCCATGCCAAGGGCGGTATGCGCGACGCGCTTTCCACGCTGGAGCAGCTGAGCGTCTTTGGCAACGGTTCTGTGCATGCGGACGACGCCCGCTCGCTTTTAGGCGAGGTTTCGGACCAGATTCTGGGCGAGTTTTCCCGCGCCATTGCCGATCGCGATGTTGCCGAGCTGTATGGGCTTATTCGCGCGCAGGTCGAGGAAGGTAACGATCTGCTGGAGCTGACGCGCGACCTGGTGGCGCACGTGCGCGACGTGTATGTTGCCTGCGTTGCCGGTGCCCGTGCCGAGTTGTTTGAGGGCGGCTCCGAGCAGGCCGAGGCGCTTGCTGCCGAGGCCGCTGCCTTTGGCGAGCATCCTGCCGACCGCCTGGCTCGTGTGCTGACAGTGCTCGACGATGCCGCACTGGAGATGAGGGGCGCGAGCGACGTGCGCCTGGTGCTCGAGATCGCCTGCACGCGCCTGGCACGTCCCGAGGCCGATTTGACGATTGAAGCCTTGGCCGAGCGTGTGGCACGCTTGGAGGCCATGGTCGCCAACGGCGCCGTGCCGGCGAGCGTGGCTGCTGCTCAGGCCGCCGCGCCTGCAGCATCCGTACCCGCTGCTGCCCAACAGCCGACGCTCATTTCGGGCGCCCGCGCTGCCGCCCCGGCGGCATCCGCTGCCCCCGCTGCTACGTCCGCGCGCCAGGGCGGTATGCCTTGGGACCGTGGTGCTGCCGCTCCGACGGCTCAGCCTGCGCCCCGTTCTGCGTCCGTGTCAGCTTCCAAGCCTGCAGCGCCTGCACCTCAGCCTGCGCCGGCTCCGACGCCTCAGCCCGTTGCGGCCCCCGCGCCTGCCACCGCTCCGGCACCTAAGCCCCAGTCCAACAACGCCGCCCAGGTTGCCGCCGCCGGTGCCGCCGAGACGCCCGCGGTCGAGGATGCCGGAGAGCTGCAGCGCAAATGGGCCGAGGTTGTCGAGCGTGTCAAGGCGCGTCAGGCTTCCTACGCAGGGCTTTTGCTCAACGCCCGCGCCACGGCCGACGACGGCTCCAAACTCACGGTCTCGTTCCCCGCGGGTTCGACTTTTGCCATTAAGATGCTCGGTCGCGCCGATACGCAGTCGGTGGTCCTGCCGACGGTCTGCGCGGTCTTCGGTCGTCGTACCGTCGACTATGTCCTGGATGGGGGTGGCACGCCGGCTCCTCAACATGAGGAGCATTCTCCATCTGCACGGGCTGCGGCATCTGCGGACCCGCAACCCGTGTCCTCGGCGGCCCCTGCATTCTCGAGCGCCAGCGCGTCGCAGCAGCAAACGGCACCGGTAGCGGCATCGACCCCGTCGGCGCCTAAGCCCGCGGCGCCCAAACCGGCTGCTCCGACGCCCGCGCCCAAGCCCGCCTCGCCCGCGCCCAAGTCGTCTGACCTGGGCAAAGCCCCCTGGCTACGCTCCGACAACCCCGCCGGCGCTCCTGCCACGGGTAAGCTTCCGACTGAGCCCGCACCCCGTGCGCCCGAGCGCTCTGCCGCTCCCAAGGCTCAGCCGTCTGCGCAGTCTGCACCGTGGGAATCCGAGCAGGTGCCCTACGATGACGCCATGGTCGGCGGCTTTGCAGGCGATGCGAGCGGGGACGATCTGCCTCCGTTCGACGTGCCGGGTGCGACGCCCGCGCCCAAGCCCGCTGCAACTGCCCCCAAAGAGGAGGACGCTCCTGCAGCTCCCTGGGAGTCCAACCCCGGCGCGGGCAGTCCCTTCGGCCATCAGGGCGCAGCCCCAAGCATCCCGCAGACCGAGGACGAGGCCAAAGCCCTCATCCGCAACGTCTTTGGCCAGGCCACCATCTTCAAACCAGTGGAGTAACCGTGCGGGCGGGTACGCTGCTCAAGAAGAGATCTCTTTGTCCGGGCGCATCTGTATTTCGGACATGTGTAGTGTGGTGCCGCGTATATCGCATTCGAGCAGACAGGCACGTGACGGTCGGCCTAGGATGCTGAGGCCGATGCGATATGTCGCATGGCTGTCCGTGTACTCGACTTGCTCGGCGTTGACGGTTGCTCCGATTGTAAATAAAGAACCCAGTTCGGCATCGACAATCTTGGAGCCCTTTATCTTGACCTTGAACTCTTGGTAGAGGGACGGGCTGTTGTAGTAAATGGTTCGGGTTCCGTCGGTGCACTCATCGGTCGCTTCCCATTTGACGACGGGCTGGTCCGAGCTGGCTATCAGTAGTTCTGCTCCAAAGGCTATGGCATGGGTGATGACAACCAGCAATGCCCAGCCGACAAAGAGATAGAGAACCACATATGCAACGGGGTGTTTTGAGCGGATGTTTTGGAGCGCGTCGGGGGCATTCATGGGGCACCTCCAGATTGCTATCTTTGACAATTAAATTTTACCATGCCGTCATGAGCGCCACCTCGAGCGGCGGTTTAGCATTTTGCTATCTAGCTGGATGCAGCAAATGCCGGGTTCCGGCTCTACAAGATTTAGCTTTCAATATTATGCAGATGCGAATTATTCAACTTTGCATAATCTTTGGGCGCGGCTTGCACTCCAGGACATGTATATCGACTGAGGGAACACGTCCGCCCCGCTTGCTTGCCCCGCGCCGTGGTACGATTTTTGAGTTTGAAAGTCCCGCCGTGCTCCGGCTGCCCTTGCAGCTTGTCGCGCGGCCGCACGTAAAGGAGCCATCATGGCCGGTATGAACATGCAGCAGATGATGAAGCAGGCTCGCAAGATGCAGGAGCAGCTTGCCGCCGCGCAGGAGAACCTCAAGTCCCAGACCGTCGACGCCTCTGCCGGCGGCGGTATGGTCAAGGTGACCGTCAACGGCGAGATGGAGCTCGTCAACCTCACCATCGACCCCGATGCCCTCGATCCCGAGGACGTCGATATGCTGCAGGACATGATCATGGCTGCCGTCAACGAGGCCGTCCGCGGCGTCAACGAGCTCGCCAACAAGCAGATGGGCGCCATCACCGGCGGCCTCAACATCCCGGGCATGCCGTTCTAAGACACGCATATATATGAGTGCGAATCACAGTCTGCAAAAACTGCTCGATGAGCTGGGCCGTCTGCCGGGCATTGGTCCCAAGTCGGCCCAGCGCATCGCCTATTACCTGCTCGAGGCCGATGCCGAGGAGGCCCGCCGCCTGGCCGAGGCCATCCTGGAGGTCAAGCAGGAGGTCCACTTTTGCAGTCGTTGCTTTAACTACGCCACGGCCGATGAGTGCTCCATCTGCCAGGACCCGATGCGCGACACCACTCGCATTTGCGTTGTGGGCGAGCCGCGCGACGTCCAGGCGATCGAGCGCACGGGCAGCTACCACGGCCTCTACCACGTATTGGGCGGTGTGATCAGCCCCATGGACAAGATTGGTCCCGAGCAGTTGCACATCCGCGAGCTGCTGGCACGCTTGGGCCACGAGGACATCCACGAGGTCATCATCGCCACCAACCCCAATATTGAGGGCGAGACCACGGCGAGCTACCTGGCCCGCACTATCAAGCCGCTGGGCGTCGAGGTATCGCGTCTGGCAAGCGGCCTTCCCGTGGGCGGCGACCTGGAGTATGCCGACGAGCTTACGCTTGGGCGCGCCATCGAGGCCCGTCGCGCGATTTAGGTGGCGAGCCTGCTCCTGCCGTATGTTTTCCTCGCGACGCACGGGGTAGTCATAATTTCCCCGTGCGACTGTGAGTTTGTTGTGCAACAAAGATGCTTCGTATCCGCTTATCGCATGGATGCTTCCGCTCGCATCCTTAATTTGCCCATTCGTTGCGCAACCTTTTGGGTTCGCTGATACACTCAAATATGGATTTGAATGAATGCGCCGCTTCTGAGCGGCGTGTTTTTCTTGGAGGAGAACGCATGCGGCCCGGTGGCACTCAGACAAAGCGCGGCGCCGCGGTGCGCATGCGACGCCGACTGGGCTTGGCGCCGCGGGCGTACGCACTGCTGTCCTGCTCGCTGGTGCTGGTCATAGCTGGCGTTTCTGCCTATGGCATGACCGTGCCGTCCATGATGCAGGCGCATACCGCACGCGAACCGCGCGTGGGGCATGAGGTCAAAAGTGATCTGGGTACCACGACTGGATATGCTTGGGCAAGTGTAGTCGCGCATATTGTGTTTGGCACCGACGATGCGGATGGCGCCGAGGCCCCGGACAACGAAGTTACGCTTGCCAATGGCAAAACCATCGTGCTCACCAACACCAAGATCATCGATCGGTTGTCCAACAATAGCGTGGCGGCAACGGTGAATAAGGTCGAGCAACAGAAGGAGCGGGATGACCAGCAGTCCGGAAAGCCCGGTAGCTCGGATACTCCTGGCTCCGGCTCGGATTCGTCGAGTTCGGGCGGCGGCTCTGGGTCGGGTTCCTCTACCGGAGGGTCTGTAAACGGCGGCTCGACGAGCGGCAACACTGACAACGATGCAAACTCCGGTGGCCTTTCCGCTGCTGAGGAAGAGAGCATTCACAGTTGGCTTGTGACCAAGTACAACATGCTCGACGGCTATGTTTCTCGTGCCAATGACGTGGTTTCGACCTATAACTCTACGGGCGATCCCAGGCCGTGCGACAGCCTGGTCGGGGAGATGTTTGTCATTCGAGCCGAGTTCGGTCGTCAGACATTCTCGCCCCGGTCAAAGTGGTATCAGCAGTATGCCAATCTGTGGGGCTGTTACACCAACCTATGTCAATGGGTCGGCCATTACGGCGATGATGACGTCGCGCTCGGTAACTTCAACAATAACGTGGCGGCGCTTGCCCTATGATGACCGATCTTGCATCCACCACACCACAATCGCTCGGTCGCGATCCGATGGTCGGCCTGCGCCTGGCACGCGTCGACGGGTTTGAGCCGGCCGTCGCCCTGGGCACGGACGAGCTTCCCGCCTACCTGCGCCGTTTTACGATGCTGTTTGCCGACGATGCCACTATGCGCCGCGGCGGTATCGGCCGTGTGACGCGTGCCGTCAACGCGCAGGGCGAGGCCGTGGCGCTCAAGCAGCTCATCTTGCCGGCGCGCGATGAGTTCGACGACGATGCCGCTCACGAGGCGCTGGTCGCCAAGTTCAAGGCAGCGTTTCGCGAGGAATACGAATGCCATCGTGCCCTTTCGGGCCTTAAGGGCTTTCCCCGCCTCTATGGCTGGGGCGAGGTCGACGGTGTGCCTGCAATTGTCATGGAATGGGTCGAGGGCGAGACGCTTGCCCGCTTGCGTTCGCGACTCGCCGTGGATGATGCCGGACGCCTGTCGCCGCTTGTGGCGGCGCGTCTGGGTCGCGACCTGTTCGATCTGCTCTGCCGTATGAGCCTGGTGGGTGAGGGCTTTGTCCATCGCGATATCTCGCCCGCTAATATTATGGTGCGTACGGCGCGCCTGCCGCTTGACCGGCAGCTTGCCGAGGGCACCTTTGACCTGTGCCTGATTGACTTTGGCTCCGCGCCTGCCGCCCCGCCCCCCCATTCGCGCGTCTGGCCGGTACCGGCGGCAAGGCGTCGTTTACGGAGCGTTATGCCACGCTGCGTCGCGCGACGGTTGCCTATGCCCCGCCCGAGATGCTCACCGACGATATTCCCGATCTGCGCGCTTTGCGTATGTCGCCGGCGATCGACGTCTATGCCGCGGCAAGCACGGTTTACGAGCTCATTGCCGGCGTCGCGCCATACGAAGCCGCGCCGGGCACTTCGGGCACCTCGGGTTCGCGCAAAAAGACGCGCGACATCGCCAGCCCCTATCGTCTCAAGATGGACACGCGGCCCGACTATCCCATTGGTGCCCATGCGCCCGGTTGTGATTTGACTCAGCTGCTTTGTCGTGAGCCCGATGTGGCGCTCGCCGCGGCCGAGCAGGCCCAGCAGCTAGGGCTTGAGCCGGATTCCGAAGAGCTACGCGATGCGCTGGCGTTTGTCGATGCCCAGCTGTTCGACGTGGTGATGGCCTGTCTGTCCAGCCATCAAAAAGATCGTCCCGAGCCGGCGGCGGTCGAGGCGGCGCTCTCGGCGTTTTGTGACCACTATGCGCAAAATGTCGGTCGTTCGCTCCGCGGCGAGCCGCTCACGCCGTGCCCCATGGATGCGTCTGGCCGCGCGGTTCGTCGCGCGCTGATGGTCGGCGTGACGGTCGTCTGTGGCGTGGTTTGGGCTGTGGTCGTGGTTTCGGCCGCGCTGCTGGCGTCGGGCGCTCGCGTGACGGCGACTTTGGGATCGCTCGTGTGGTCTGGGTCGCTACCGGGTATTATTGCCGCACTGGCGTTGGCGCTGCCAGGCATAGCCGGCGTTGCCACGGGGGCGCTTGCGCGCAACCGGCGCTCGGGGTTCCTGCAGGGTGTGCTTGCGCTTTCTGCCTGCGAGGCTCCGGTGCTGGTTGTGGCTGCATGTAGCGTATTTTCCCAACGCGCCGTGATGGGCGGCCTTGTTGCCGCTCTGGTTGCAACCTATACGCTTACGTGGTTTTTGCTTGCGATGGGCTTTGCCTTTGAACTTCCCGTTTCGACACCGCGACGCACAAAAGCCCAGATGGCGACTCCGCTTGCCGGTGGAGCCGCAACTGCCCGTACTTTTGGCGGACCTGTCGAAGTATCGTTCGATTCTATTTCTACGACCAAGGAGGCCTAGGTCATGGCATCTCAAGTTGAGCTCACCCCATGCGGGGCCATGTTTGACATCTTTAAGCGCGCGGCGCATCTGAGCCATATCGAGCTGTGCGGCTTGGTGCTTTCGTCCCGTCCGCTCGCCGACGGCCGCAGCCCGCAGAGCCGAGCCGCCGATCGCTCTTGGGTTTCCCGCTTTATCGTTCGCGCGCCGGTCGGCACGCTTCAGCAGCGCTACTTTGCCGAATACGGTACCTCGGCTGCGCGTATTATGTCGCAACTGGCCCTGCGCCAGCGCAATCTCATGGACTCCACGGCTGTGATCAATATGGTGTGCGGTCCTGCAGGTGAACCGATGGTACGCGCGCTCGAAGAGTGCCATCAGGACACGAATCTCTATCGCAACGCGCTCGATCGCCTGTCCCAGGCGGCGGAACTCATGCCCGCCGAGCGCGCCGAGGCCGTGCTGGTGCTGTTTGTCGCCGTCGGCTGTTCGGCGGATGTGCGGTCCTCGGTGAACTATGCCATCGACTACGCGCACGCGACCTGTGGCGGAGGAACATCCACGCCGCGTTCGCTTGGCATGTCGATGACCGCGGGCGAACGCGAACCCGCCCCGGCGCACCCCTTGGGCTTGCTGCGCGTACAAAACAGTTTTGTCGTGAGCGCCCCGCGCTGGATTCAGCCGAGTGAGCAGGGTGTTGAGATTGGCGCGCTGGCCACTGGTGAGGGCGATATTACCGACGTCGGCGACGATGTCTCGGCCCGCCATGCCCATATCTGGTGCGATACTCAAAATATCTGGCACGTCGAGGACTTGTCGTCCACCAACGGAACCGTGGTGGTAAACGGGGCCACGCGCGTCTGCATTCAGGTCGAGCCCGGCCGTTCCGCCCAGCTCAATCCCGGCGACGAGCTCAAGCTCGGCGAATCCACTACCTACGCCATTCTCTTCGGTGCCCTCTAGCCGGCACTTGGGGACGTTCCTTTTAATATGAGCAGGACATTGTCAAGAGGCAAAATCGGGCCTGGCCCCAACGATATGGGGTCAGGCCCTCTCCCTATATCAGCCCGTCCGCGGCGACCTCGGCGTGTCTTACCGACGCTCGTCTTTGCAGTTTAATATCCGCCCGCGGCGATCTCTCGCTGGGCAATCCGTTGCTACGGCTGAGGCTTCTACGTCGAACCGACAGTCTGTGCACGCGTGTGGCGCCCTGGGCGCTCGCAGAAAAGGGACCTGAGGTTCGCCTCAACGGCTTCGGATCGAACCGCTTCCGGGGTGACTGGCTTATGTGCGGGGGACCGCCCCCCCCTACGCCTCCTCGGCCATGAGGCCGACCGCCCATACCCAGCAGGCGAGCTCGCGCGCCGTGGCCACGTTCGCCTTGTTGCCGTGGACCCCGCGCGCGAGCAGCGCCTCCCGCCTCTCGACCAGCCTCCGCACGCCCTTGGCGGCATGCCTGCGGGCGACCCGGTCCGGGGCCTGGCCCCTGGCGGGGTCCTTCGGCCGCCCCGAGCACGTCAGGTAGTGCCACGCGGCCTCGACCAGCGCCTTCCTCAGGTGCTTGTTGCCGGCCTTGGTGATCGCGCCCCTGCGGTCGCTCTCCCCGCTGGAGTGCTCGGAGGGCGTCAGGCCGACCCACGCCGCGAACGAGCGGGCGTTCCTGAACCTCGAGAACTCGCCGGCCTCGAACACGAGGTCGGCGGCGGTCGCGGTGTCGACGCCCTTGAGGCAGCGCAGGGAGTCGACCCTCCTCCTCCACCTGGGCTTGCGGGCCTCGGCCTCGACGAGCCCCTCGAGCCTCGCCTTCTCCTCCGCCGCCCGCCTGACCGCGTCGACGTAGTAGGCGAGCACCTCCTCGTCGGCCCCCTCCGCGAACCTTATCGACTCGATCCGGGACCAGTGCGCCCGGGTCCAGTTGCCCTTCCTGCGGCCGGTGGGCGTCCTCTCGTCGAAGACGAGCCCGTGCCTGAGCAGGAACTTGGAGAGCCGCTGCTTCGAGCGCGAGAGGTCGTCCCTCGCGTCCTCGAGCGCCCTGGTCAGGTCGCGGGCGGCCTCGCACTCGTCGTCGGGGACCCACACCTCGACCACGTTGCCGACCGACAGCATGCGGGCGAGGAACTCGGCGTCGTTGCGGTCGTTCTTCCTGCGCCTGTCCGCGCTAGGCTTGATCATCTTCGAGACGGCGCCGACCACGCAGCCGACCCCCAGGCCGGAGAGCCTCTTCTGCAGGTCGAACCCCGTGGCCCCGGACTCGTACACGCACCTGGCCTTTGGGTCCACGGACCGCACCCACCCCGCGACGGCGCCGGCGTCGTAGCCGAAGGTCGCGCAGCGCACCTCCCCGGTCATGACGTCGAGGGAGACTGCCTTTATCGAGCGGGCGTGGACGTCGAGTCCGACGAAGGTGGTAGTATCGAGCATGGGAGCCCCTTCCATGAATGCGGCGTGGCCGCCGCGGCTGAATTAGACACTCACCATTGTCGGCCTAATCCGCGGT
>OGOO01002567.1_pt1 | contig 12986 bp, 10 predicted proteins | sample 1552651 | NCBI WGS metagenome assembly OGOO01 (sample SAMEA2580118, study PRJEB22360) | human gut metagenome | biome: human gut; feature: human-associated habitat; material: faeces | place: Denmark | collected 2008/2010 | reverse complement strand
CCCAGAAAAACAGGTAGGACGCCAGCCCCTTGCGGGTGCTGGTGTGGGGCTGCCGCGCCTGCAAACTGCCCACCTCCTGCAGATGGATGAGGTTCGACCGCGCAAAAGGGGAGGGCGTGTAGATCACGCGCCGGGAATGTACCAGCTTGCCGTCAAAAAATGGTGTTTTCATGATGCCCTCCTGCCAAAGTTCCTTGCAGGCATCATACCACAGCAGCATACAAAAAGTCAATATAATGCTACTGCTTTGCAAGATTACCCCTACAACAACAGGAAAAAATCCGCTACAATAACAAACAAGGCTCGATCAAAAGCATTTATATGCCGCATAAATAGTGCGGTAGAAAGGATATACAGTTATGAAAAAGGCACTCATCACCGGTATCACCGGCCAGGACGGCAGCTATCTGGCTGAGTTCCTGCTGGAAAAGGGCTACGACGTCCACGGCGTCATTCGCCGCTCCTCCGTCGATTACCGCGAGCGCATCGCCCATCTGGAGGGTCACCCGCACTTCCACCTGCACTACGGTGATTTGAGCGACTCCATGAGCATCCTCTCCGTCGTCAGCACCGTGCGGCCCGACGAGATCTACAACCTCGCCTCCCCTTCACGCGTATGCTACGACAAGGCGCTTCCGGTCGAAGCGCTGCAGGTCTGCATGACCGGGACGATCAACACGCTCGACACGGCCCGCGACGAGCATGCCCGCGTGCTCTTTGCCTCGTCGGGCGAGATGGGCGACACCCGTCCCGCCGCTGCCGAAGGGTGCGGGTGCGCACACACCCTCATGGAGGGAAAACGGGCAGCCGAAGCCCTGCACCGCGCCTACCGCGAGGAGTTCGACGTAGACACACGCATCGCACGCATCTACAACACCTATGGCAGCGGAGCCGACCTGATGGATCAGCGGCTGGTGATGAAGAGCGTCGTGGCGGCGCTGCGTAACCGCGACATACGCATCAACGGCAGCGGCGAGCAGATCCGCACGTTCTGCTGGGTCGAAGACCTGGTCGAGGGGCTCGTGCGGCTGATGGACGCCACGCCCACGGAGGGGGTTCGTACGATGGAGTTCGGCGGAGGGCATGAGGTCTCGATCCGCGCGCTGGTCGAGAAGATCGTCGCGCTGACAGGCAGCCGCTCGCGCATCGTACACGTCAAGGCCCGGCCGGGTGACGCCCCGCGGAGGGTGCCCGACCTCACGAAGGCGCGCAACGAACTGGGATGGATACCCCGCACGCCGCTCGTCGAGGGACTGCGACGCACGATCGCCTATGCCGAAAAGGAGCTCTCGGGAAAGGTCCACACGGCCGTCACGTGGGCCGAGATCAACTGAAGGAAAAACGGAATACGATGAACGATTTCGACAAGATCATCTGGAGCGATACGCTGGTCCTCGTGGAGTTTTTCGCCTCGTGGTGCGGACCATGCCGGGCCATGGACCCGACGGTAGAACGGTTCCGGCGCATGATGAACGGGCGTGCGGAGGTGCTCCGCATCAACATCGACGACGAGCAGATGCTCCCCATCGTCCGCCGCTACCACATCCGCACGGTACCGACGCTGCTCCTCTTCCACCGCGGCGAGGAGCGCTGGCGCCGCAGCGGCATCACAAGCTACGAGGAGATGGTTGCGGCTCTCGAACAGACGGAAGCACTCATACACGCCACGCCGCACTGATTCAGTGCGGCAAACGCCAGGCAAGCTCCTCGTGGACGAAGTCTTCGGCAGGGAGCGAGCCGAGAGATCCGGCCGCGCGGAGTACCGCCTGCCGGGTCTCTTCGTTTCGGGCCCCGATGGCCGCGCAGAAGGCGACGGCACCCTGGGCAAGCAGGTGAGCCCCGACCCGGGAGAGGGAGCGCACCTCGGCGGCCGAGGCAGACGGGGCAGACGGGGCAGACGGGCCGGAACCGCCGGAGGCCGGCTCCTCATCCGCGGCCGCAACGGCGGCCCGGTGGACCTGTCGCCGTCGACCATCTACCGCTGGGTCTCGGCGGGCTACGACGGCATGACCAACATGGAGCTCAGGCGCAAGGTCGGCTACAGGCCGAGGAAGCGCGCCGCGGGCCGGGCGGCGACCCGCCACTCCGCCCGCAGGTCGCATGCCGCGTTCCTCGCCCTCGGGGAGGACGCGTGCGCCGCGGCCTGGGAGATGGACACCGTCGAGGGCGCGCGGGAGGACTCGGCCTGCCTGCTCACGCTGCTCCACCGCCCCAGCAGGCTCCAGCTGGCGCTCCCGCTCGAGGCGAAGGACTCGGCGAGCGTGGGGGCGGCGCTGGAGGGCGTGCGCTCGGTGCTGGGCGCCGGCGGCATGGAGAGGGTCTTCCGCGCCGTGCTTACCGACAACGGCGCGGAGTTCTCCGACGAGGGGGCGATCGCCGCGCTCATCGGCGAGGGGCCGGGCGAGACGAGGCTGTTCTACTGCGACCCCAGGCGCAGCGACCAGAAGGGCGCCTGCGAGCGCAACCACGTCGAGATCAGGAAGCTGCTGCCTGTTAGCGCTAATCTAAAATTGACCACTTTCGCAAACGCATCTCGCCGAATGCGCTAATGCGCTTTCGCCGAACCCGCTAACGTACTTTCACCAACTGCGCTAACGGAACTATGCTCCGATCGGGTATCCGACCCGGGAGGAGCGGGATATGGAGCGAAACGTAATGGGAGAGCTGAATGTCTACAGGGGGTCCGGCGCGAAGCCGAACTTCAGTGAGATCGCGAGGAGGCACGGCATGGACCGGCACACGGTCGCCAAGTACTGGCGGGAGGGCGAGTCCGCCGCCGACGGGAGGTCCGCGAGGGGCAGCGCCTTCGACCCGCTCGAGGAGGTGATCCGCTCGAAGGCCCAGCTGCCCGGGATGACCAAGATGGCCGTGTACGCGTTCCTGCGCGAGGGCCGCGGGGAGGGGCTGCCCGGGTACGGCGCCTTCACCGCGTGGTGCCGCGCGCACGACGTGCCCTTCGGGGGCGCGGGCGGCCGCGAGCCGCACCCGCGGTTCGAGACGCCCCCGGGCAGGCAGCTGCAGTTCGACTGGAAGGAGGGCATGAGGCTCGTCGACTCGGAGGGCGAGGTCTTCGAGTTCAGCGTGTTCACCGCGACGCTCGGCTACTCCCGGAAGCACCGCTTCATACCGGTCAGGAGCCGCACGCTCGACGACCTGCTGTCCTGCCTGCTCGCCACCTTCACCCGCCTCGGCGGCGTCCCGGAGGAGTGCATCACGGACAACATGTCGTGCCTGGTGACCGTCTCGGGCCGCAGGAGGACCAGGCAGGAGAGGGCGTGGCGGTTCGCGCGGGAGGCCGGCTTCGAGCTCAGGCTCTGCGCGCCGCGCTCGCCGCAGACCAAGGGCAAGGACGAGTCGGCCAACCGCTTCCTGAACCGCCTGCTCGCCTACGGCGGCGAGTTCACCGGGTGGAGCGGCCTCGCCGAGGCGGTGGCCCGGGTCGAGGCCCAGGCCAACTCGGAGCCGAACCGCACCACCGGCCTGCCGCCCGACGCGCTGTTCATGCGGGAGAAGGAGAGCCTGCGGCCCATCGGGAACCTCCGGCTCCTCGAGTCGATGGTGGGCGACGTGAGCGTCCAGACCGTCCCGCCGACCATGCTCGTCAGGGCCGTCGGCAGGGAGTGGTCCGTGCCCAGGCGCTGCATCGGCCGGCGCGTGAGCGTCGTGGCGATGCCCGGCGGCCAGGTCGTGGTGAGGATGGCCGGCGAGGAGGTCGCCGTCCACGACGCCGCGTCCGGGCCGTCGAGGCCCATCAACTACGACCCCGACCACTACGGGCAGGCCCTCGAGGGGAAGCGGGGCCTGGCCGACGCTGACATCGCCGAGGCCGCGCGCGCCAACCTCGCGCTGCTCGACTCGCTCGGAGGGGCGTGATGGGCGCCGTCGCGGAGGGCAGCCCCTCGATCAGGGCGCAGGCGAACCTCTCCGCGCTCGGGCTGCACGAGATGGCGGCGTCCCTGCCCGACTACGTGAGGATGGTCGCCGCGGGCGAGCGGGGCTTCGCCTCCGCCCTCGAGGAGATGACGCGCGTCGAGGTCGCCGCCCGGGAGGTCAGGATCACCAACCAGCGCATACGGTCGTCGGGGTTCCCCTACGTCAAGGGGCTGGCGGACTTCGACTGGGACTTCCAGCCGTCGGTCCCGCGCGCCGAGATCGAGGAGCTCGCGACCCTGAGGTTCGTCGAGCGGGCCGAGAACGTCCTGCTCGTGGGGAGCCCCGGCGTGGGCAAGACGCACCTCGCCGTCGCGCTTGGCATCGAGGCGGTCAGGGCGGGGCGCGAGGTCAGGTTCGTGGACTGCGCCCGGCTCGTCGAGGACCTGGAGGACGCCTCGTCGCGCGGCATCCTCAAGAAGAGGCTCAAGTACTACGCCCACTCGAGGCTGCTGATCATCGACGAGCTCGGCTACCTCGACGTCGGCAGCGCGGGCGCGGACCTGCTGTTCCAGCTGATATCGACGCGCTACGAGCAGCGCTCGACGATCATCACCACCAACGTGGGGATCAGCGGCTGGGGCAGGGTGTTCGGGGACGACGTGGCGGCGAGCGCGATCGCGGACAGGGTGTGCCACCACTGCCACCTGGTCAAGATAACCGGCAGGTCCTACAGGCTGAAGGACCTGCCGAGGGACGGGCCCGTCAAGCCGTGACCGGAATCGGTGAAAATACGTTAGCGCAACCGGTGAAACCGCCTTTGCGCGAACGGTGCGCCTGTTTAGCGAAACTGGTGAAAAATAGATTGACGCTAACACTGCCCAAGGGCGCCGGGCTCAGGTTCGACCGGCTCGCCCCGGCCGACCTGGCGCTGGCCATGTCGCACGTGAACTCCGAGCCCCGCGGCGCGCTCGGCTTCGCGACGCCCGCGCGCGCCTTCAGGGCGATGCTCGGGGAGGACGCGGCGGCGCTGCTGGACGCCTACGGCGTGGAGGACGTGCCCATCGGCGAACTCGACCTGACGCCGGGGCTCATCGAGAGGGCGCGCGCAGAGAGGGGCGATGCCCCGCTGGCCTAGCCTGGAAGAAAAACGGAATAGACGGGCCGACCGTCCGGCTGAGTCTGGGAAGAGGTGCCGGGCGGCGGGCGGAGCATGGCCACCGGACCTATCGAAACACATCTCCACCGTTCCTTCAACTGGGAAAACGGCGCCCCCGGACCCCAGGAGGGGCTGCGGGGGCGTTCAGCTAAGTGCGGGAATGGCCTATTTGCTCAATGTGTTCGGCTGAGATCGGAAATCAACCAGCGTCTACGACGTGTTGGTGGCAGGAGGTGAGGGCGTTAAAGATGTCGAGAATGATTGTGGGAGTATTTTAGATGCAGGCATGAGAAAGGGTCGAATCGAAGTGTCTGGCCGGACGCCAATTGTCCGGGAACTGTTTCGGTTCGACCCTGCTTCATTTTACATCCGCGGCATGTTCTTGTGGGCATCCTGACGGTGACCGACTCTCACGACCTCGATAGTCGGTTTGTGGGCTTAAAGTTTCGGAGGCTCCCAAGCGTTTTCAATCGCGGCGCGGTAGATTGCGGCGTAATTAAGCATCCAGCTGCCATCACCAACTTTTTGAATATACCCCTTATCCTTCAGAGAGGTATAGGCCCGGGATATCGTGTTCTTACTCAGGCGGTAGTGATCCTCAATCCATTTGCTTTTAGCGCAGAAGCCCATGGGCCGTTTGTTTTTGGAAGGTTTTCCAAACTTCCATACAAGGCCGAGGATGAGACGCTCGGCGGCAACGGTGGTGACGCAGCACGCCCACTCGGGCACTGAGATAAAAATAGCCTTATCCATTTTTCCCGTAATCTCTCGTTGCTCAGTAGCATCATCGCTAAATATGTCGGAAATCGACGGAAGCTCGCTCATGTTTACCACCTAATCAAGGTGGGCGGTACGACCTTCAAGCTGCTTGAAAAGCTCGTAGAACGAGCTTTCAAACATGTAATTAGAGCGATGGATCTGGATGAGCTTGCCGGACTCTCGCATAAACTTGCGTGCGGTGTTTTCGCTCCAGCCAGTGAGTTCGCGGATATCGTTAACGCGGAGCAACCGATCGCACTGAGCGGCACCAGTGGGGAAAGTCGGTGTGGACGCCTGAGTGCTAATCTTTGGAGTAGCCATGATGAGCTATCCTTTCAATGAGGGCCCTCCCTGTGCTTGTAAGACGTACCAGGTTCATAAGCACTTGGGGGGCCGGTTTCTATGACTACATGCGTAGCCATCTGACAGCTTTAGCATGTATTAAAACTCATTAGATGTCAATCAAATAAAGCATCTACCTGCGGAAACGGTATTATAGTACCGTAATATTATGAAATAAACGATGAATGAAAAACATGCTATTTCTCGCTTCTCTGTATATAGGCGTTGATGAAGGCTTCGTAGCCTTTAACTGCTTTTATTTCTGATTGTTGAACGAGGCTTGTATACGTTTTGAGCGTGATATTGGGGTCCGCGTGGCCAAGAATACCTTGCACGCTTCTAACGTCCGATCCGTTCGCCAGCATAAAAGTGCTTACACAATGCCTGAGCTGATGCGGGCAGATGCCCTTATATAGTTTTCCGCCAGTTGAATTGTTTGGCTCATAGATTCCAAGATTGCAGCTAACTGCGAAATCGCGAAACCAATGGTTGAAGATGTAGTTTTTCATGTGACAGACAGTAGGGATCCCTTGCTCGACAGCAATATCGCTAATGATGGGAGTGCTGCCAGTCTGGGACAGCCCCAGAGAGGCCAGGAGCTCTTTTTGTATGGCTGACCATGATTGAAGACGTTCGGCCAAGGTTTCTCCAACGGGGATTTTGCGTTGGCTTTCTTGTGACTTGGGTGCCCTCAGTTCATGGTCGTTGGTGTACTGCCTGTCAATTTTCAAGGTTTTATTGGCAGGGTCCCAATCGCGCCATTCGAGGCCCAGCATCTCGCCTTTCCGCATACCCGTATACACTAGTACTAGTGTACCAACAGCTTCGGCGGTGAGCTCAATGTGTTGAAGATGTGTGCATAGGGTAGCTACTTGGTCGATTGTCAGTGATTCTCTTTTGTTGCGTGGTCTGCGAACATGAACGGTAGCGCAGGGGTTTCGGTCAATTATTCTCTTTGCGACTGCATTCGACAAAATCTGACGCAGTTTCGCATTGATTCGTACAAGCTCTGATGGTTTGTATTTTCCCGTACGACGAGCTTCGGCATATGTTTCTTCGATTAGATCGGGAGTTAGCCCCTCAATTGTCTGAAACGCACCGAATAGGTCTTCGATATGCCTGCAATCGTACGCTTCTCTTTCATAGCTCGTTGGCGCAAGCTCGGTGTCCCTATTTTCATGAAAGGCCCAGCAGTAGGACGCAAGCAAAGTGGGCTTTTTAGTTTTAGTGATCGTGCCAGAGGAGTTGATTTCAGCCAGCTTGGCCTGCATTGCAGCCTTAGCTTCTGTTTTAGTCTTGCAACGGACTGTATAAGTTGGGGATCGTTTGTAGCGCCCCGTCTTAGGGTCCTTGACTCCAAGGGAAAAATAATAGCGATAGGTGTTAGGTGATCTCTTGTCTTTCCAACACGTGCCTCTTCCGCTAATGAGTGGCTGTTCTGTCATCTTTGCGCTCCGTTTCTTTGAATAGTTTTCAACAATTCATTGAGTGCAGTTTAGCTAAAGCTGTTAGTAATATGTTTGTAAAAGCGTAGGCGCAGCTACCGGAGGCAAAAGACACAAACTGCAATGTTTATCTGCGGTTATATGCTGTTCAATGATGCTTGATGAATGGTAGGGGGTAGCATTAAATCATATCTCCTAAAGCGGGTGTCGACGGTTCGAATCCGCCCGGGGGCACCAGAAGAATATCGAGCCCGGTACCACCACGGTGCCGGGCTCTTTTGGTGTTAGAGCTGCGCCTTTCCATGCTAGCGGGTCGCATCAAAAGCAAAGCGCCCGCTTGCCGGGGGAGCAAGCGGGCGCTTCTGAGCGAATATGTTTGCGGCGTTCGCTGCGCAGATAATAAGCAGCCGACTAGTTGCTTGTACCGGCGTCGTCGCCTGAATCAGTACCAGAGCCAGAAACCGAAACCGTCAGCGTGATCGTGCTGTCGGTGGACTGCTTGCCAGTGGGGGAGACGCCCGTCACGGTGGCGTTTTCGTTGCCACTCACGGGATTGCCGTTCTGATCGCAGAATGCGATGTTGTAGAACCCGGCGTTGTTGAGCGCGGTGACGGCGGCGGAGATGCTCTTGCCGTACAGGTTACCCGGGACGCTGGCCTTGCCGGACTTCTTGGCGATGACGACGGTGATCGTGGCACCGGGCTTCTGCTTGCCGCTAGGGTTCCAGCTAATTACGGTGCCCTCGGTGACGGAATCGTTCTCCTGGTAGCTCACGTTGACGCCAAAACCGGCCATGTCGAGAGCGTTGCGTGCCTGGGCCTCGGTCATGTCGGTCAGATCGGGGACGGAGGTGGTGTCAGGACCGCTGGAGACCTTATACGAGATGGTCGTGCCCTTCTCGACTTCCTTGCCGGCATCAGTGCCCTGCTCAAAGACCTGGCCTTCGTCGGCCTCGTTGGCCTCCTCGGTTGCGTTGCCCTTCAGGCCCACGCTTGCCAGCGCGGCCTCGGCCTGGTCCTTGGTTAGGCCGACGAGCTGCGGAACCTCAACTTTCTCGGAGGGCTTGGGGCCCTTGGAGATCACCAGGTTAACCTTGGAGCCCTTGGGCTTCTTAGTGTTGCCGTTGGGGGTCTGCTCGGCAACCTTGCCCTCGTCGACATCGTCGTTATAGCTCTGGTCGACAGTTCCGACCTCAAGGCCGGCCTCCTTGATCAGCTCGATAGCGGTCTGCTGGTCCTTGTTAAGCACATCGGGCACCGTAACCTGCTCGCCCCCAAAGAGCCCGGTGGCGAAGGCCACCACAACGCCAACCACGGCGATTGCGGCGACTACGGCGGCGATAATCTTGTTCTTGTTGGACTTGGGCTGATCGACCTCGTAGGAACCGGTGGAACCCGAGACGGCGCTGCGGGGGTTGGTCTGTCCGCTTACGCCCGATACGGGGCGAACCATAGCGCGCGTGGAGTCAGACAGCTCACGGGTCTTGGTGGCGCCCAGGTCGCCCGCGGCACCGATGATGCGCGTGGGCTCGGAGACGTTGACGGCGCGGCCGGACAGGTAGTTGTTGAGCACCTGGCGCAGCTCGTCTGCCGTCTGGAAGCGGTTCGACGGGTCCTTTTCCATGCACTTGAGGATGATGCGCTCCAGATCGGCGTCGACGCCGGAGTTGATCTGGCTCGGCGGAACCGGCAGTTCGTTTACCTGCTTGAGTGCAACCGAGATGGCGTCGTCGCCGTCAAAGGGGACGCGACCGGTGGCGCACTCGTACATCACGACGCCCAGGGAGTAGATATCCGAGGTGGGACCGAGGTCCTGACCGCGCGTTTGCTCGGGGCTTACGTAGTGGGCGGTGCCCAGTACATTGTTGTCCTGCGTGAGGTGGCTGTTCTTTGCGCGCGCGATGCCAAAGTCCATGACCTTGATGTTGCCGTCGGGCAGCACCATGATGTTTTGCGGCTTAATGTCGCGGTGGATGATCTCATGCTTGTGCGCGACCGAAAGCGCGGAGCTGATCTGCGAGCCGATCTGCGCCACCTTCTTGGGATCGAGGGCGCCGTGGCTCTTGATGCCGCTCTTAAGGTCGGTACCGCGCAGGTACTCCATGACGATGTAATAGGTATCGCCGTCCTTGCCCCAATCGTAGACGCCCACGATATAGGGGGAGGAGAGGCCGGCTGCTGCCTGGGCCTCCTGCTTAAAGCGTGCGGCAAAGGTGGCGTCGCCGGCGTACTGCGGCAGCATGATCTTGACGGCAACCGTGCGGTCGAGGACCTGATCTTGCGCACGGAAGACGGTCGCCATGCCGCCCGTTCCCACCTTATCCTTGAGGAGGTATCTTCCCCCGAGGACCCTCTGTTCCATTCCTGCTCCTAACTAACTTATTCGCTCAACGATGTGTGTAGTACCAAATCTATGGCCGTTGGGGCCGCGTGGCGCCTTGCCGCTAGCCTGTTGGCTGCGGTGCGCCACATGCTCGTGCTTCGATCACGGGCATCACGCTCCTTGGGCGGCAAGTGCCGCGGTCAGGACGATGCCGGCGATCTTGGCCGCCTTGACTTCGTGCTTGTCGTAATCCTCCAAGGCCACCGAGATAGCGACTGTGGGTGAATCGTAAGGTGCGAAGCCGACGAACATCGAGTTGACGTTGGTGCCGCCGGTCTCGGCCGAACCGGTCTTGCCGGCGACCTTAACGCCCGGAATCTGGGCATCGGTACCGGTACCGGACTGGACAACCGCGAGCATGGCCTGCTTGACCTGCTCGGCCGTGGTGGCGCTGACGGCCTGGCCGAGCGAGCGGGACTGCGTGGTCTTGACCACGGTTCCGTCGGGGGCGAGCACCTGGGCCACGAAGAACGGGTCCATGACCACGCCGCTGTTGGCGATGGCCGCCGCTATCACGCAGTTTTGCATGACGGTGGTCTGCGGGCCTGGCGTGTGGTCCATGCCGACGGGCTGGCCGGCGCCTGCCCAGGCGGTCTCCCACTCGGTCATGAGCGAGGGGTCGGCCATGATGGAAGCCGCGGTGGTCAGGTCCTGGCCGAGCTTTTGGCCGTAACCAAAGGCGTTGGCAAACTGGACGAGGGAGTTGGCGCCGACCTCGGTGGCAACTTGGCCAAAGACGACGTTGGATGATACGGCAAAGGCCTGCTGCAGGCTGATGGTGCCGTAGCTCTCGTTGGCATAGTTGGTGACCGGCGCGTTGCCGATATCCATGGAGCTGGGCGCCTGGTACGTGCTGGTAAGGCTGGCGGTGCCGGTTTCGAGCGCCGCGGAGAGTGTGACGACCTTAAAGGTCGAGCCCGGGGTATAGAGAGCGTCCATGGCGCGGTCGTACATGGAGCCGTCCTCGCCACCGCCCGACTGCATCAGGGCATCGATGTTGGTGTTGTCATAGGTGGGCGAGCTTGCGCATGCGAGGACCGCGCCGGTGCGCGGATCCATAACCACCACGGCACCCTTAAAGCCCTTGAGTGCCTGCTCGGCAGCCGTCTGGATGCGCGAGTCGATGGTGAGCTTGGCGGTGTTGCCCGGTTGGTTTTGGCCCGCGAGCGACGCGAGGGCGTTGTCCCAGCTGGAGTAATCCTTGGAGCCGGTGAGCGTTTCGTTCATGACGCTCTCGACACCAGCGGTGCCGTACTGCTGGCTTACATAGCCCACCACGTGAGCGGCCATGTTTCCGTTGGGGTAGGAGCGGGCGTAGGTGCCGTCTTCCTGTTGCAGCGACTCGGCCAGCGTCACGCCGTCGGACGTGATGATGGAGCCGCGCTGGATGTACTTGGAGCGGGCGATGGTGTGGTTGTTGGTCGGCATATCCTGATAGTCCTTGGCCTTGATGACCTGGACATAGGTGAGGTTGCCGATAAGGATGGCGAATAGTGCCGTAAAGGCGAGCACGGCGCGGGTCAGTCGATTGGCGAGCGCCACGCGGCCGAGCACGCCGGATTCGGGCGTGTCGAGCAGGCGACGGCGCATGCGCGAGCCGGCGGAAGCTTCCAGGCCGCTGCCGTAGGAAGACGAGGTGGCAAAGCGCGTGCCCGTCGGGGCGGCGGCAGATGCGACCTGATCATCGGTGATGGCGGCCATGGTGCCGGTGCCGGTGAGCTCGGCCTCGCGACCGGTTGCCTCGTCACCGGCGCGCAGCAAAAGCGCGACGATGATAAAGCTTGCCAGCAGCGAGGAGCCGCCCTGGCTCATAAAGGGCAGGGTGACGCCGGTCAGCGGGATCAGGCGGGTAACGCCGCCAACGATCAAGAACGCCTGGAAGCTGATGGCGGCCGTAAGACCAGTGGCGCTAAAGGCGGCAAGGTCGGACTTGGCACGGGCTGCCGTGGTCAGGCCACGTACGGCAAAGAGCATAAACAGGATAAGAACAGCGCCACCGCCCAAAAGGCCCATCTCCTCGCCGATAGCCGAGAAGATAAAGTCGGACTCGACGACGGGGATGTTGTTGGCCATGCCGTTGCCAATGCCGACGCCAACAAGGCCGCCGTCGGCCAGCGAGAAGAGGGACTGGACAATCTGGTAGCCCTGGCCCTGTGCATCCTTAAAGGGATCGGCCCAGATCTGGAAACGCACCTGGACGTGCGACAGGAACTTGTAAGCGCCCACGGCCCCCACGGCCAAGAGCACAAGGCCGATGATGACATACGAGAAGCGACCCGTGGCAACGTAGAGCATCAGCAAGAAGATGGTGTAGAACAGCAAGGCCGAGCCCAGGTCACGTTCGAAGACAACGACGAGCAGGCATACGCCCCAGACTGCGAACAGCGGCAGCAGCAGGCGCAGACGCGGAATCTTAAGACCCAAGATCTTGCGGTTGGAGATAGAGAGCAGTTCGCGGTTCTCGGCCAGGTAGCCGGCTAGGAACAGCACGATAAAGACCTTGGCGAACTCGCCGGGCTGAATGGTAAAGCCGGCGATGCGAATCCACAGTTTAGAGCCCGAGATCGTGGTGCCGATAAAGATGGGCAGCATCAGCAAGATGATGCCGATGATGCCAAAGGTGTACTTGTAGCGCATGACTACGTCGAGGTTTTTGACCAGCGCAAGCGTACCTACCATCAACGCCACCGAGATAAACAGGATGACGAGCTGCGAGATGGCGAGCGTGGGCGCCAAGCGCGTCACAAACGTGATGCCAATGCCCGAAAGAACAAAGACGATGGGCAGGATGGCCGGGTCGGCGCCGGGTGCCAGAATGCGCACGGCGATATGCGCCGCGGCGAAGGCGGCAAAGAGACCGATCGGAACGGCAAGTGTCTCAAACGAGATGGCGGCGCCTGCGGTGAGCACGTACATCGCATACAGCAGGATGACGGGGAACGCCGAGGCGATGAGTAAGAGCAGTTCGGTATTACGGCGACTCATAAGCGGCACTCCCTTTCTAATTCTTATCGGAGGCTTCGGCCTCG
>OGOO01002556.1_pt1 | contig 13040 bp, 6 predicted proteins | sample 1552651 | NCBI WGS metagenome assembly OGOO01 (sample SAMEA2580118, study PRJEB22360) | human gut metagenome | biome: human gut; feature: human-associated habitat; material: faeces | place: Denmark | collected 2008/2010 | reverse complement strand
CCATGTTGCCCCAGCGGAAGCGCATCTCGGCGAAGGAGATCGTCGCCGAGACCTTCGCCCGGGTCAGCGCCACATAGAACAGGCGCCGCTCCTCCTCCATGCCGTCGGCCGACTCCGAGGCCCGCTGCGACGGGAAGAGGTTCTCCTCCATGCCCACGATGTAGACGTATTTGTATTCGAGCCCCTTGGCCGAGTGGACGGTCATCAGCGTCACCTTGTTGCTGTCCTCGGGGTCGTCCTTGTCCATGTCGGTCATCAGCATGACGTTCTGCAGCCACTCCTCGACGGTCGCCTCCTCCTCGGCCGTGCGCTCGCCTCCGCGGATCTCGGCGTCGCGCTGCTCCTTGAAAAGCTGCATCGAGTTAAGCAGCTCCTCGATGTTGTCCAGGGCCGACGTCGCCTCGGGGGTGTTCTCCGTGCGGTAGGCGGCGATGATGCCCGAACGCGAGGCGATCTCCATACCGAAGTCGTAGAGCCCCTTGTCGTTGCGGGCGAGCGACAGCGCGCGGATCATCGCCACAAACTCCGTGACCTTGCGCGCGATGGCCCGCTGCACGGGGTCGGTCACCGGCTCGGCAACCAGCGCATCGACCGCCTCCCACATCGACACGCCCCGTTCGGCCGCCAGTTGGGCGATACGCAGCACGGTGGTGTCGCCGATGCCGCGCGCCGGATAGTTGACGATGCGCCGGAAGGCCTCGTCGTCGCGCGGGTTGACCACCAGCCGGATATAGGCCAGCATATCCTTGATCTCCTTGCGGTCGTAGAACGACGCCCCCTTGTAGATGCGGTAGGGAATGCCGCGGCGGCGCAGCGACTCTTCGAGCGCCTGCGACTGGTTGTTGGTGCGGTAGAGGATCGCCGCTTCGTTCCACGCATCGCCCGTGGCGCGCACCTTGTCGCGCAGATCCTGTACGACCAGCTCGGCCTCCTCGCGGTCGGTGTAGGCTTTCAGCACACGGATCTTCTCGCCCTCGTCGCCCTCCGAGAAGCACCTCTTCTCCATGCGGCGCGAATTGTGGACGATCACCGAGTTGGCCGCCTCGACGATCGTGCGCGTCGAACGGTAGTTCTGTTCCAGCTTGAAGACTTTCGCTTCGGGATAGTCGCGCTGGAAGGAGAGGATGTTTTCGATCTTGGCGCCGCGGAACGAGTAGATCGACTGTGCGTCGTCGCCCACGACGCAGACCTTGCCGTGATGCTGCGACAGGCGGCGGACGATGATGTACTGCGCGTAGTTGGTATCCTGATACTCGTCGACCAGAATATATTTGAACTGCTCCTGATAACGCTCCAACACGTCGGGACAGTCGCGCAGCAGGATGTTGGTCTGCAACAGCAGGTCGTCGAAATCCATCGCGCCGTTGTGCTTGCAGCGCTGGCAGTAGAGGTTGTAGATGTTGCCGAACTCGGGAATCTGCGCCCGCCGGTCTTCGGTGGCGTGCGCCGAATTGGCCAGATAGGCGCCCGGGGTGACCAGCGCGTTCTTGGCCTGCGAGATGCGCGAGGCGATCGTGTTGGGCTTGTACTTGTCGTCGGCGAGGTTCAGCTCCTTGACGATCGTCTTGATGAGGTTCTTGGCGTCGGACGCATCGTAGATCGTGAAGTTCGCCGGAAAGCCGATCCGCTCGGCGTCGGTGCGCAGGATGCGGGCGAAGATCGAGTGGAAGGTACCCATCCAAATATGGCGAGCTTGACCCTCGGTCAAATGTTCTGGAATCATTTTGACAATACGCTCACGCATCTCCTGCGCTGCTTTATTCGTAAATGTCGTTGCCAAAATATTTTTGGGTTTGATTCCTTTTTGAATCATATAGGCGATGCGCGAGGTGAGCACGCGCGTCTTGCCCGAACCGGCTCCGGCGATGATGAGCGACGCGGAGTCGTAGGCCTCGACGGCGGCGCGCTGGGCGGGGTTGAGCCCCTGCAATATCGGTGATTCCATCTGTTTCGTACTTGTCGGGCGACAAAGTTACGAATTTTTCGCGATCCCGCCTATCGATTCCCGAAGAAGCGGGGCGGTCGTCCGGTCAGACGTAGAGCCGGATCTGGTGCAGCAGCGTGGCGGTGAAGAAAAGGCCGATGACGATGCAGAGCAGGATCAACAGCCCGTTGAGCATCCGCGCGTCGGGCTTGGTGCGCAGTTCGCGGTTCTTGGCGATGTATTCGCGGAAAAAGAGGTAGAGCGCCGGCACGGTCGAGGCGGCCAGCAGGAAGTCTTCGGGAATACCGAAGAAGTAGACCTTCGCCAGCCCGATCAGCGCCCAGTGGCAGAGGAACAGTACGAGGAAGATGTTGATACGGTGCGTGAAGGCCAGCATCAGACCAATGGTGAAGACCGCCACCGAACAGGGCATCACGGGCATGGTCATCATCGGGAACGACAGCCCCCGCGCCAGCGAAAAGAGCGGATAGGCCAGCGGCATGAGGTAGAGCAGCAGGGCGAAGCCGTTGGGGCGGCTCGTGCGCTCGAAGCGCGTGAAATCGGCATAAAGGTCGTAGAGCCAGATCACGGCCATGATCCCCCAGAAGAGGGCCAGCACGTCGCTGTGGCTGCGCTGGCCGCACCAGACCAGATAGTAAACCACGGCGATCCAGGCATTGAGACCCGCCAGAAAGAGTTTCATGGCCCGTTTGACATTCTGCGTCGGGCGGAGGTAGAGCAGGACGGTGAGCACTGCCGCCGCCGCCACGATCGCGATCTGCCACGGCCACGTGGCGGCATTGTAACGTGCGATGGTATTCCAGAAAATCTCCATGCAATCAGGCTTTACGGGGTTTGCGGCGCCGCGTGAGCGAGAAGGCGCGGCGGCGGAAGAGTAAGATCGGCACCGTCGAACCGACGGCCAGCATGAAGACGACGCTGACGGTGACCGTCGCGTTGAGCAGGAACGCATCCATATACTGCCGCGCCGCATCGCTCTCGGCGGTGTGCTGCATGAGCATGATCAGGGCGAAGACCGTCTTGTAGGCGTAGATGCCCGGCACCATCGGCAGCAGCGCCGGAATCGAGAGGACGGTGGTCGGGCAGTAGATCCGGCCGCCGAGCCAGAGGCTTCCCAGTCCGATGAGCAGCGAGGCGCAGAGCGTCGCCGTGGTGATGTCGAGTCCCGCGCAGGTCATCAGGCCAAAACGCAGGGCGTGGCCTGCGGCGGCCAGCAGGGCGATCGACGGGAAGGCCCGCAGGGGCGGGTCGGAGATGGCCCCGAACCCGATCGCCGCGACAGCCGCGAAAAACCCGTCGACGAAAATATCCGCAGCGATCATAGCAGGCTTCCCTTAACCATTAACAACGTGACGGACAGCCCCACGGCGATGCAGAGGATCAGCAGCAGGGCGCCGATCAGACGGCTGCAACCGATCAGCACGTGCCCCTCGACGATGTCGATCACGCCGTTGATGAGCGGCACGCCCGGAACGAGGAACAGCACGCTCGTGGCGATGGCCGTCTCGGCCGTGCAGTCGAAGCGCAGCGCCGATGAAGCGCACAGCGACGCGACGAAGGCCGAGAGAATGAAGATGATGAAGTGGTTCACGCCGGCTTTGGTCAACTGCTGCCGGGCCGAAAAGCCCGCCAGCGTGGAGGTGAAGACGATCCCCACGGCCACCCAGTCGCCGTTGAAGAGTTTGCAGAACGAAGCGTTGGCCAGCCCCACGACCATGAGCACGAACATCGGGTCCATGCGCGGCTTTGCGGTCAGTTTGCGGAACTTCTCGCGGATCACATCGAGCGGCAGCCGCCGGTCGACGGCCTCCCAGCTCAGCGAACTGAGGTCGGAGTTGCGTTCGAAACTGATCGGCAGGTGCGGGATCTCGACCACCTGCGTCACCACCTGCGGGTTCCCCTCCTCGCGCACGGTCAGGATCGACGTGCGCTGGAAAGTGGTCAGCCGCACGTCGACCGACTGCGAGGCGCCGATACGGCGCGCATTGCGCACCACGCGCGAGGTATGCACGCCCGACCCCAGCAGGTAGGTGGCGTACTCGCCGATAAAATCGAGCAGCTCGGTCAGTTCCGCTTGTGTTTTCATGACGGCGCAAAGTTAATAAAAATTTTAAACAACCTCGCGCTCCGGACGAATTGACCCATCCGTCGGAAGAAAAAACCGAATCCTCCGTTTTTTCGGCGGGCAGTCCAATTTTTTCCGTTTTTTTTCGTTAGATTTGTTAGAATATTAAACGTCAAAATGGCCGGACTCTATCTCCATATCCCCTTCTGCAAGCGTGTCTGCGCCTACTGCGACTTCTACAAGTCGGCCGACCTGCGGCCGATGAAGGCCGTCGTGGAGGCGATGCACGACGAACTGCGCCGCGAAGCGGGATTCCTGCCTGCGGAGCAGTTGCGCACGATCTATTTCGGCGGCGGAACCCCCTCGTTGCTGCCGCCCGAGGAGTTGGAGGAGTTCATCGCCCACGCCGCCGAACTCTTCGACTGCACGGCCCTCGAAGAGTGCACCGTCGAGGCCAACCCCGACGACCTGACGCCCGACTACCTGCGGCGGCTGGCCCGCACGCGGGTCGACCGCCTCTCGATCGGCGTACAGTCGTTCGACGACGGGGAGCTGCGCCTGATGAACCGCCGCCATACGGCCGACGCGGCGCGCAAGGCCGTGCGACAGGCGCAGGAGGCGGGCTTCGGCAACGTGACCGTCGACCTGATCTTCGGCGTACCCGGATTCGGCGCCGCGACGCTCGCACGCAATCTGCGCGAAACGGTCGCGCTGGGCGTGCAGCACGTTTCGGCATACCATTTGACCGTAGAGCCGCAGACGGCCTTCGGCCGCCGCATGGCGCAGGGCAGGTTCTCCCCCGTGACGGAAGAGACGAGCGAAGAGGAGTTCCTCACGGTGCACCGCACGCTCCGCGACGCCGGATTCGAGCACTACGAAGTCTCGAACTACGCCCTGCCCGGCCGCCGGGCGATCCACAACAGCGCCTATTGGAGCGGAGACCCCTATCTGGGAATCGGCCCTGCGGCACATTCGTTCGACGGCGAATGCCGGCGCTGGGCCGTCGCCGACATCGGGCGCTACCTGGCCGGCGGCGACCGCTACGAATCGGAGCGCCTGACCGAACGCGACCGCTACAACGAGACCGTGATGACGGCGCTTCGCACGGCCGAAGGGCTCGATACGAAGGCGATCGGGCGACGGTTCGGGCCGGCGCGGCTCGAAGCCCTGCTCGACGCGGCGCGCCCGTGGCTCGACGCGGGCGACGCCACCCTGCGCGACGGACGGCTGGCGATCCCCGCCGAACGGTTTTTGCTGTCGGACGCCGTGATCGCCGCTCTGTTCTGGGAATGTTAAGGTTAAGTTATTATTAAATATTTTTATAAATTTGCAAATATAGATCATTCGGCAGTACCTTTGCAGGTGAAACACCTTCCTGTCGACCGCAGGTACGAACCGAATTATCAAAAATCCGACAAGATATGAACGAAAACGAACTGCTGACGCCCGACTACCTCTTCGAGGTGAGCTGGGAGGTCTGCAACAAAGTCGGCGGCATCCACACCGTCGTTTCGACCAAGGCCCGCACCGTCGAAAGCAAACTGGGCGACAACTATCTGCTCATCGGCCCCGACATCCAGCGCGAAGGCGACAATCCCGAATTCGAGGAGGACGACGAGCTGCTCAAAGCGTGGCGCCAGAGCGTCTACAACGACGGCATCCGCATCCGCATCGGCCGCTGGCGCGTCGTCGGCCGTCCGATCGCGGTGCTGGTCGACTATACGTCGCTCTTCCCGAAGAAGGACGACATCCTGAAATTCCTGTGGGAGACCTACCACGTCGACTCGATCTCGGGACAGTGGGACTACATCGAGCCGGTGCTCTTCGGCCACGCGGCCGGACAGGTCATCGCCTCCTACGTGGAGAACTTCTGCGCCTCGACGGACAAGGTGGTGGCCCACTTCCACGAGTGGATGACCGCCGCCGGCGGACTCTACCTGCGCAAGTACTCGCCCTACGTGGCCACGGTCTTCACGACCCACGCCACGGTGACGGGCCGCTGCGTGGCCGGCAACGGGCTGCCGCTCTACAAGGATCTGGGACGGCTCAACGCCGGCGAACTGGCGCGCCAGTTCAACGTCGTGGCCAAACACTCGATCGAGAAGATCGCCTCGCAGGAACACGACGTGTTCTGCACCGTGAGCGAAATCACCGCCCGCGAATGCGAGAGCCTGCTGGGCAGCACGGTGGACGTCGTCACCCCCAACGGCTTCGAGGACGACTTCGTGTGGAACGGCAGGGAGTTCGACGAAAAACGGGCCGAGGCACGCCGCGCGATGATCCGCACGGCCGAGGCGACGCTGAGCTGCAAATTCGACGGCGAACCCCTGATCGTCGGCACGAGCGGCCGCTACGAATTCCGCAACAAAGGCATCGACATCTTCCTCGACGCCCTGAAACAGCTCGCCGAAACGGACGCCCTCGACCGCGAGGTGCTGGTCTACATCACCGTACCGTCCGCCACGACCGGCCCCCGCAAGGATTTGCAGGCGCATCTGGCCGACGAAAACAGCCCGATCGATCCCAAGCAGAACCGCTTCTGCACCCACTATCTCGAACATCCCGAATGGGATCAGATCCTCAACTCGATCGCCGGCAGCGTGCTGGCCAACCCGTCGTCGAAGGTGAAGGTGGTCTTCGTCCCCACCTACCTCAACGGCCGCGACGGCATCTTCGACAAGAGCTACTACGAACTGCTGGTGGGAATGGACATGACGCTCTTCCCCTCGTACTACGAGCCGTGGGGATACACGCCGCTCGAGTCGACGGCCTTCTCGGTACCGACGCTCACCACCACGCTGGCCGGATTCGGACTCTGGGCCGGTTCTCAGGGCGAACACGAGGGCGTGACGCTCGTCGCACGCAACGACGACAACTACGCCGAAGCGGCTCGCGAAATCGCCAAGGCGCTGCTGCATTTCACCAAATATACCCCGCAGGAGGTCGAAATCGCCCGCAACGCCGCCGCCGAACTGTCGCGCACGGCCCTGTGGAGCGAACTCTACGCAGCCTACGAAAAAGTCTATTCCGAAGCGATCGAACGTTCGGTGACCCGTACCAACCGTGCGGTGCTCAACGACGGAGGCGGCGCGACCGAACAGATCAATTTCGTGCGGCAGCAGCTCATCACCGAAAAACCGCACTGGAACCGCGTGATGGTCGAGAAGGTGCTTCCCAAGCGTCTCCACGCCCTCGAAGTGCTCTCGCACAACCTTTGGTGGAGCTGGACCAGCGGCGCCCGCGACCTGTTCGAGTACATCGACCAGAAGCTGTGGTCGGAGTGCGAGAAGAACCCGATCGTATTCCTCGACCGGCTGCCGCTCGAACGGTTGCAGGAGTTGGAACAGGACGGTTCGTTCCTTGCGATGCTCGACGGCGTCTACGCCATGTTCAACGAATACATGAGCGAAAAACCCGATCCGAAGGCGCCGACGATCGCCTACTTCTCGATGGAATACGGACTGCACTCGTCGTTGAAGATCTATTCGGGCGGCCTGGGCATCCTCGCCGGCGACTACCTCAAAGAGGCGTCGGACAAGAACGTGCCGATGGTTGCCATGGGGCTGCTCTACCGTTACGGCTACTTCACGCAGCGGCTCTCGGCGCAGGGGGCGCAGGAGGCGACCTACGAGGCGCAGAACTTCTCGAAGCTGCCGATTTCGCCCGTGCGCGACGAGTTGGGCAACTGGACGACCGTACAGATCGCCCTGCCGGGGCGTACGCTCTCGGCCCGCGTCTGGCGATGCCAGGTCGGCCGCACCGACCTCTTCCTGCTCGACACCGACTACGAAGCCAATCTCGACGAAGACCGTCAGATCACCCACTACCTCTACGGCGGCGACTGGGAGAACCGGCTCAAACAAGAGCTGCTGCTCGGCCTGGGCGGCATCCGCGCCCTGAGGGCCATGGGCATCAAGCAGGAGGTCTACCACTGCAACGAGGGCCATGCGGCCTTCATCGGCATCGAGCGGATCCGCGATCTGGTGCGCCGCAAGCTCACCTTCTCCGAAGCGCTGGAAGTGGTCCGCTCGTCGTCGCTCTTCACGACCCACACCCCCGTGCCGGCCGGCCACGACGCCTTCCCCGAGTCGATGATCCGCCAGTACCTCGCCCACTACCCCGACGTGCTGGGCATCACGTGGGAACAGTTCATCAATCTGGGCAAGACCAACCCCAACGACCCCGAAGAGCGCTTCTCGATGTCGGTGCTGGCGTGCAACCTCTCGCAGGAGGTCAACGGCGTGTCGTGGCTCCACGGCGAGGTGTCGAAGGACATCCTGGGCAACATGTGGCCCGGCTACTTCAAGAACGAGCTGCACATCGGTTACGTCACCAACGGCGTACACTTCCCCACGTGGTGCGCCTCCAATCTGCGGCGGCTCTACATGCGCTACTTCCCCGAAGGGTTTTCGGGGCACGACTACGACATCCCCGCCTGGCAGAAGGTGCACGACATCCCCGCCGCCGAACTTTGGCAGGAGCGCATTTTCCTCAAACGCAAGCTGGTGGATCATATCCGTAAACGGTACAGCGACCCCGCCCAGGTGCGCATCGACTCGCCGCGCCAGATGGTGCAGATCGTCGAAGGGATCAAACCCGACGTACTGACGATCGGCTTCGCACGCCGCTTCGCCACCTACAAGCGCGCCTACCTGCTCTTCACGAACCTCGACCGCCTGTCGGCGATCGTCAACAACAAGGAGCGGCCCGTGCAGTTCATCTTCGCGGGCAAGGCGCACCCCAACGACAAGCCGGGGCAGGATCTCATCAAACGCATCGTCGAGGTGGCGGCCATGCCGCAATTCGTCGGGAAAATTCTCTTCCTGCAAAACTACGACATGGAATTGGCGCGAAAAATGGTACAGGGCGTAGACGTGTGGCTCAACACGCCGACCCGCCCGCTCGAAGCGTCGGGTACGTCGGGAGAGAAGTGCGTCATGAACGGCGTGCTGCAATTCTCGGTGCTCGACGGCTGGTGGGTCGAGGGCTACAAGGAGGGCGCCGGCTGGGCGCTGCCGATGGAACGGACCTTCGCCGACCAGCGGTTCCAGGACGAACTGGACGCGGAGATGATCTACAACACGATCGAGGAGCAGATCGTACCGCTCTATTACAAGCGCGACGAACAGAACATCCCGCGCGACTGGGTCGAATCCGTCAAACGGTGCGTGGCCGACATCGCGGCGAACTTCACGACCAACCGCATGATGCGCGACTACGAGGAGCGCTTCTACGGCAAGCTGGCGGCACGCCGGCACGAGATCGTCGCGGGAGACTACATGCTGGCGCGCGAAATCGCGGCATGGAAACGCCGGATCTCGGCCGCGTGGGACAAGGTGCGCATCGTCGAGGTCAAGCAGGCGAAGATCGACCGCGAAGCGATGTTCGTCGGGGAGCACTACCCCTTCGAGATCAAGATCGACGTGGCCGACCTCCGTCCCGAAGACATCGGCGCCGAGCTGGTCGTGGCCAAGCAGATCGAGTACGGCCAGCCGGTCAACGTGATCGAAACCGTACCGCTCGAACGCACGGCCGTCGAGGGGACGACCGTCACCTACGCGCTCGACTACCGTTCGGGCCGCTCGGGGTCGTTCGACGTGGCGCTGCGCATCTACCCCTCGAACCCGCATCTGCCGCACCGCATGGATTTCGCGCTGGTGAAGTGGGCGTAGACGCGGTCGCCGCCGCAAGAAACTTCCGGACCGCTCCTCCGGCGTCGTTTCCGGCGCCGGAGGGTCTGCGGACCGCAAACGCAAAATTTCGGCAACCCGTTTGAGCCGGGAAGGTGCCGCCCCGAAAGGACGGAGGAGTGCGAGGCTGCGATTTTTACGTTTTCGTTGTTGGAAAACCGGATATTTTTCAATAACTTTACTGAAACGATCCTAACTATCACAACATAAACCATGTCTGCACTTACTTTCGACAAGAACGAACTGGGCAACCTCGAATATTCGCTGCAACGCGAGGTGCTCTCGACCGACCGCCGCGGCGGCTACATGAGCACCACGATCGTATGCTGCAATACGCGCAGGTACCACGGTCTGATGGTCGCCCCGATCGGCAGGGGCGACCAGACCTGCGTGCTGCTGTCGTCGCTCGACGAGACCATCGTCCAGCACGATCAGTCGTTCAATCTGGCTATCCACCGTTTCCGCGGCGTCTACGAACCGCGCGGCCACAAGTACATCACCGACTTCGCCTACACGCCGACCCCGACGATCACCTACCGCGTGGGCGGCGTCATCCTGCGCAAGGAGCTGCTGTGGATTCACAAGCGCACGCAGCTGATGATCCGCTACACGCTGCTCGACTCGCCGGCCGACATCCGCCTGCGGCTGCGGCCCTTCTTCGCCTATCGCGAGAAGGAGGCGCTGACCCATGCCAACATGGAGGCCAACGGCCGCTCCTACCCCGTGCAGGGCGGCGTGAAGAACCGCCTCTACGAAGGCTATCCGTGGCTCTACCTCCAAACGAACCGGCCCGACGCCGAATTCGTGGCCGCACCCGACTGGTACTACGGATTCGAATACCCGCAGGAGCTGGCCCGCGGCTACGACGGTTACGAAGACCTGCTGACGACGGGCTATTTCGAACTGCCCCTGTCGAAGGGACAGAGCGTGATCTTCTCGGCGTCGGTCGAAGAGATGGCCTCGTCGGCCGAGATCGGCGCGCTGTTCGACCGCGCGCTGCAACTCGACCCCAGCAAGCACATCATTGCTCGCAAGATCCGCTGGATCCACGTTCACCAACAGCGCCGCGTTCGCATTCTTGCCATCGCGCGCGTAATTGCTCATGCCGTTGGTAACGATGCCACCCGCCTCGCTAGCTGCGGCAACCACCTCTCCACCAGGGCACATGCAGAAGCTGTACACGCTGCGTCCGCTCGGAAGATGGATGGCTAGCTTATATTCGGCCGCGCCGAGCGCCGGGTGCGTTGCCGTGCTTCCCCACTGCGCTTCGTTGATGAGCGCCTGAGGATGCTCGATACGCACCCCCATCGAGAAGGGCTTTTGCTCCATGGCGAACCCCGCATCACGAACGAGCTCGAACGTGTCGCGCGCCGAATGACCGCATGCTAGGACAAGCGCTGTGCAAGGCTGAAGCGTCTCTTCGCCGGTTTGAGCATTGCGCAGCACGATCGAGGTGAGCTGGCCGTCTTCGAGCTTCATCTCAACAAGCTTCGTGTGAAAACGCACTTCGCCGCCAAGGCGGATGATGTCTTTACGAATGGCGGACACGATGCGCGCAAGATTATCGCTTCCCACGTGAGGATGAGCTTGCCATAGGATGCTCTCGGGAGCACCCGCATCAACGAACCAGTGCAGCACGTGCGCCGTATAGCGATTCTTGAGATTGGTCGTGAGCTTGCCGTCGGAAAACGTGCCCGCACCACCTTCACCAAACTGTATGTTCGACCAGGGGTTGAGCTCTCCCGTTCGAAAGAAGATCTCCACATCATGTGCGCGCTCCTCCACCGGCGCACCCTGCTCAACAAGAAGCGGTTTGAGCCCGCTCTTCGCAAGATACCAAGCGGCGAAGAGCCCGGCAGGTCCTGCGCCTACTACCACCGGCGGAAGATCGGGTGCGCCAAGCTGAGGAATCTCAAGCGGCACATAAGGAACGGCTGGCTTGATATGCAAGCCTTTTAGCTTCGCATCCTTTCGTTCGACTCGCGCAAGCAAACGCTCTTCACACTCGGAAGACAGCTCCAACCGATAGCTCGCGGTGAAATGCACGTTCGCTTTCTTGCGCGCATCAACGCTGCGCTTCAATAATTGGGCGCGCTCGATCACTCCTGGCTTCACGCCAAGCTGCCGAGCAATCTCTCGAAGTGCAAGCGCCTGACCATCGGGCAAGTCCGTATCGAGCGAAAGCTTCAGACCTGAAACATCGATCATGCCGACTCACGCTCCAGGGCCGATGCAGCAATACGCCAAGCCGGATCGGTTGCGCAGGAACCATCTTTTCTTCGCGCATCGGCGCTCTCAAAGGGAACGGGCGGCGTCTTCCGCTTCAGAAGATTCAGGTCACGCGCGATCGAAAGCCCCGCCAAAAGACCGCTTGACCACGCCCAATGAAGGTTATACCCCCCACAAGGAGCATCGACATCGAGTGCTTCGCCACAAAGATACAAGCCCGAAACGGCAGATGCTTCCATGGTTTTGGCATTCACGCTACCTGAACAGAATCCACCACGCTGCACCTGACACTGACCTGCGTCGCCGATGCCCTTGACCTCAAGCTCGAACGACTTGATCGCTTTTGCGACCGCTTCGATCATCGCTTCGTCAAGGAGGCATGCAGTCCCAATCTCTGCTGCCATCGATCGGTCGCCCACAGCACCTCTGCAATTCGCTATCGCAGAGCGCACGATCGCGTGCGCCACTTCGGGAACGAAGAACCCGCGCAATAGATCGAGAGCCGTCGGAGCAGATCCATTGCGCTGCTCCAAAAAGGCAGCACGCGCCTGCAGCAGATCGATCAATCGAGCAAGCGGGCGCTCAGGAATGAAATCGAGCGAGACAACATCGCCTGCTTCCACGAACCGCGAAGCATTGAACACCACGATGCCGGAAATGCCATACGAGCGGAACAACAGCTCACCTTCTTCGGAAAAGCCTTTCGCATCGCAACTCAAACGAACACGCACACGAATGCCATCAAGACCAGAAAGAAGCTCTGTCGAGGTGGCAAGCGGTCCTAAGACAGGCCGGCAAGCAACACGCTCGATGCCTGCGAGAACGCCCTGTTCGTGGAGGGAAGAAGCACCTCCGCCCGCAGCATAGACAACGGCATCGGCAAGGAAGGTTCCTCGATCGCCTGAAGTCCCGCCTTCTGCCTCCGTAGAAGCGATGCCGCCGGCATTCGCAGAAGCGGCGCCCCCCTTCCCTGGCGAGCCCGCTTCGGTGCACTGCAGTTCAAGCGCGAAACGTTCCTTCCGTTGTGCAACCTGCGCGACCGTAACGCCGCAATAGCGCTCGACGTTGCATCGATCGAGCTCAGCTTCAAGCACCTCGAGCACCGAGACAG
>OGOO01002544.1_pt1 | contig 13085 bp, 11 predicted proteins | sample 1552651 | NCBI WGS metagenome assembly OGOO01 (sample SAMEA2580118, study PRJEB22360) | human gut metagenome | biome: human gut; feature: human-associated habitat; material: faeces | place: Denmark | collected 2008/2010 | reverse complement strand
AAATCGACTGACCTTTCTTTTTTACCCAACAATATCTTTAATTAAGGGAGACGGGCAATTCCTACCCGGACCTTGACATGCTGGTGCACATCAGCGACGCGCTCGCGACCGATCCGAACGAGCTGCTTTACCCGAATCAAAAATGCAGGAGCGGCGGCGTGAGCCGCCTTGTGGACGACGACTTTTTTGGCAAGCTCACGGTCGTCATTTGGATCGTGGGGTTCCTGCTCGGCCTGTCCGCCGGCAGTCAAGGCTATGCGTCGGGGCCGAACACCATCTCGTGGCATTTCGTGTTTTCCGACGCGCTGCGATGCTGGGCTCCCACATTTTTGACCGGCATGGCGTTTCTCGGCCTTCAGAAGATCATCGACCTTTTGAAAGAGCGCGGCGAGTGAGCGGGCATTCTTTGCCCATGCTCTTGCCATTCTCCTCAAAAACGGCTATGATGGACTTACTTTACATGAACAGGAGAAGCGCATTGAACATCACCACCATTTTATTTGATCTGGACGGAACGCTGCTGCCGATGGATCAGGAGGCGTTCACGACCGGATACTTTAAGTTCCTTGCCAAAAAGCTCGCGCCCTACGGCTACGAGCCCAAATCCCTCGTCGACGCCATCTGGGCGGGCACGGCGGCTATGGTCAAAAACGACGGCAGCTGCACGAACGAGCAGGCCTTCTGGAAGAAGTTCGCGGCGATCTACGGCGAGGAAAAGTGCCAAAGCGACCAGGGCCTTTTCGAGGATTTCTACGCCAATGAGTTCAACGCCGCACGCGACATCTGCGGCTTTAATCCCGCGTCGGTGGAGACGGTCCATAAGCTCAAAGAGTGCGGCTACCGCGTTGCGCTGGCGACGAATCCAATCTTTCCCCACATGGCGACGGAGAACCGCATCCGCTGGGCGGGCCTTGTGCCGGAGGATTTTGAAATTTACACGACCTACGAGGCCTCGACCTTCTGCAAGCCGAATCCTGCTTACTACCTCGAGGTCGCGCGCACGCTCGGCGTCAAGCCGGAGGAGTGCCTGATGGTCGGCAACGACGCGACCGAGGACATGGCCGCGCGCGAGGTCGGGATGGATGTGTTTCTTTTGACCGACTGTCTCATCAACGCGAAAAACCGCGACCTGAACGCCTATCCCCGCGGCGATTTTGCCGCGCTGAACGCTTACATTGACGCACTGCAATAAAAAACTGCCGCCCGTTTGGGCGGCAGTTTTTACTTTTCGAACACTACTTTCTGCTTTTCCCGTTCTGCGCGGTGACGAGGCGGAAAATCGTGGACACCAGCAGGATCGCCACGGCGATGCTGCCCGCGACGCCCGCGGTCTCAAGTCCTTTGTGCACCGCGGCCTGCACATCGCCGCCCAGGCCGAGGCTCATCGTGTAGTAAATGCCCGCGCCCGGCACCAGCGGCAGGAGCGAGATGACGAGATACGACGTGACGGGGTATTTGCGCGAGCGCGCCATAAGCTCAGAATACAGCGCCGAGACGACGGCGGCGAAGAAATTCATGCTGTAAATGCTCATGCCCAGATCACGACAGAGCAGGTACGTCATCCATGTGAACACGCCGCCGAGCGCGCAGAGAATGCTGCCCCAGTCGTGCACATTGAAGAGGATGAAAAAGCCCGTACAGGCGACGAAAATCATCACGGCCTGTGCCCAGGCGGGATAGCTCGCTGAGCCGGACGCGACCGTCAGCCCGTATACGCCGGACGTGACGCGCCATGCCGCCGCCGTGCCGAGCGCGATGGCGAACGCCGAGAGAAGCACCTGCACGATGCGGTTGATGCCGGAGTTCGTATCGCCGTAAATGATGTCGCGCATGGAGGTCGTGATGAGAAGGCCGGGGACCAAGATCATTAAGGTGCCGATGATGACAAAGTCGATATAGTCGACCAGATGGAAGCCCGCGGCGAGATACGCCGGCACCGCCATGGCGAACGCCTCGACGATGGTGCTGAAAAACGGGTTCGTCTCGCGCCTGTCCATCTGGCGCGAGACAAAGCCGATGATGAGGCCAAGAAGGCCCGCGAACAGGCTGTCGCGCAGCGTGCCGCCAAACACCGGGCAAAAGCCCGCCGCGGCGCAGAAATTGCCCAGGTAATAAACGGGCACCGAGTAGTGCCGCCGCCCCTTGAGCGTTTCGTCGAGCCACTGCGCGGCGACGCTCGGGTCAGGCGTTTCGGCGCAGATGCGGCGCGAGAGCGCGTTGAGCTTTTCCACCGACTCGAGGTCATTGCCGTGAAAGCCGACTCGCTTCATCACCATCAAAGGCTTGCCGTTGGCCGCCTCGAGGCTGACCATCACGCAGTTGGGGATGGAAAAGGCCTCGCATTCAATGCCGTAGGCGCCGATGATGCGGCGTATCGTCTCTTCGACGCGGAACGTCTCCGCCCCGCTGAGCGCCAGATGATAGCCGACGCGCGCGGCCAGATCGGTCAAAAGGTAATAATCCATAAAAAATCCTCATATTTTTGGGAAATTTGCCGTCAGCGGGCCTTATATTACAGCGAAACGACCGTCCTGTCAATGCTGACAGGGCGGTCACGCAAAAAACATTTGCCATTTTGCCGCGGCAGCACTATACTGGTGCTCGGTTAAGCGGAAAACAGAAAGAAATGAGAGAGATCATGGGAACTACAGTCAAAAAGCATGAGATCGACATGCTGCACGGCTCCATCTGGAATAAGCTGCCGCTCTTTGCCCTGCCGGTCGCGGCCACGGCGATCTTGGAGCAGCTCTTCCACGCCTCGGACGTTGCCATCGTCGGCAACTTCACGGGCGATGCGCGCACAGTCGCCGTCGCGGCGGTGGGCGCAAACGGCCCGATCATCGGCCTCATCGTCAACCTTTTCATCGGCATCGCGCTCGGCGCGAACGTCGTCATCGCGAACGCCATCGGCTGCCGCGACGACAATGCCGTCAAGCGCGCGGTGCACACGGCCATTGTGTTCGCTGTGTGCGGCGGCGCGGCGGTCGCGCTGCTTGGTCAGCTCATCGCCTCGCCGCTTTTGAGTATTCTCAATGTGCCGGAGGACGTGTTCCCCTATGCGCTTTTGTATCTGCGCATTTATCTTCTCGGCATGCCGGTGATTTTGCTCTACAACTTTGAGGCCGCGATCTTCCGCAGCATCGGCGACACGAAAGTGCCGCTCGCAGCGCTTGCGGTCTCGGGTGTGCTGAACGTGCTCTTAAACCTCTTTTTCGTCATTGTGCTGCATATGACGGTCAACGGCGTCGCCATCGCCACGGTGGCGGCCAACGCCGTGAGCGCGGCACTGCTCTACGTCCGCCTGACGCGCACGGATAAATGCGTGCGCGTGGAGCGGAAAGCGCTGCGCATCGACGGCGCGAGCTTGAAGCGCATTTTGAGCATCGGCCTTCCCGCGGGCGTGCAGAGCGCGGTGTTCTCGTTCGCCAACATCGTCATCCAGTCGGCCATCAACACCCTCGGCACGGTGGCGATCGCGGCGTCGAGCGCGGCGTTCAATGTGGAAATTCTCGCCTATGACGTGCTCAACTCGTTTTCGCAGGCCTGCACGACCTTTGTCGGCCAGAACTACGGCGCAGGGCAGATCAAGCGCTGCAAGAAGACGATGCAGCTCAGCTTTTTGGAGGGGGCCATCGCGACATTTGTCTCGGTCGTTGTCCTGCTGCTGAGCGCAAGGTCGCTGCTCGCCATTTTCAACAGCGATCCCGAGGTCATTGCCATCGGCTATATTCGCCTTGCGACGATCCTGCCGGCGTATGTTTTCTGCCTGATCTACGAAATACTCTCCGGGTATCTGCGCGGCTTCGGCATTTCGCTCGCGCCCGCACTTTTGACGATGCTCGGCGTGTGTGGTATCCGCATCGCGTGGGTCAAGTTCGTCTTCCCGATGAGCATGACGTTCCAGACCGTCATGTGGGTCTATCCCATCAGCCTTGGCGCGACGGCGGTGCTGATCCTTTGCGCCGTGCTGATCTACCGCCCGTCCAGACGCTTTGCGGGCCTTGAAACGGAAGAAGAGGACAAGTGAGGGTGGCCCCTCACTTGTCAAAACGCTCCCAGAAGGCGCGCACGGCAGCCTCGTATGCTCCGCGGCCCATGTAATAGCTCATCGCGTGATCCGCACCGGGTACGACGAGCAGCTTGCAGGGCGCGGCGCAGGCATCGCGGTTTTCAAACGCCATCTTGAGCGGGACGAAGTGGTCGTCCTCGCCGTGAATGAGCAGGATCGGAACATCGGTATTTTTGAGCGCCTCGACGGTGGAGTAGCTGCCGGACGAGGCGTTCAGTCTCTTCTGGCACAGAAGATCGGCGATGACGGTCGCTGCGCGGACAGGAAGATGCAGGTTCTTCCCCATCACGTGCTGCCAGATCGCACGCGGCGAGGTGTAGGCCGAGTCGGCGATCACGCCGTGCACCGCGGCGGGGAGAATATCGCCTGCGGCCATGAGCACCGTCGCCCCGCCGAGCGACACGCCCATAAGGTAAACGGGCAGGCCGGGGAAGCGTTCGGCTGCCCAGTTTGCCCAGTCGACGCAGTCGTAGCGCTCGGTCAGGCCGAAGCCGATGTAGTCGCCCTCGCTCTCGTTCTGCGCGCGCTGCTCCACATAGAGCACGCTGCACTGCTCGCGGCTTAAAAAGTCCGCGAGCAGGCCGAAATCGCGGTACCACGCTGAGCGCCAGCCGTGAAACGCGATCACAAGGCGCTTGGCCTTTTCGCATTCACGAAGATGGCCCACGAGCGTCAAGCCCTCGCGGTTTTCGAGCAGCACTGTCTCCGTTTCCGAAGACGCAAGCTTTTTCGCGGCGGCGCGCTGCGCCTCACGGTAGGACTCGTCGCGCTTTTCGCCCGTGAGCTGGGCGCTGCCCTTGTTTTTGAACGCCTTGGGCGCTTCGCGCTTCATCGCGACGTCCATGAGCGTTCTCGTCACGCCGTAGGCCGCCGCGCCGTAGAGTGCCGCCGCAGCCGTGACGAATATAGCCGCCTTTGTCGTTTTTTTCATAACTGTAACCTCCTTGTATCCAAACTGTAAACTCTTATCTTGGGTACTGGACAGGGATATTTTCCCGTGTTATACTCCAAACTAATCTAAGTTCCGGGCGGTTTCGACCGCCCGTCTCTTCTTTCAGCGTAGCAAAAACTCCGGCTTTTTGCTACGTTCAGTTTTTCCCGTTTGTATGCACTTCCTGCCGGAAATTTCAATGATCGGAGGAACGCATTTTCATGAACGAAGTCAAGTCCCCGAAAAAGCCGCTGCTGTACTACTACTTTGTGGTGATGCTGCTTGTGATGCTCTTCAACTTCATCGCCATGCCGTGGATCTCTGAGCACCAGATCAAGGACGTCGACTACAACACTTTCGTCACCATGACAGAGCAGGGCGAGGTCGGCCGGGTCGAGATCCAGGAGCAATCCAACCGCATTCTCTTCACCAGCAGCGATGAAAAGACCGTCTACAAGACGGCGATGGTGCCTGACGACGGTTTGGTGCAGCGCCTTTTGGACGCGGGCGTCTCCACCACGGGTGAGGAGATCGAGCAGACGTCCACGCTCGTCAGCATTCTCGCCTGGGTGTTGCCCATCATCATCTTTGTCGCGCTGGGACAGTATATGTCGCGCAAGATGATGGAGAAGATGGGCGGCGGAGGCAACTCCATGATGTTCAACATGGGGAAGTCCAACGCCAAGGTGTATGTCAAGTCCGCCGAGGGCATCAAGTTTGACGATGTCGCGGGCGAGGATGAGGCCAAGGAGAACCTCACCGAGGTCGTCAACTATCTGCACGACCCCAGCAAGTATCAGGAGATCGGTGCCTCAATGCCCAAGGGCATTCTGCTCGTCGGCCCTCCGGGAACCGGTAAAACGATGCTCGCCAAGGCGGTCGCCGGCGAGGCGAATGTGCCGTTCTTCTCGATGTCCGGCTCTGAATTTGTCGAAATGTTCGTCGGCATGGGCGCGAGCAAGGTGCGCGACCTCTTCAAGCAGGCCAAGGAGAAGGCCCCCTGCATCGTCTTCATCGACGAGATCGACGCCATTGGCCAGAAGCGCAGCGGCGGCCAGTACGGCGGCAACGACGAGCGCGAGCAGACCTTGAACCAACTGCTCACCGAAATGGACGGCTTTGAGGGCAACAACGGCGTCATCATTCTCGCCGCCACGAACCGCCCCGAATCCCTCGACCCCGCGCTCACGCGCCCGGGCCGCTTCGACCGCCGCGTGCCGGTGGAGCTGCCCGACCTCAAGGGACGCGAGGCTATCTTGCAGGTCCACGCGAAGAAGATCAAGGTCGCCGAGGACGTCGACTTCAACAAGGTCGCGCGCATGGCCTCCGGCGCTTCCGGCGCGGAGCTTGCCAACATCGTGAACGAAGCAGCGCTGCGCGCCGTGCGCGACGGCAGACGCTTTGCCACGCAGGCAGACCTGGAAGAGAGCATCGAGGTCGTCATCGCCGGCTACCAGAAGAAGAACGCCATCATGACCGACGAGGAGAAGAAGATCGTCTCCTACCACGAGATCGGCCACGCGCTCGTGGCGGCGATGCAGACGCACTCCGCCCCTGTACAGAAGATCACCATTGTGCCGCGCACCTCGGGCGCGCTGGGCTACACGATGCAGGTCGAAGAGGGCAACCATTACTTGATGAGCAAGGCCGAAATGGAAAACAAGATCGCCACGCTGACCGGCGGCCGCGCCGCGGAGGAGGTCGTGTTCCACTCCGTCACGACCGGCGCGTCGAACGATATCGAGCAGGCGACGAAGCTCGCCCGCGCGATGATCACGCGCTACGGCATGAGCGATGATTTCGACATGGTCGCGCTCGAAACGGTGACGAACCAGTATCTTGGCGGCGATGCGTCGCTCGCCTGCTCCGCCGAAACGCAGACGAAGATCGACCAGCGCGTCGTGGAGCTGGTGAAAGCGCAGCACGAAAAGGCTGTGAACATCCTCACCGAGAACCGCGCGAAGCTCGATGAGCTGGCGCAGTACCTCTACGAGAAGGAGACCATCACGGGCGAAGAGTTTATGAAGATCGTAAACGAAAAATAATCCGTAGAAAAAGGAAGGCACAGCCGAGCGGCTGTGCCTTCCTTTTTGCTATTTACAGGTTGCTTTCTTTTCTGCTCGTGCGGCTGCGCAGGTAGTCGCCGAGGGTCGTGATGCAAAGGAGCGTCACGACCAGAAATGCGCCGGGGATGAGCAGGATCCACCACGCGTCGGTCATCAGCGCCTTTTCCGCGAGCGAGAGCATGCTGCCCCAGGTCACGACCTCAATGGGCAGGCCGAGGCCCATGAAGCTGAGCGTCGACTCGGCGATGATGGCGCTGCGCACATTCATCACCACCATGAAGAGGATGGACGAGAAGAAATTCGGCGCAAGGTGACGGCACAGAATGTGGAAAAAGCTGCCGCCCATGCACTTGGCCGCGATGACATACTCGCTCGCGCGCAGCTGCTGCACCTCTGTGCGCACGACCTTGGCGATGCTCGTCCAGCTCGTGAGGCCGATGACGAGCGCGATGCTCCACGCGCTCGGCGTGCCGATGATCGCCTGCAAAAAGATGACGAGCAGCAGGTTCGGCACGCTGAGAAGAATTTCGGTCAGGCGCATCAGCAGCGCGTCGAGCCATTTGGGCGAAAGTCCGCTGACCGCGCCGAACAAAATGGCGAGCAGCGTCGAAATGACGGTCGAGCCGACGCCGATGAACAGCGACAGCCGCCCGCCGTACCAGATCATCGAGAAGATGTCGCGCCCCATCGTGTCCGTGCCGAACAGGAACTCGCGGCACGGCACGGCCGAGCAGTGAGCAAGGTCGAGATACGTCGGGTCCTTCGTCATGATAAGCTCGCAGAAAAGGCACCCGAGTACGATGAGCGATAAAATCACAGCGGAGGCGACAGGCTTGCCGCGCAGGGAATGTCTGTTTTTCGTGGGTACGGCCTCCGGCAGCGGTCGCGCGCCGACGATTTGGAAGCGGTCGTTCATGGCTGCACCTCCGTTTCCCGCACAGCCTGCTCGGCGCGGATGCGCGGGTCGATCTGCTCGTTGATCGTCTGTGCGATGATGCTGCACAGGATCACGAGCGCGCCGGAGAGTAGGCTCAGCAGCATCAGCAGGTTGTAGTCCTTGTAGCGCGCGCTTTCATAAGCCAGCGTGCCGAGTCCCGGGTAGGAAAACACGGCTTCGACAATGTACGTCCCGCCCAGCACGTGCGGGACGGAGATCGCCATGATGCTCAGATACGTTGGCATCGTGTTTCGCAGACAGTGGCGCAGCATCACGGCGCGGCGCGTCAGGCCCTTGGCTTTGGCGAGCAGCACATAGTCCGCGCGCATTTCGTCAAGAAGCCTGTTTCGGATCATGTAGGCATAGTACCACAGGTGCCCGAGCACCACGACCGCAAGCGGCAGGATGAGATGCGCGGCGCGGTCGGCAATGTTATTTTGCTGCCCGATGGAGTAGGCCCCGGAGCTCGGCAGCACGCGCAGCTCGATGGCGAAGATCAGAATGAGCAGCAGCGACAGCCAGAATTCCGGAATGCAGCTCGTGATGGTGCCGAGCTTGCAGACCGCGCGGTCGAAAAGCGTTCCCTCCCGCTGCGCGCAGAGCATCCCGAGCAGGAGTGAGAGCGTGAAAATGAGCACAAAGCCGATGCCGCCGAGAAGAAGCGTATTGCCCACGCGGCTTGCGATGACCTCAGCCGCAGGCATTTTGTACTTATACGAGATGCCGAAATCCCCGTGCAGGGCGTTCTGCGCCCAGCGGACATACTGCGTGAAGATGGGTTCGTCGAGGCCCAGCTTTTCCTCCGCCTGCGCGCGCTCCTGCGGCGTCAGCTTCTCCGCGCGGTCGCCGTAGTAGGACACGAGCGGGTCGCCCGGGGCGAGGCGCGAGACATAGAACACCGCAAGCGACAGAACAAGAACGCTCAGAAGAAACGCCAGCGCCTTTTTGCTGAAATACAGGATTTTCGATGGCTTTTTCATTGCGCGCCCCCTTCCTGCAAAACGAAATGCTCTGGCTCGACCTCGACAAGCTCGCCCATCAGCGGGAACTGCCCGGGCGAGAAGTCCGGCAATACGCGGTTTCGTTCGATGCGCGGGTCAGGAACCGGCATGGCCGCGAGCAGCGCCTTGGTGTAGGGGTGGAGCGGATGGTTATAAAGTGCGCGCACGGGCGCGACCTCGACAAGTTTGCCGTGGTACAGTACGCCGACGCGGTCGCAGAGGAATTCCACCATCGCAAGGTCATGCGCGATGAAAAGAAACGAAAAGCCGTGCTCACGCTGCAAATGGCGAAACAGGTTGACGATCTGTGCCTGAATCGAGACATCCAGCGACGCAATCGGTTCGTCCGCCACCAGAAGCTCCGGCTCCATGCACAGCGCCCGTGCGATGGCGACGCGCTGGCGCTGCCCGCCGGAGAGCTCGGACGGGTACTTGTCGAGATAGGTTTTGTCAAGGCCGACATAATACATCTGGAACTCGGCCTCCTTGCGGTATGTGCCGCGCGGCGGGGCGATGCGATGGATGCGCATGGGCTCGGTGATACTATCGCAGACCGTCATGTGCGGGTCAAGGCTCGAGGCAGAGTCCTGAAAGATCATCTGGCGTGTGGTTTGCAGCATTTTTTTGTTCGCGCGGCAGGCGGCCCTGTCACAGAGGTCGACGCCATTATAAAAAATGCGTCCGCCGCTCGGCTGCAAAATGCCCATCGCGCAGCGCGCGGCCGTCGACTTGCCGGAGCCGGACTCACCGACGAGGCCGAAAATCTCCCCGCGGTGAATCTGAAACGAGATGTTGTCCAGCGCCTTGACGGAGACCTGCTTCGTCAGCGGAAAGACATGGCTCACGTGCTGCACATCGAGCAGAATGTCATGTTTTGTCATCGCGCACCTCCCACCGGCGGCGTGATCTTCGGCGCGCGTTCGTCGAGCAGCCACGTCGCGGCATAGTGCGTGTCGCTGACGCGGAACATCGGCGGCGCTTCCTCGTAGTCGATGGCGAGGGCGTATTCGTTGCGGGTGGCGAAGGCGTCGCCTTGCGGCGGGTCAATGAGCGTCGGCGGCATGCCGGGGATGATCGGCAGCGTCTCCTTCCCACGCGAGAGCGCGGGCAGCGAGCGCAGCAGCCCCCACGTATAGGGGTGGCGCGGGTCGTAGAAGATCTCCTCCGCCGTGCCAGTCTCGACGATCTTGCCCGCGTACATCACGGCCACGCGGTCGGCGACGCGCGCGACAACGCCGAGGTCGTGCGTGACAAACACCGTCGCCGTGCCGAGCTTTCGCTGCACGTCGCGCAGCAGATCTAAGATCTGCGCTTGAATGGTCACATCCAGCGCGGTCGTCGGCTCGTCGGCAAATAAAATGCGCGGGTTCCCCGCGAGCGCAATGGCCAGCACCACGCGCTGGCGCATCCCACCGGAAAAGTTGTGGGGATAGAGTGCCATGCGCTCTTGCGCGCGGTCGATGCCGACAAGCTCAAGCAGTTCGATCACGCGTGCTCTTACGGCGCTTTTTTCGAGCTTTGGTTTGTGCGCGAGCACCGCCTCGGCGATCTGCGCGCCGATCGTCATCGTCGGATCAAGCGCGGTCATCGGGTCCTGGAACACCATGGAAAAGAGCGAACCGCGCAGCGCCGTCATCTCGCGCTCGCGATAAGCCGTAATGTCCGTGCCGTCTACGATGATCTTGCCGGACTTGATTTTTGCCGTCTGCGGCAGAAGGCGCAGGATGCTCTTGCACAGTACGCTCTTGCCGCAGCCCGATTCGCCGACGATGGCGAGCACCTCGCCCGCTTTCAGCGAAAAGCTCACGTCGCGCACCGCCTGCACCTCGCCCGCGGGGGTGAAAAAGCTGACGGAAAGGTGCTCGACGTTCAATAAATCTGCCATGAAAAATGCCCTCTTTATGCAAGACAAAGGGGCTGAAGCCAGCCCCTCGTCAAAGATGTCAACGGCGTTTACTCGCCGATCGTCCAGTCTTGAATGTTCCAGAAAATGCCGACGCCGTGATGCCCAAGCACCGTGTCCGCATCGATGCCGTGGACGGTGGATTTGGCGACATAGTTCGCGTCGATGTAGCAGATAAAGGCGTAGGCTGGATCGTCCGCAAGCGCGTGCAGGAATTTGCTGTAATACTCTTTGCGGACGGCGTCGTCGCTGCTCTGGCGCGCGAGCGTCAGAGATTCGTCCACCAGCGCGTTCGAGTAGCCCGAGTAGTTCGCGCCCTTGTCCGTGCCGAAGACCTTGTAGGTGTGGTCGTCGGCGTCAAACGGGCTGCCCCAGCCGATGAGACACGCCATCTGGCCGCTCCAGTCCATCTGCGCGGGGATGTCCACCGTGCAGTGGATGCCAACTTCTCTAAGCTGCTGCGCCGTGGCCTGCGCGATGTCGATGCGGTCCTGCTCGCCGGACATGACGCTGATGACAAAACCGATCTCCTCGCCGTTTCGCTCGTAGTAGCCACTTTCGCCCATCGTGCAGCCGACGGATTCGAGAATTTCTTTCGCTTTTGCGGGATCGTAGTCGTAGTGGTTCACGGTCTCGTCGTTGTAGACGTTGCGCTGGAGCGGGCTGTACGCCGCCATGCCCTGCCCGAGCAGCACCGAGTCGACGATGGCCTGACGGTCGATGGCGTAGCAGACGGCGGGGATGATGTCGCGGTTTTCTGTCCAGTAGGGGTTGTTGAAGTTGAAGAGGATGCCGCGGTAGTCCGCGGTGGTCATGTCGTAGCAGGTGTAGCCGTCCTTGCCCGCGAAGTTCTGCGCGTTTTTCGGGTCGAGCAGCGCAAGGTCGATCTCGCCGGACTCGAGCTGCATCGCCTGCGCATTGTCGTCGGGTACGATCTTGAAGATGACGCGCTCGATGTTCGGCTCGCCCAAGAAATAGTCCTCGTTGCGCACGAGCACGATGGACTGCCCGGCGTCCCAGCTTTCGAGCTTGTAGGGCCCCGTGCCGACGGGGGCGCGGAAAAAGGCGGATTCCTGCATGTCCTCGCCCTCGAGCAAATGCTGCGGCAGGATCGCCATCGTCATGTACTCCAGAAACGCGGCGTTCGGCTCAGCGAGGCGGAACGAGACGGTGTGGTCGTCGAGCACGGTGATCTCCTGTACATCCTCGTAATTCGGCGCGTTTTCCGAGCCGTTGTCGGGGTCCATGATGGCTTCGATCGTAAATTTGACGTCCCGCGCCGTGAACGGCTCGCCGTCGTGCCACTTCACCCCCTCGCGCAGGTAGAAAGTATAGGTGCAGTTCGCCTCGTCATAGTCCCAGCGCTCGGCGAGGGCGGGAACGATCTGGTCATTGCCGTCGTGCGCGGTCAGGCCGTTGAAGAGCAGCAGGTTGATCTCGCAGTGCTCGTCCATCGCGGGATCGATGCGCGTGTAGCCGGCAGAGCCGTAGACGAGCGTAGACGGCGCGTCGCCGGTCGAATCGCCGCCGCTCTGCCCGCAGGCGGCGAGGGAGAAGAGCATCGCGAGGGACAGCAGAAGAGTCAGCGCTTTTTTCATGGGAAACTCCTTTGGGGAAAAATTGGGAAACGCCGCATCGCCGGATGCAGCGAAAAATATGACAGTTTGTAGTATAGGGGAAATTCCCGCCCGCCACAAGCCGGGTGGGGGATACGGCGGGCAAAGCTTTTCCGAAAAATCACAGCGTGCGGCGGAAATTTCCCGCCTTTTACCCTTTTTGCGAATCGCGCTTGCACTTTCCACGCGGCAATGGTACAATATTATGCCGAAAATACAGCAAAGGAGTTTGCTTTTTATGAAATTAGGTATCGAAAGAAATGGACCTGATTTCATAAGTCTTCAAAAATCGGCAAAGGTCCATAAAAGTCCACAGCTTCAAGGCGCTTTGGGGTTTGAGCGTCATAAAACTCAATGCCGCACCATAAGGCTCCATTCCGGTTTGGTACAGTAGTGGTACAGTCGATTTGTTATTTGAGAAAGGCTCTATGCAACGGCCTGTTCATTGCCCGCTCCAACAGGAGTGTGACACGCACTAAGGGAGTGCCATCTCTGCCGACGCACAAAGTCATAGAGGAGGCATACCGTTTGGGCGCAAGCTTTGTGCTCCCGAAGCCTTTTA
>OGOO01002537.1_pt1 | contig 13115 bp, 7 predicted proteins | sample 1552651 | NCBI WGS metagenome assembly OGOO01 (sample SAMEA2580118, study PRJEB22360) | human gut metagenome | biome: human gut; feature: human-associated habitat; material: faeces | place: Denmark | collected 2008/2010 | reverse complement strand
GTGCCTACGAGTTAATTCGACTTCAGAACACTGATGCCTACAACACAGGTAGCGGTAATCAGCAGAACTTCAGCAAAGCTATCGATGAGACCGAGAAACCACAAGTGGGTCTCCGCATTCTCAACCATTGGGATAATCTCGATGGCAGCATCGAACGTGGCTATGCCGGAAAGAGCATCTTCAAATGGGAAGAAATCAAACTCGGCAAAAACGGCAAAGGCGGCAGCATCAGCAAGAGTCTGCACGACCGTCTTATCACCTACGCCCGTGCCAACGCCTCTTTGGGCATCAACGGCAGCGTACTGAACAATGTAAACGCATCGCCAAAGATGATGACTGCAGAATATATTAATAAGGTGAAGATCATCGCCAACATCCTGCGTCCTTATGGCATCCGGGTATACCTCAGCATCAACTTCGCTTCGCCTATGGCTTTAGGCTACACCGAGACTGCCGACCCACTGGATAAGAAGGTTCAGCAGTGGTGGAAGAAGAAGGCAAAAGAGATATATGCTACCATCCCTGACTTTGGCGGTTTCCTCGTAAAAGCCAATTCTGAAGGACAGCCTGGTCCTGGCGACTACCACCGCACACATGCCGATGGAGCCAACATGCTTGCCGATGCCGTCAAACCATACGGAGGCATCATCATGTGGCGAAGCTTTGTATATGGTGCTAACCATAAGGGAGAAGACCGTGTAAAGCAAGCTGTCAGCGAATTCAAAGGTATGGATGGCAAGTTCCGTGACAACGTAATCCTACAGTCAAAGAATGGCCCGCTCGACTTCCAGCCACGTGAGCCATACGCTCCTATCTTCGACAACATCAAACAGACTCCACAGATAGCAGAACTTCAGATTACCCAGGAATATCTTGGTCAGTCTAAGCATCTCACCTATCTCGCTCCTATGTGGAAGGAATTCTTTGGCTTTGTTAATCCAGACAGACTGGTTGGAATCTCAGGTGTAGCCAATATCGGTGATGATGCCAACTGGTGCGGTCATCCTTTCTCTCAGGCTAACTGGTATGCTTTTGGCCGATTGGCATGGAATCCTTCACTTACAGCCGAGGAGATTGCTCACGAATGGCTCGTACAGACCTACGAAAACCAGGACGAGAAATTTACCAAGCCGGTAGAGATGATGATGATGACTTCGCGCGAAGCTTGCGTCAACTATATGATGCCTTTGGGTTTGCACCACATCTTCAAGTTCGACCACCACTACGGTCCGGAGCCAGATGGTTTCATCGCAAGTTATCCTTTGGAATGGTGCCCGGTATACTATCACAAGGCTGATGCTCAGGGTGTAGGTTTCGACCGTTCATCCAAGGGCACAGATGCTGTCGGTCAGTACCCAGAACCATATCGCAGTCTGTATGATAACATCGAGACCTGTCCTGAAGAATATCTTCTCTGGTTCCATCATGTGCCTTGGACTTACAAGATGAAATCAGGCAGCACCCTCTGGCAGGAACTCTGCATGAAGTACAACATGGGTGTGGCGATGGTAGAAGTATACCGCGACTTCTGGCATACTTCAGCCAAGCAGTATATGAAGGGACATGAGCAGGAATGGCAACATACAGACTCTCTGCTCAATGTACAGTTGGAGAATGCAAAGGAATGGCGCAATACCTGTCTCAAGTATTTTCAAACCTTTTCTAAAATGAAGATCTATGAATAAGATTGTATTATCTTTTCTTGCATTATTATGCTGCATCAACATACAAGCTGGAGTGAAACTGCAGAAGCAAGGCTCTGCAACCCAGCTTGTTGTCAATGACAAGCCGATGCTTCTCCTGGCTGGTGAGTTGAGCAACTCTGCCGCAACGAGTCCTGCCGGCATCAGGAAAGCATTGAAACAGATGAAGAATAGCGGAGTCAATTCTGTCTTCGTTCCTGCATATTGGGAATTTGTAGAACCTAATGAGGGCAAATATGATTTTGCACTTGTAGACAGCGTCATCACAACTGCCCGTAAGCATGACTTGAAGATTGTCTTCCTATGGTTTGGTGCCTGGAAGAATTCCATGAGCTGCTATGCTCCACTATGGGTAAAGGAAAACACCAAGCGTTTCCCTCGTTCACTCACAGAGAACAGCAAGCCATTAGAGATATGCACAGCCTTCAGCGATAACCTGCTTCAAGCAGACAAGCGAGCATTCTGCGAACTGATGAAGCACATCAAAGCAGTAGACAGTCAAGAGAATACCGTTATCATGATGCAGGTAGAAAACGAAATCGGCATGCTCGAATCAGCCCGCGACCATTCACATCTTGCCGAAAAAGCTTACAGACAACCCGTTCCTGCTTCATTGCTCAAGGCACTCAAGCTCAAGAAGAAAGGTACATGGGCAGAAGTTTTCGGAACAGACCGTTATGCTGACGAGAAATTCCAAGCATATTATTATGCCAAGTATGTAGAGCAGCTAGCCTCAGCAGGCAAAGCCATCTACAATATTCCGATGTATGTAAATGCAGCAATGAACAGTCGTGGCAGAAAACCAGGCGAATATCCTTCTGCCGGACCACTTGCCCATCTGATTGACATCTGGAAATGCGGTGCACCAAGTATCGACATCTTTGCACCAGATATCTATGATACCGGTTACAAGGGATGGGTAGAGAAATACAAGCGTGCCGACAATCCTTTCTTCACTCCAGAAGTGAAATGCGATATCAATAGCGGCGTAAAGGCATATTATACCTTCGGCGAAACAGATGCTATCAGTTTCAGTCCCTTTGCTCTCGATGAAGCTAACTACAAGGTGAAGAACAGTCTCAGACGTTCATACAAGGTTATCAATCAGCTCTCTCCTCTCCTGCTCCAGCATCAGGGAAAGGGTAAAAACTGGGGATTACTCTTCGACCAGGAAGATAAAGAGCGCATCATCGAAGATGGCGATATCACCATGACCTGCCGCCACTTCTTCACGCTACCATGGGATCCTCGCGCTACAGATGGAAGTAAATGGCCTGAAGGCGGTGGCTTGATTGTGAGACTAGCCAAGAACGAATACATCATAGCAGGTAATGGAATCGTCGTAGTCTTCCAAAGCAAGACTGAAAAAGCGCAAGCTGAAGAAAAGAAACTCGGTGAGGACGGATTTGTAGACAACGGTGGAACCGAAACAAAGAAACAAGCCACAACCTTCAAAGGTAAGCGTATCGGTATCGGATATGTAGACCAGGTTGAAATAGACAAAAACGGCAAATTACAGTTTATCCGTCGTGATAATGGCGATCAGGACCACCAGGGGCGCCATGCCCGCATCTCATGTGGAGACAACAAAATACTCCACATCAAGCTATACGAATACTAAATATATATATATAATAAGGTATAAAGGGAATCTCCACTGGACAACTTCCGCATCGTGCCTATCACAGCCGTAAGCGTTTCTGATTTCTAATCCATCCACAGATTAGTAAAGACGAAACAAGATAATTAATCTTTTAAAGAGAAAAATCATGAAAATCTGTCGTAATCTCACTTTTTTATCGAGATTACGACAGATTTCTCGTTTAAAATCTGTCGTAATCTTGCTTTTTTTCTGAGATTACGACAGAATTCTCGATTTAAGCCCCTAAAAGTCCTTAGGAAAATGTGATGATTTAACAGAAAAGTCCTTAGGAAAATGTGATAAATATACTTAAAAGTCCTTAGGAAAATGTGATTTTCCTTGCGTAATTCACTGTTTATTAGTATCTTTGCCAAAACATAATTTTTAGCGTATGGAAAGACTACTTATATCCCAATTGTTAAAATGGAAAGACAGCCACGGAAGGAAGCCACTCATACTGGAAGGTGCAAGACAAGTTGGCAAGACTTGGCTACTGAAAGAATTTGGGCGCAAGTACTTCAAAGACGTATGTTACATCAACTTCGAACAGAGTGATGTACTCGAAGAGATATTTGCTGGCGACTTATCACCACAACGCATTATAGAACAGCTCTCTATATATAATGGTAAGATGATAATACCCGAGGAAACTCTTATTATCTTCGATGAAGTACAAGAAATGCCAAGAGCACTCACCTCTTTGAAGTATTTCTGCGAAGAGGCACCAGAGTATGCCATCTGCTGCGCAGGCTCATTGCTAGGCATAGCCCTGCACGAAGGCACATCCTTCCCTGTAGGAAAGACAGATTTCCTGCATCTATATCCCATGTCCTTTAAAGAGTTTCTGATAGCAAACGGAGAGAACATGCTGGTAGACTATATCGATAAAGGAAACAGAAACCTGGGAGCATTCGAAGCTCGCCTTACAGATTATCTGAAAAAATACATGATAATAGGAGGTATGCCTGCTGTTGTAACAGAGTGGCTGGGCAGCAAAGACTACAACAAGGTAAACCGCATCCAGCAGGAACTGATAGCAGCCTACCAGAAAGACTTCTCCAAACATGCTCCAAAGTATATGGTCGAGAAAATCCGTTATGTATGGAACAGCATCCCTTCGCAACTGGCGAAGGAAAACAAGAAGTTTGTCTATGGACTGGTGAGAGAGGGAGCCAGAGCACGGGAATATGAGGATGCCATCATGTGGCTTTCTGATGCAGGTGAAATCATCAGAACCAACAATGTCAGCAAGCCCGACATCCCAATTTCAGCCTATGCTGATCTCAAATCGTTTAAGGTATTCTTACTGGATGTAGGTCTGTTGAGGGCAATGAGCAAGATTTCGCCGAAAGTAATATTAGAAGGAAGCAGAATCTTTGAAGAGTTTAAGGGAGCGTTGACAGAACAGTATGTCTGTCAGGAACTTCAGAACTTTACAGAAACTCTGGAAACCAATTATTATTGGTCTTCCTCAGCCACTGCAGAGGTTGACTTCCTTATTTCCGACGGTTTGGATGTATATCCACTGGAAGCAAAGGCAGGAGTAACCATGAATGCCAAGAGTTTGAAACTGTATCGGGAAAAATATTCACCCAAATGGTCGGTTCGCACCAGTCTCTTGCCATACGAGAGAAACAACAGTTCAAAAACCATCAACATCCCCCTCTATATGCTCTTTGTTCTAGACAAAGAATTAAAGGCAGAAAGTTAGTATTTCAGCGAAAGCGGCAGTTTTTGACAAAACTACCGCTTTCTCTTGTTTTTCATAAGCAAAAGTGTATGAAAACCGCATATTTATAATAAAATGTCGAGCAAAGTGCAACTTTTCTAGAAAAAAGTTTGGTGATTTCCTAAAAAATGCTTATTTTTGCAGCCGATTAAAAATATTATTAAAATTTAGTGAAGTTTGAGATACTTCCCTATATATAATAAGGTATGGCAACATACCCACCCCCACCAGTTCGGGATAAGAGTTGGAGACAAGAAATGAGCCCCCACGCTCAATAAAAGTTGGGAGGATATGTAGTGAGAAAGAAATATAAAACATTATATATTTATTAATTAATTAAACGAGAGAGATTTATGGAAAAAAGACTCATGACAGTAGTTGCAGCCATAGCCGTTAGTACGAGCATGGCATTTGCACAAACTTCCATCTCGGGTACCGTTATCTCAAACGATGACGAAGAACCAATTATCGGTGCTTCTATCCGAATTGATGGTACAAAGACTGGTACTGTTACCGACATTAACGGTAACTTCTCCTTGATTGTTCCTAACAAGAACAGCAGTTTGGTTATTAGCTATCTTGGTATGAAGACCGTTACTGTTAAGGCAGTAAATGGCATGAAAGTTGTTTTGCTTTCAGATTCAAAAAATCTTGATGATGTAGTTGTTACCGCACAGGGATTGAAGCGTCAGAAACGTTCTTTGGGTTACGCCACTCAGGAAATCAAATCTGCTGATTTGACTTCTGTTGGTCAGCAAGGACTCAACAACGCCTTGGCTGGTAAAGTTGCTGGTGCCCGTTTCGTTGGTGGCTCTGGTGCTAAATTCGACGAAGGAAAAATTGTGCTCCGTGGTACAACCTCTCTGTCATCAGACAATGGAACAGCTGCTGGAGCTGCAGCAGGTTCAAGTCCTATTTATGTAGTAGATGGCGTTATCACAGAGGCTGCCGCTGTCAACATGAATGATGTTGCCAGTGTCAATGTGCTGAAAGGTCCTGCTGCTACTGCGTTGTATGGTGTACGTGGTGGCAATGGTGCTGTTATCATTACAACCAATAACGCTAAGGAAGGTGAGGCTCATCAGCAAATTAACATCAGTAATACTCTGACTTGGACTACAGCTTACAACCACGCAAAATTGCAGAAAGAATATGGTGGTGGTACATATGGAGCTGATGGTGAATTGAATGTCTATCATTGGAAAGAAGGTGATCCGGAATCCTACAAACAACTTGATGGCAAGAAATATTACGACTACGCAGATGACAGCTCTTGGGGACCTCGTTTTGATTCTAACATCAAGTATCTGCCAGCTATTGCATGGGATGAGACAAGTCCATATTTTGGTCAGGAAGACACCTGGACAAGTCATCTTGATATGAATGATTTGTTCCAGACTGGTGTTGCAGACAACACCAATGTATCTTTTGAACGTTCTGGTAAAGACTTCTCTTCACGCATTTCGTTGTCTAACATGAACATAAAAGGCGTAAATCCTAACAGTGGTGCTATTCGTAGATATGCCAATATCAAGACTGCTTTCACACCATTGAAGAACTTACGTGTTTCTTTCGATTATAAATATACTTATAAGAAGAATCATAATGCTGCAACTGAAGGTTATGGTACCGAAAGTAACAACCCATACTCAGACCTTCTTCAGTGGGGACAAACCAATGTAAACTTGAAGCAGTATAAGAATTATACTCGTCCAGACGGCACTTTCCGTACTTGGAATATAAAAGATTATAATGATTTTACTCCAGCATTCCACGATAGTCCGTATGCAGTGTACAATGAAATAAACAACACGAACACAAGGGAATTCCATGTACTTGCTGGTGATATCGAGTATTCTTTGCCATACAACATCAAAGTAGGTTTCAAGACGACAGCCAACCTTTATAATTTCTATCAGCTCTATAATCGTGCTGGTTTGACAGGACAAACTGATATTCATAAGCAGTGGCAGCGCAAGTCATACGATGTTTATAATCAGGGACGCATCACTTGGGATGACAAGTTTGTCAATGATCGTTTGTCTGCTCAGGCTGCCATCTTCATCGAAAACCGCAACTACCACTATGAGGGTATGGATGTATTCACTCGCGACGGCTTGTTGTTACCAGGTTTATTCCGTACAACTAATTCATATGGTCTGTCTGGTGGTGATGATGCTTCTACTGATGCAACAACCAATGAAGTTGGCGATTATGACAAGGCTTATACAAGACGAGAAAAGGCACAGAGCCTCTTCGGTACTGTAACTTTGGGTTGGGATGACACTTACTTTGTAGATGCATCTCTTCGTAACGATTGGAACTCAACACTTCCTACAGATAACAATAGCTATCTTTATGGTGGTCTTTCTGTTGCAGCTGTAGCCAGCAACTGGTTTAAGCAGGCAAAATGGCTTGACTACTGGAAACTTCGTGCATCATTTGCTCAAGTAGGTTCTGCTTTGACACCATATCGTTTGTCTACAGTTTACAACTTTGGATATCGTTATGGTTCTACAGCTTCTATGTATGGTAATCCACAGTTGATTGATAAAAATATCAAGCCAACCATCACAACATCTTATGAGATTGGTACGGAATTCAGCGTCTTGGGTAACCGCTTGTGGGGTGATATCAACTACTATAGCCGTGATACCAAAAACCAGATTATCAGTACTACAGTAGGTCCTGCTTCTGGTTATTCTTCTCGATTGATGAATGCAGGTTTGATTCGCAACCGTGGTTATGAAATATCTCTGGGTGGTAAGCCTATCAAGACTAAAAATTATGAATGGACTATCGAGGCCAACATTGCTCATAATGAGAACAAATTGGTAGAATTGGCTCCTGGTATGACAAGATACACTCTCGATGGTATGTCTTTCTTCTCTTATCTGTATAGCTATGCAGAGGTTGGCAAACCAATGGGTGCCCTCTATGTAACACGTAGCTGGCAGACCAATGAGAATGGCGATATTATCTTGAAGAAGAATAAAGCAGGCAACTTGATGCCTCAGATAGATAAAACTACAGAGAAGTATATCGGCAATATGCAGCCTAAGCTTACTGGTGGTTTCTCTACTGCCGTACGTGTATATGACTTTACATTGCGTGCATCTTGCGATTTCCGTGTAGGTGGTAAGTTCGCTTCTGTCACCAACATGTGGTTGGAAGGTTCTGGTCTCGGTTCTGCAACAGCTGGTACCAACGACCGTGGTGGTGAGATTCGTGGTGACATCTCTGAGAATGGTGGTGTAAGAGTAGATGGTGTTGTTGCCAATGAAGATGGTACATATAGCCCTGCAACCACATACGTAGAAGCCAACACTTACTTCAACGGATTGAAGTCAACTCTTTGGGAGCCATACGTATATGATGGTAGTTATATTAAAATGCGTGAATTGTCTTTGACATATAATATGCCTAAGACTCTTTTGAACCAATTACATATCGGTTTGAAATCCGCAAGTATCGCATTTGTTGCTACAGATCCATTCTTGCTTTATAGCAAAGTGAAGAACGTAGATCCATCTGAAACAGATGGTACTTTGTTTGAACAAGGTCAGGCTGTTTCTACTCGTTCATGGGGCTTCACTGTAAACTTAACTTTCTAATCGTATAAAGGATAAATATATGAAATCAATTATATTAAAGACTGCTCTTGCTTTTGTTGCTGGAGCTTCATTAGTAAGTTGTGGCGACTTTGGGGATATCAATGATAATCCTAATAAGCCAACATCTGCATATACAAGTTATTTATTTTCTAATGTAACCCGTCATACTCCATATATTTGGAATGACGAGCGCTATTCTAGTAATAGAAGTGATACCTATTACAACCCAGTATATCTGATTTATCCACAATATATTGCAGAGCGTCAGAATGTTCAGTATGGTACAATGAACCTCTTTACAGGTAGCACAATTGACACGTACCGTTACGTACTGAAAAATTTAAAGAACATCATTGATATGAACACCAATGATGCCACAAAGAATGAAGTTTGCGTATCTTCTTTTGGTAGCAATGCCAATCAGATTGGAGTAGCTCGTACCTTGATGGGGTATTTCTATCTCCACATGACAGATATATTTGGTATGATTCCATATTCAGAGGCATTGCAAGGTGAGGCTAACTTGACACCTAAGTTGGATACACAAGAGGAAATCTACAAAGGCGTAATTGCAGATATGAAAGAAGCATACGACCAGATGGATGCCTCAAGTAATCTGAACGCTACATACGATAAGATTTATGGTGGAAATATTGCAAAGTGGAAGAAAATGAACGCTACAGTTCGTATGCTTGCAGCCATCAAGTTGTCGGATGTTGATCCTGCAAATGGTAAGCAATGGTTTGTTGAGGCTTATAATGATGGTGCCATCGAAGATAACGCGGACAATTTTGTATATAAGTATTATGCCAATACCGACAATGAGAATCCATTATATACAAACATTGTCACAGGTGCTCGTAAAGACTTTGCTCCAAATAAGGCTTTTGTTGATTCTTTGAATGTTGTAAATGACCCACGTCGTGCGGTATATTTCACAAAAAATGCCAATGGTGAATACAAAGGAATTCCTTTAGGAATCAAACAGGCAGATGTCTCTAATTACAATAAGGACAATTCTGACTTTGCTCCAGCCATGCGGGCACAGGATGCGCCATTGACTATGTATTCTGCAGCGCGAGTTCTTTTAGTCGAGGCAGAAGCTGCAGTAAGAGGTTGGATTAGTGCTGATGCAAAGAATTTATATGAAAAGGCTGTTGCTGCTTCATTTACAGCCAAAGGTCTTACTTATACTGATGATGTTCTTCAGAACTACTTGGCACAAGATGGTGTTAAATTCCAGGGTACAGACGAAAACAAAATTATGCTGATTGCTAAACAGCGTTGGATCAACGGCTATTTCGAAGATGGTGTAGAGGCTTGGTCTGATTGGCGTCGTCTTGACTTCCCTGTTATTGTAACCGGTTCTTATTCCAAAGAACTTAACATCAATCATGTTCCTTATCGTATGCCTTACGGTTCTTCGGACCGTAGTGCAACTCCTGCACAGTACGAAGCTGCTGATAAGATTCAAGGTGCAGACAGCCCAGATACCAGAGTATGGTGGGATGTCAAAGACAATAGAGAAGAGTAATTTTATCCAGAGGAAAAGTTTTTAAATCACATATATTAATTAAGGTGTATCCTTATTGCTCAACACAATGGGCAAAGGGATACACTTTTTTCTTTATATCTCTCTCAAACATTTTTCCAAGGAGAAACGATGGCAATAGTATTTATACCTATCGGATTTTGATGGAATGTTTGAGAAACAAAGATCCTCAATACATGACAATATTTCTTATCCCGAACTGAGGTAAATACTGGCTCAGGGGAGATTGTCTTATCCACGGACAATCTCCCCTGAGCCTTTTTCTTTCCATTCTTGATAATCGCTTTTTGAGTTATATACTGTCGTTCTTGCGACTATCCTGTAGAACAATCGTAATACAAAATCAGCCGCAAGAATTTTTCTCACGACTGACTTTGTGTACCACCTTCTTTTGCAGAGATATGGTTATAATGGAAAGATAATATATGTAGTATTTATAATTAGTTCATTCCTGCTGAATGGCACTTTTCCATATTTCAAGCATTAATAATTTAAACTGTTTTTGTCTAACAAGAAGTCTTTCAGCCCAATTGTAAGGATGCCATCTTCATTTCTCTTGGGCTTAATATCATCTTTCACAATGATTATTTTCTTGAAAGAGTCCTTGATTCTCAATAGTGATGCAGATTCCTGCGCCTCTTTTTCTAATGTTGGCATGGCGAAAGCTGACTGGATGTAATATCGCTGACTTCCTTGATTCACCACAAAATCCACCTCCAACTGCTTCCTGATCAACTTGCCACTTTTGTCTGGCTCTCTGACTTCCACCATACCCACATCTACATGATATCCTCTCGTACGCAATTCATTGTATATGATATTCTCCATGATATGTGTCTCTTCTTGCTGGCGAAAGCCTAAGAGAGCGTTTCTGATTCCAAGATCCGAAAAGTAATATTTTGCCAAGGTGTTGATATACTTCTTCCCCTTGATATTGTATCTGATGGACTTTTCCACAAGAAACGCATCTTCTAAAAAACCTAGATACTTGTTTATCGTCTGATGATGAATGACCACATTCTTGACACTCTTGAATGTATTGGCAAGCTTCGTTGGATTGCATGGAGCACCAATGGAAGAGGCGATAATTCGCAGCAATTCATCAAACTCTCCCATGTTTTTTACCTTATGTCGTTCCAACACATCTACGAGATACACACTCTTATACAAGTTATTCAGATAATCTTCTTTTTTCTTATCTGTATCAAGCGTCAAAATAAGAGGAAGCCCTCCGTATGTATAATAATCTTTCCATGCATTGTCTGTTGTCCCTTTATATCCTTCACAGTATTCAGAGAATGACAATGGAAATAAATGTATCTCATCACCTCTACCACGGAACTCTGTCACTACATCCGTCGATAGAAAATGCGAGTTGCTGCCTGTAACATATACATCTGCATTTGATATATGCAGCAAGCTATTCAATACATCCGTAAACTCATCTACCATCTGTACCTCATCAAGCATGATGTAGTAGAGATTTTTGTCTGTTATCTGCTCCTTGATGTATTTCAACAGATTATCTGGATCACGCAGTTCCTTATTGGTACGATCATCGAGGGCAACCTCTATGATATGGTCATCTGAAATCCCTTGCGAATTTAGATACTCATGAAATAACTTGAACAGAAGATATGACTTTCCACATCTTCTGATACCTGTAATAATCTTAATCAAGCCATTCCTTTGGCTTGCGATTAGTTGGTCTAAATATTGTTGTCTTTTGATATCCATAATTATACTATATTATCAAAAAGTGGCAACATTACCACTTTTCGTCACTGCAAAGATACAAAAAATATCTAAGAATGCGCAACTTTATTATCAAAAAGTGGTAAACTTACCGTTTTTCGTCACTGAAAAGATTCAAACGAAGGCTTTCACCATGATTTACAAGCAAAAAGTGGTAGTTTTACCACTTTTCGTCACTTTCCCATTTTCTCGTTCCCCCAAAATGACATAAATGGGCTCAGGAGAGATTGTCTATACACGGACAATCTCCCCTGAACCGAAATACTATAAATGAATTGTGACTTTGTAATCACTGCATGTAGATCAAAAGGCCAAACAATAGATGTCGTCGAAAATTTTCTTTTTATCTCTCTCAAACATTTTCCCAAGAAGAAACGACGGCAATAGTATTTATACAAATCGGTTTTTGATGGAATGTTTGAGAAACAAAGATCCTCTACACATAGGAACATGTTTTCTCATATTTATTGCAACATTTGCCACGCTTATTATAAGTAGCTGATAATAAGAGTATAACGGGTGGCAATAAGGGGCTTTTTTATTATCACCTTATTGTCACCTATTGCCACGTTTTGCAAAAAACAGCGATTTTCGGGCGTTCTAGAGGCGTTATGGGAGCTAAAAGGTTGAAAACATTGAGCAAAAACGCTTATTTTCTATTCAATTTTTAGTGTTTTTCTATGCTTTTTATCGAAAAGCCTCCCACGATGCAGCAAAAATTACGTCCCGATGTAGTGTTTCCTACGTCCCGACGTAGCGACAGACGCGTCCCGACGTAGCTACGTCGGGACGTAATTTTTCGAAAAGATCTTTGGTATATTCCATTTTAATTATTATCTTTGCAGCGCAGTCCCGGTAAGGCCCTCTCCCAGATTATTCGATGCTGGTGATGACCCCGGGGTTTTAATTCTTCTGTTTATTTCCCTCATTCTCAAACATTTTTCAATAATTCCTTGCATCTTTCAGAAGAAAAGCGTATCTTTGCAAAAGAAATGTTCAACTTTTAAAACAAGGAGGTAGAATATGGATTTATTTGATAGCAAAAGACAAGAAAGATTAGAGGCAGCAAGAAAGGCTGCAACTGCTAGTAAAGAGGCATCTTTGAAATTTCTTATAGATG
>OGOO01002509.1_pt1 | contig 13243 bp, 10 predicted proteins | sample 1552651 | NCBI WGS metagenome assembly OGOO01 (sample SAMEA2580118, study PRJEB22360) | human gut metagenome | biome: human gut; feature: human-associated habitat; material: faeces | place: Denmark | collected 2008/2010 | reverse complement strand
ATATGGCGGTTACAAAGATTAAGCCTATTAAAAGCACGTTGAGCAAAGCCCTTGATTATATCCAAAACCCGGATAAGACAGACGGGAAAACGCTTGTGTCCTCCTTTGGGTGCAGCTATGAAACGGCAGATATTGAGTTTGAATATACTTTGTCGCAGGCTCGGCAGAAAGGGAATAACTTAGCCTTTCATCTGATACAATCGTTTGAACCGGGAGAGGTGGACTGTGAGAAAGCCCATGCAATCGGAAAGCAGCTTGCCGACGCAACAACAAAGGGACAGCACGAATACGTCCTAACTACCCACATAGACAAGGGGCATGTCCATAACCACATCATTTTTTGCGCGGTCAACTTTGTTGACTACCATAAGTACAATTCCAATAAGCGCAGCTACTACGGCATACGGAATATGAGCGATAAGCTGTGTCGGGAAAACGGGCTGTCCGTCGTCGTTCCGGGCAAAGGCAGCAAGGGAAAGAGCTATGCGGAATATCAAGCGGAAAAGACGGGAACAAGTTGGAAAGGCAAGCTGAAAATTGCCGTTGATACGCTTATTCCCCAAGTAGCAAGTTTTGAAGAATTGTTGCAGCGGTTACAGGCAGCGGGCTATGAGATAAAGACGGGAAAATATATCTCCTGCCGCGCTCCCGGACAGGAACGGTTTACCCGCTTAAAAACCCTCGGTGCAGACTATACAGAGGAAGCAATCAAAGAACGGATTGCAGGCAAGCGCACAAAGGCGGCGAAAGCTCCCAAAGAGCAGCGCGGCGTATCGCTGCTTATCGACATTGAAAACAGTATCAAGGCACAAGAGAGCCGGGGCTATGAACAGTGGGCGAAAATCCATAATCTGAAACTGGCTGCAAAGACTATGAATTTCTTGACGGAACATAAGATTGAGCAGTATGCAGATTTAGTCAGTCGGATTGAGGACGTAAATGCGGAAAATGAAAAGACAGCAGACGCATTAAAGGGTGTGGAGAAGCGTCTTGCAGATATGGCGGTGCTGATGAAGCACGTTACCACCTACCAAAAAACAAAAAACGTCTATGAAGCATACCGCAGGGCAAAGGATAAGGACACATACCGGGCAAAGCAGGAAAGCAGTCTGATACTCCATGAAGCGGCGGCAAAGGCATTGAAAGCGGCGGGTGTTACCAATCTCCCCAATCTTGCCGCCATGCAGGAAGAATACGGGAAGCTCCAAGCGCAGAAAGAAGCCCTTTACACTGATTATGGCAAGTTGAAAAAACAGGTCAAGGAATACGACGTTATCAAACAGAACATAGACAGTATTTTAAGACTGGAAAAAGAACCGGAACGGGGCAGGGAAACCGAACGCTTACAGTAGAAATATCTATAAAAGCGTGGTAGGATAAAGGTATTCCAATATAGACAGGAGCGTGAAAACATGGCAGACCAAACGATACCCGATTATGAAACCATACGCGCCGCCGTTACCGGAGAAACATGGGCGGTGGAAAAGGTGCTTATGTGCTACAAGGACGAAATCGACAGGCAGGCAACTGTAAAGAAACGTCAACCGGACGGAACATTCAAACTGGAAATTGATGAAGATATGCGCCAGTATATCACAATGAAGCTGATAGAAGCCCTCCCCCAATTTCTCCTTGAAGAAATGGAAAGAGAGGAAAAAAGAAATCGGGACAAAAAATCATAAAAAGGTAGACGGGAAGCTGCTGCGGACAGATAAGCAGTTTCGACATTTGAAACAACGGCAAAAAGAAACTATCAGTACATGGCTTTATGAAGAATACCGCCGCCTTTGGATAGAAAAGGGACAGGAGCCGCATAAACGCAACAACCGGGAAATCGTTGCCGCTGTTATGGAACGGATAGAAGCTGCGGGGATATGGCTGCCGGAACAGGAAGTAACAAAATATTTTTACCGCAGGAAAACCCATTACCGGAACCGGATAGAAAAAGAATTACAGCCGAAGCCGGAAATGCAGGATAAAGACAGTCAGACACAAAAAGAACAGGGCGCAGGAAGCCAGTAATGACCTCCCGCACCCTGTTCTTTTATAGGTACTGATTTTAAATTGTTACCAGTAGAACCCTGATTTCAAGGGAAAAGGTATTCTGTATCGCCTATGCCAGTTTCACGCCGTTTATGCCCTGTAAATCAAGGCTTTTTTCGCCCTTATTGCGTAACCGCCGCACGTCGTTTCCTCATGCGCTCCGCTGCCTGTCTGCGGGTAATGCGTTTCCGGCAATCCGGGCAGTATTTGACGCTATTTGATTTTGATACAAAAAATGTGCCGCACTCGGTACAACGCTTTTTGTCCTCGGTTTTGAAAAGCTCTGCATACAGCAGCTTATCAAGAGGAAGTACGGCAATCTGAAACCACTTGCATAAAAGCGAACAGGAAATAAGCTGCGGGCAGACACATTCCTCCCCGTCGTCCAGTAAGATACAGTGTCCGCGCTCGCAGTTGCAGCACTCCTTTTTTACAAGGCTGTTGACTTTCCGGCTCTGTGGCGGCGTGAGCCGCTTACCCCCGGTCATACCTCATCAGCGGCGAAAATGGCAAGCTCCGCATACTCGTTTTCTGTTAGTGGGGAAATTTTCTGTAAGGTGCGTTCTGCAAAGGGGCGCATATCCTCGTCCATGAACGGCAGCGCAGCCGTCATATTTTCCATAAGCTGTACTTTGCTTCCCTCATGGTAAATACTCAACAGGTTCATTTCTTCAACGGTCAGTCTAATCATGCTCATACCTCCAATTCGTGATGTTTTGTTTTTGCTGTCTTTTTCGGGACTTTTGGGGATTTTTCTGTTTGTAACTGCGCCCGGACAGAGGGACGGGACTGTTTCATCTCTTTATTCCTCTCGCTTTTATCTATCAGCGCATAAACGCCATGCCTGCCTTCCAACGTAGAAAAGGAAAGGCTGTTGTAAGGGAGCATGGAAAGCAGCCGTTCCATATCCTTATCCGTTGCCAGTGGAACAAAGTAGGGAGAAAGTTCTACCGCACAATGGGTCTTTTCGGGGCTGTCCGGTTCTCCAAGCCCTTTTACATTTTCCACAATCCGGCGGGCTTCTGCTTCAATCCGTCTGTCATGCAGGGCGGCGATATGTAACTGAAAATCCCTCTGCGTATGCGGTGTTCGTTTTTTCTGCTGTTCCCTCAAAAGGCTTTTTAAGGCTTCCGGGTCGTTTGGCTGTGCTTCAAAACGTATAAACTTTCCAAGTTGCGGGTCAGTGTCCCCGTCAAAATATTGTCCGGCAGGCTTTGTCAGATCCCCATGCTCATAAATCAGCGTGTAGTTGTCGGCAGGGATTGATTTTTCGATTACTTCCCGGAAATGCTGCAAATAATCCAGTTCATAAAGATTGCCCTTGATTTTTCCCTGCTCTGTGCCTGTCAGTTCCACCGCATAGGCAAGGATAGTATCGCGGGTCTGTTCCCCGTAAAACCGCCATGTATTATGCTGCCTTGTATCCTTTAGAAAAACGTCCCGTTCCCGGAAGCAGCACGTCCCGGACGGGCGGGAAAACCACAAAAGCCGTTTGTCCTCCGGGACAGGGCTTACCGCCGCTTTCTGTAAAATCTGTTTGTCTATGTCAAAATCGCTCTGATAAAAAGCGGTGTTCTGTTTCATTATGGCTTCAAGGGAAGCGATAACGTCCACATTTTCAAATTTTTGTAACTTCATAGGTCAGCTCCTTTCCAAATCCTGTGTTTTCTGTCTTGCCTGTTTCTTCGTCGTCTGTTCTTTCGCTGCTTTAAGCTGCGCCCGGATAGAGGGCTTTTCCTGTTTGGCAGACTTGCCGCGTTCCTTATCGGTTTTCAATGCTTCGGCGTATTCTGCAAGGGAAATCTGTTCCCCGGCTTTCGCCTTTTCCTCCAGTTCCGCAGCGGTCGGGGTGTTGTTTATCTGCCCGTCAATCATATTGTAATTTTGCTCGGTGGTCTGCTCGGCAGCTTTCAGATAGTTTTCCGGTTGCAAAAACTCCGACACGTCCTTATAGCCGAAGCTGTCTACATAGTGGGCGGTGTCCTGCCCGTTCTGATGAAGCACCACCACGTCGGAAACGGAAAGGCTGTGTCCCTTAAAATCTTTCGGGTGGTCGATATTGAAACGGGTGTAAATATCTTCAAGGGAAGTACTCGGCGTAAGCTCTGCGGAATAGACAAGCTCATAGTTTGCCTTATCAACCACATTTCCCGCCGCCTGCAGGCGGTCGTAAGGCTCAAAGCGGAAGTCCCGCGTTTCGTCCCCTTGCTTTAGCTGATAAATGGAAAAGGTGTCTTTGTCGGCTTCGGCTTCCTGCGCCTTTGCATATAGCTCCTTTACTTCTCCCTGCGTCAGCTCTCCGGCGTTCAGCCCGCCCATGAGTTCCCGGCATTTTGCAAGGCTGCCGATATACAGCACGTCCCCGATTTTTGCCCTGCCGTTTTCCTGCGGGAGATAGGCTTGCAGGAAAAAGCGGTCGTTGTCGCCCGTTGTGCGGGGGTTGGCTTCAATCTTGTAAATGTACTCCGGCATGGCGGCTTTCTCCCTCGGCGCGTCCTGCGCCTGTTCCTTTTGCAGCTCTGCGATATGTTCATCAATGCTGTTGATGATTTCCGCTGCGGTGCTGCGGATTGTTTCAAGAGAGCTTTTCAGTTCGGCAAGCTCCCGTCCGGCACTCCACCCGGCAACGTACCCAAAGGAATAGTCAGAAGTATCAAGCCCGTAATGCTGGCACACGGTATAGGCGATACTTTCTGCCTGTACCTCACGGGTGCGGCGGTCGGGTCTGTTCTCCAAGTCCTCTAAAGGGGCGTTTAGGTCAATGTCGTGCAGCTTCGCATGGGCGATTTCATGGATAAGGGTTTTTAAGGTTTGCAGCTCGCTCATGCCCTCATCAAGTGCAATGCGCTTGTCCTCCAAGTGGTAGTAACCATGTGCGCCGCCCTCGATTTTTTCAAAGCCGACAGGAACAGGAGAAGTCTTTTCAAGGGCAGCGAAAACCTCCTTGTAATGCTCCACGTCCCCGGTCAGCATATTTACGGCAATATTGGGGATTTCCCTGCCCTCGGTCTGCGATACGTCAAAGACAGATACCACCTTAAAGGCGGGTATCGTGATTTCCTTTTCCTCGGTTACGGGCTTTCCGTCCTTGCCGATAAAGGCTTTTCCCGTCTGCGGGTCGATTTTCTCCATTTCTTTTTTAATCTTGAACGGCGACGGGGCAAGGATTTTGATACCCTTTTGTCCTTTCATCACGTTTCGTCCAAAGTTATTTTTCCATGCGGAAAATCCGGCGATAAGGGAAGCGTCGGGCTTTTGCATGGCGATCAGCAGCGTATTGTTAAAGCTGTAATTATGAAACTTTGACATGACGCGCAGATATTCCTTGTAACGCTCGCTGTCAAACAGTTCCGTAATGCCTTGCTCCAAACGGTCGGTAATCTCTTTGAGCTTTTCGGCGGGCTTCTCGCTCGTCAGCACGATAGGGATAACCGGGCGCGGCTCCTGCGGCTGCGCTTCGGGAATAGCTGCTGTCTGTACTGCCGGGGCTGCGTCCCGTTCGACGGTCGGCTGCGGATAGCTCATAATGCGGTATTCCTCCGGCACATCGCGCCCCTCAAAGTGTTTCTCCCATGCGTCGCCGCTTTCCACAAGGTAGCCGTATTCCGTAAAGCTGCCTTTTTCCTGCGCGGCGGCGTTTCGTCCAAAGGCGATAGGGTCAATGCTGTTTTTCCATTCAGCGGGCATTTGCACCATGCCGGATTTGTTAAGGTAATAATCGCCCAATTCGCGGGGATTATGTACTTCGGGGATATGCACGAAAAAGTCCTCGTTATAGGTAAAGTCAATGAGCTGCCCGATATTCTCAAAACCGTTCTTTCGCTGTGTGGCGGCGTTCAGCGCGGCAATCCCGGAAGCGTCAAGGGTTTCCAGTCGTGCCGCAAGAAAATTCAGCTCGTCCACCTGTGCCGCGCATACCATGTCATAAGGCAGGGCAATGTGCCTGTCCTCCCGGTCAGAGTAGCCGTGAATGAAAAAATCCTGCGGATTGTCAGTGGTAATGCCTACGCTTTGCATAGCTTTGTGAAGTTCTTCCTTTGTGGCGGGCATGGAAAGCCAGTAGCCACCCGGTTCTCCCGTTTCAAAGCGGGTGCGGCTGTCAATCAGGATTGCAAACTGTTCCGTTTCCTGTCCCGGCTCGGTTCTCGGTGCAGCGGCGGGAATGTCGGCGGCGGGCTGCTTGATTTCCTCGCCCTCTACGGTGTAGCCCGGTAAGAGCTGCCCGTTTACCCTAAACTGTTCCGCGTATTCCGGCGGGATAGCCGGGGAGATTTCCGTAAAAAGTTTTTCATACGCCTTGATACGCCCATTCAGATATTTTTCCATAGCTGCCCGGTCAGCAAATACCTTTCTGTCCTGTCCGGCGATTTTCGCCTGTCCGTACCCGTGGGGGCTGTTGGTGTAGACGTTCCAAGACAGCGTATAGGAATACGGGATAGATTTCTGTGCTGCCTTGTCGTAGCGGGTATTTTCATACACATGGTAGCTCATTTTATATACCCGGTTGCTGATGGTGTGGCGGTCGTTGTCCTCGTCCTGCCACTTGTTCGCCGTATGCTTCACTTCGGGTATTCTCGCATACTCAATCGCCTTGTCAAATAGCAGGGTCTTTCCTGCCTGTTCCTCCCATGCGGAAGCCTGTACTTTCAGATTTTCAAAAACAGTCTGCTCCGCAGCCGCGCTTTCCTCCCGCAGCTTCACAAGCTCGGCAAGAGGTAAGGCGGTCAGCGGGGAAATATCCGCGCCTTTCGTGTCAAAATAGATACCGCGCTCAATCTTCATCTTGTCGGCGGCGTCCAGTCTGTCGCGGTCGTATGAGGAATAACCTGTTTTCCATTCGTCCATTTGCTCGCTCCTTTCTTTTTCAATCATGCGGTGCATAAGCTCGTAGTCCTCAATACTCATGCTCCCGTCAAATACATAAGGGTCAAAATCTTCCCCGTCCCGGTAGGGCTTTTCGGAAAAGGGAAGCCCCGCTGCATGGGCGGCGGCTTTTGCTTCCTCGATAAGCTCCGGGGGAAGTCTGTCGTCGTGGGCTTCGATAAATCCGGCAACGTCATTTGTGCCGTTTTTGTAGTGGTGGCGCACTCCGGCGGTCAGCTCGTCAAGGCTCATATTCTCGCCTAAATGCCCGCAGTAGTAGCCGTTTAGAATAACGGCGGTGGGGTCAGCCGCTTTGATTTCTTCTAACCGGCTCCTGTCAAACGGTTCTAAAGTACCGTCCACTTCAAGATGAAACAGCTCGGCGTTCCATGAACGTCCCTCTTTCCAAAATGCTACCCATGCAATACCGTCCCTAAGTTCCTCTTGATAGTCCTTTACGCTGTCGCGCAAACTTGCCATGTGTAAAACCTCCTTTCGCGTATGGCAGCGCGGACGCTGCGTTTGTGGTTACATAGTCCTACTACGGTGCGCCCGCATTTCTGCCAAAGATTTTTGAGGATTTTTAGAGGGTTTGGGAAACTTCCCAACAAGCAAAATCCCCGCCAAGCTCGGTTAGAGTGGCAGGGATTTTACGGAAGTGGGTACCCGCTTCCTATGCTTGCTATTCAAGTTCTTTGTCCTTTGAAATGGTTACTTTGTAATTCACATACTTGCCGCCCGTATCAGCTAAAAGTACCGTTCCGTCATAGGTTTTGCCTGTTTTCGGAGAGTACAGCTTTTTGACTTTTACCTTGCCGGATTTTAAGAGTGCTGCGGCAATCGACCGGGTAAAGACGGTTTTACGTTCCTCAAAGAAGCGGTCATTTTTCCACATGGTAAAGCCGCACTCTTTGTTGGAACAGTAGTAGTTTTTCTTTCCCTCATAGACCGGGGACTTGCAGCGGGGACACTTCCCAATCTCTGTTTTTTCTGTCTTGAAAAGCTCTTGTTTCTCACCCAACACGGAAGCGTAGGTTTTTACAAGCTCCTGTGCCATTGCTTCAATTCCCTGCATGAAAGCGGCAGGGTCGGCGTTGCCCTTTGCAATCTGCGTCAGATTGTTTTCCCATGCAGCCGTAAGCTGCGGAGAGGTCAGACTATCCGGCAGGACGCAGACAAGGTTTGTGCCGTCTTTGGTGGGAAATAGCTGCTTGCCCTTGCGCTCCACAAAGCCGCCTCCCACTAACTTTTCTATGACAGCGGCGCGGGTAGCGGGCGTCCCAAGCCCCCGGCGTTCTGCGTCCGGGTCGGTGTCCTCATTCCCGGCGCGTTCCATAGCCGACAAAAGACTTGCTTCATTGTGGGGCTTCGGGGGCGTGGTGGCATGCTCTGTCACTTTTGCCGCCGGATTTTCAAAGGTCTGCCCCTCGGAAAAGTCCGGCACATCTAACACAAGCTCGTTTTCGTCGTCGCTGTCCGGCTTCTTTTTGAGGGTCGCCCGGTAAAGCCGTTCAATCTCTTTCCACCCGGCAGCGATTACCGCCTTTCCCTTTGCCGTAAATTCATGGTCGGCGCAGGAGAAAACCGCCGTTACCGCCTCGTAAACGTGCGGCTCTGCGGTTGCCATAAGCAGACGCGCCCCGGCAAGGGTCAGGATATTGCGCTCGCTTTCCGGCAGCGCGGTAAGGTCAGCCTTTGCAAGCTCCATAGTGGGAATGATTGCGTGGTGGTCTGATACCTTTTTACTGTTCAGCACCTTTGCAATCTCCGGCGAAAAATCCGCGCCCTCCATAAAGGAAAGTTTCTCACAAAGCACCTTGATAATGCCCGTCGCTGTTTCTCCCATGTCGTCGGTCAGAAATGCGCTGTCCGTTCTCGGATAGGTCAAGAGCTTCTTTTCATAGAGGGCTTGCGCCAGGTCAAGGGTCTGCTTCGCGGTGTACCCGTAAATACGGTTTGCTTCCCGCTGTAAACTGGTAAGGTCAAAGAGCTTCGGCGGGGCAATGGTTTTCTTTTCTTTCACAAGGGAAGTACAGACAGCCGCCGACGCTTCGCAGGCTGCTTTCAGTCTGCTTGCTTCATCAGCGGCGCAGATCTTCGCGCTTGCCGCTTCTGCGCCGGGGAGAGTAAGGCGCACATGGTAGTAGGTTTCTTTCTGAAAGCCTGTAATCGCAGCGTCCCGGTCTACAAGCATTTTGAGGGTCGGGGTCTGCACACGCCCCACGTTCAAGGTCTTTCCATACAGGCAGGAGAAAAGGCGGGTCGCGTTAATGCCGATAAGCCAGTCAGCCTTTGCCCTGCATAGTGCGGAATGGTAGAGGGCGTCGTATTCCCGCCCGTCCTTCAGATTGTCAAAGCCACTTCGGATTGCTTCGTTTTCCATTGAGGAAATCCAAAGACGGGTAAAGGGCTTCTTGCAGCCCGCTTGATGATAGACAAATCGGAAAATCAACTCGCCCTCGCGTCCTGCGTCGCAGGCGTTCACGACTTCCGAAACGTCGGCGCGGTGCATGAGGTCTTTTAAGATTTTGAATTGTTTTCCCTTGTCGGCAGCTACGGTGTACTGCCATTCCTGCGGCAGAATGGGTAAGCTGTCATAGCTCCATTTCTTGTACTGTTCCCCATAGGCGGCAGCTTCGGAAAGCTGTACCAAATGCCCGATACACCAAGAAATGAGGTAGCCGTTTCCCTCGATATATCCGTCTTTTCTGCCCGTAACGCCAAGGGCGGCGGCAACCGCCGCCCCGACGCTGGGCTTCTCACAAATCACAAGTTTCATGCTTCCTCGTCCTCCTGTTCGGTATCTGCGCTGTCAGCTTCTTCCTCCGGCTCGTCCTCGTCGTATTCGTCAAAATCAAATTCGTCAAGGTCGGTGCCGCCTTTTACGCTCTGCTTCGGTTTCATAAACTTAACGTAGTAGAGGGCTGCGCCGCCGCCAAGAAGTCCCACAACAAGGAAAATGAGAAGCCCGCCCATGCTGTTTTTGGGTTTCTCCGGCTCTGCGGGTGCTTCCGGCTCGGCTTCCTTGCCTGTGCAGTTATTCATGGCTGCGGAGCAGACGGGGCAGGCGGTGTTTACTTCGCCCGCCTTGCATTTCTCGGTACAGTTGCAGACAGCCGGGGGCTGCTCGGTCTGTTCCTCCCCGATAATCGCCATAAGGTCGCTTTCGTCTACTTGATTTAGGAAGTGGACGGAATTTTCCCCCTCGGCTGCCCGGTCAACGATAATGTAAAAATAGTTGCCGCCTTTGCTTTTCACGACGATAAACTGCTTATCCTCGGCAGCGTCCCCGTCGATGTCGTCCACAAGGGTCATGTTGCCCTCCGGGGTAAGGGGCTGCGGTTCGGTTTCCACGATTACGCCGCTGTCGTCGGTTTCCTCTGTCGGGGTCTGCGCGTAGGCAGTAACGGAAAAGCCGCCCACAAGGACAAGGGCGGCGCAAAGTGCGGTAATGCTTGCAAGGATTTTATTCTTCATCTGCATTGTCCTCCTGTTCGTCATAGTCTGCGGGCATAGGGGCAATGCCCGGAATACCGTTGCCGGAAAGCATAGCGGTAAGCTCCTGCGGGGTCAGACGCATAGCGCGTACAAGCTGCACGATTTCAAGGTTTTCCGCTTCGGTTTTCTGTGCTTCCAGTCCGCGCAGCTTGTTCTGATACTCCGTGATTTTCTCACGGGTCTTTTGGATTTCCTTTTCAATTCTTTCGATTTTACTCATTGCCATAAATTTTTTCTCCTTTCGATTTTCAAAAATGTGTCAGTTCCAGTTCATCAGCCCGTACCCTTTGATACAGGCATAGTCAAGGGGATAGCTCTTAATCTTGCAGGCGTCGCCGGAATTGCCCTCCACGGTATAAACGCGGTTTGCGTCCCTGCCGATAACAAGCCCTACATGGTCTGCGCTTCCGTCTAAATCCCAGTCAAAAAAGATAGCGTCACCGGGGGCAATGTTCTCATAGCCCCGCGCGCCCCATTGCCCGTGAGAGGTAAACCACGGAATACCCTGCGACTGGCAGGCGGCAAAGCGCGGCTCGGAAAGTCCCCTTTGCCCGTAGCACCAGGACACGAAACAGGCGCACCATTCCACGCGGGAGTTGAAGCCGTACCAGCTCCAATACGGATAGCCGCCCACATTTCCGACTTGCTGCTTTGCAAGGTCAACGATAGCGGTATTACCGGGGCGCGTTCCGTTTACAAAGTCCACGCCGCTTAAATCCTCGGACGCGGAAGTGTCGGGAGAGCCGCCGCCAAAGATAAGGGGCTTGTTCCCGCTTGTCTGCAAGTACACCCGGTACATTTCCAGTTGTTCCGGGGTCAGATTATTTTCCGCAATGGTGGATAGCGGGGTGTTCGTCAGCTTGACGTTTAAGATGTAATACTCATAAGGCACTTGTACCGTGTAGGTGTCCGTATGCTCGTTGCCGTCCTCGTCTGTCCATGTGTCGGTGCGTTCTTCCTCCCGGTAGCGTATTTCCACTTCCTCGGTCAGCGTCAGCTTGTATTGCTGATTGAAAATCCGCTGTAATTCGCTCTGTACCTCGGCGCGGGTGTAGCTTTGGTATTTTGCGGTCAGATAGGACGCTAATTCGTGGGGGTTATGCCCGATATTTGCAAGGTCATAGCGGTACTCGTCATAGCCGGGGTGGGTGCTTTCGATAGCGTCAATCTCGTTTTGCAGCCCGCTTTCCAGTCCGGCATAGGCATTTTCCACTTCCACAAGGTCGCTGTCCTCGGAGGTATAAGACGTTCCAAGCACGCCGTTTAACGTGCCGGAAAACATTGCACCACAAGAGGACAGCCCGGACAGAAGCATAATGAAAAGTAGCAGCGCCCCGACAGCGATTGCCACGCCCGCCGGGTGTCTTGCCACAAACGCCGCTGTCTGCTTCGTTTTCTCGGCGGCTTTGGCTGCCGCTTTGCGGGTGCGTTCCGCTGCGCCCTTGATACCCTTTGCAGTATTGCGGGCTTCCTTTGCATACTGCTTTTTAATCTGCTGTTTCTGCCAAAAACGGGAAATAGGGTTACTGGTTAGCTGTGGGTTATCATGCAGGGTCTTATGATACTGAAAATCCACGTTTGCCTTGAAAGCAGCTTTTTCAGCCTTTGCCGCTTCCCGGTAGGGTTTCAGCTTATGGTTGCGGTAGCCCTGCTTGATTTTCCGCGCCCCGTACTTCAATCCCCGTTCTGCGGCTTCCTCGCTCTTGTGTGCGCCCTCCACTCCGGAATTATCCTTTTCGACAGAATGGATTTTGTTATGTACCAAAATCCCGGCTTCCTGTGTGGGGCGGGATAGCGGGTTGTGCTTCTCCTTAAATCCGGGCGGCTTGTCCTTTTCCTCAAAGTGCAGGCGGGTCTTGCCTTTCCCGGTGGTTTCGTCAAAGGTGCGCTCTTTTACCAGTTTCTTTTCTTTGGGGATAGCTGCCTTTGCCTTATCCAAGCGGTCGGCGGCTTTATCGGATTTCTTGATATACTTTTCAAGCTCCGGGGCAGCGCGTTCCTCGTCGGTAAATTGCAGCCGGGAAGATTTCGTCCCGGCGGTAGCTTCTGCCTGTGCCTTTCGTACCGCTTTTTTAGACGCTTTACGGGTATGGGCGGCTTCAATATGCTCCATGACGCGCTCCGTTTTGCCTGTGTCCGCTTTGGGGGCAGCTCCCGGCACATGGGGCAAGGGAGAAGTCGGGGAAGCTGCACCTTGTAGCTGCGCTGCGTCCTGTGCTGCCTGTTGCTCTGGCGTTTTCTGTAACTCTGCGTCCTGTGTCCGTTTGCTGATACGTTCTGTTTCGCCCGTCGTTTGATTTTCTGTGATAGCTCCGTCGCGGGTCATTTTCTGCGTGATTTTGTCACGGGGCTTTAATGGGTCTTTCAAGTGTTACCACCTCCAATCCGCGCCCCTGCAAGGGCGCAATACTCGGCGTTCAGTTCAATGCCGATATAGCGGCGGTCAAGGCTTTTCGCTGCAAGCCCGGTGGTGCCGCTTCCAAAGAAAGGGTCAAGGACAACGCCGCCTGCCGGACAGCCCGCCAGTATGCACGTTTCCGCGAGTTTCGGGGGATAAGCGGCAAAATGCCCGCCCTTATACGGTACGGTATTGATAAGCCAAACGTCCCGCTTGTTCCTTGTGGTCGGCATAAGGGCGTCGTCATAATAGCCGCCGCTGCGGGCTTTATTGATACCCTGTACCTTGCCCTGTCCCGGTACTTCCTCGGCGTATTTGTGTCCTGCGCCGCGCCCTTGCCTGTACCGCGCTGCCGTTCCCGGCGCGATCGGCTCCGCAATGGCGGCAGCGTCATAGTAGTATTTCTTTGATTTCGTCAGTAAAAAGATATGCTCATAGCAG
>OGOO01002507.1_pt1 | contig 13250 bp, 8 predicted proteins | sample 1552651 | NCBI WGS metagenome assembly OGOO01 (sample SAMEA2580118, study PRJEB22360) | human gut metagenome | biome: human gut; feature: human-associated habitat; material: faeces | place: Denmark | collected 2008/2010 | reverse complement strand
CCGCCCCTCCGGCAGTCCGTCCTGTGCGTTGGAGAGAAACAAAGAAAGCATCTTGGAGAGAAATAAAGAAAGCATCAAGGTTGTGATAAATGGGCTAATCTGAGTCTGTTCTGTGCGTTGGAGAGAAATAAAGGGGGTAAGAAATTTCCAGTGCAAAAAATATAGCGCGGGTGGGGTGTGCATGCTATAATGATTAGGATTATAGTGCTGTCGTCTGGTTTGGGGCGGCGGTGGTTGGTTTTTTGTTTGAATGGGAGGTCTGGATATGGCGGAGTCTATGAAGGATTTTGAGAGGGAGCTGGAGGCTTCTTTTAAGAGGATCGATGCGGGTGATATTATCTCCGGGACTGTTGTGAGTGTGGATGAGTCGGGGGTTGTTCTTGACCTTAAGTTTTATGCTGAGGGTTTTATTCCGGTGGAGGAGTTTTCCCGGGTGCCGGGGTTTAATATTAAAGAGGCTGTTCAGCCGGGGGATGAGGTTCAGGCGATGGTTCTTCGCAGGGATGATGGTCAGGGGAATATTCTTCTTTCCAGAGCGGATGCTGCGGATGTGCTTGCCTGGGACAGGCTGAAGGAGTTTCAGGATTCGGGTGAGGTGCTGGATGTTGTTGTGAAGGGGATCGTTAACGGGGGTGCCATTGCTTACGTTGAGGGTGTCCGTGGTTTTATTCCGGCATCCAGGCTTGCTTTGGAGTTTGTTGAGGATACTGAGGTGTTTCTGAATAAGCCGATCCAGGTGCGGGTGATCGAGGCTGATAAGGCGAAGAAGAGGCTGGTGCTTTCGGCGAGGGAGATTCTTCGTGAGAGGGCTGAGGTGGAGAAACGGAATAAGATTTCCAATATCCAGGTTGGTTTTGTGACTGAGGGTACGGTTGAGAGTTTGCAGCCGTATGGTGCTTTTGTGGAGCTTGGGAACGGGGTTTCCGGGCTGGTGCATATTTCTCAGATCTGTGAAAAGAGGATACGGAAGCCTTCTGAGGTTTTGAGTGTTGGGGATAAGGTTAAGGTGAAGGTTATCGCGATCAAGGATGGTAAGCTGAGCCTGAGTATTAAAGAGGCATCGGATCTGATGGCTAAGGAGGTTGAGGAGGAGTCTTTTGAGCTTCCGGAGTCGGGGGAAGAGGCTACTACTTCCCTGGGTGCTTTGTTTGCAAATATTAAATTATGATTATTTTGGATGAAAAAGGATGGATGTGTATGAAAAAACCGGAGAGAATATTTGTAATCGGACATAAGAATCCGGATACGGATTCCATCTGTTCGGCTATTGCTTATGCGGATATTAAGAACAGAACTACGCAGAATAAAAAATATATCCCGAAGAGAGCGGGGCAGATCAATGAGGAGACCAGGTATGTGCTGAACCGTTTTGGCGTACAGCCGCCGGCTTATCTGGGAAATATCGGTACGCAGGTCAAGGATATGGATATCCGGACCAGTCCGCAGGCGGATAAGAATATGTCGCTGAAGAATACCTGGGATCTGATGCAGGAGAACGGGATCGTTTCTCTTCCGATCCGTGATAAGGATGGGTGTCTGGAGGGGCTTGTGACGATTGGTGATATCGCAAAGACCTATATGGATACTACAGACAGTTATCTTCTTTCCAATGCGAGGACGCAGTATCAGAGAATTGCCGAGACTGTTGGCGGTGAAGTGGTGGAAGGTAACGGACACGGATATTTTGTGAAGGGGCGTGTGCTTGTCGGTACTGCCAACCCGAAGATGCTGGAGGGCTACGTTGAGGAGGATGATATGATCATCATGGGTGACCGTGAGGAGGATCATCTTCAGGCGATCAGCCAGAATGTAAGCTGTATCATCGTGGGGCTGAATATCGTGGTTTCCGAGAAGGTTATAAAGCTTGCTCATGAGAAGAATATCGTGATCATCCGGTCTCCGTATGATACGTTTAATATTGCGCGTCTGATCAATCAGAGTATTCCGGTCAGCTTTGTTATGAAGCGGGATAACATGGTTACGTTTAATACCGAGGATTTTACGGATGATATCCAGGATGTTATGATCAAAAACCGTCACAGGGCGTTTCCGGTGATCAATCCTCATGGTAAGTGTATCGGTACGATCTCCAGACGTAATTTTCTGGATATGCATAAAAAGAAAGTGGTTCTTGTGGATCATAATGAGGTGGATCAGGCTGTTGATAATATCGAGAAGGCGGAGATCCTTGAGATCATCGATCATCATAAGCTGGGTACCTTGCAGACCATGACGCCGGTTGCTTTTCGTAATGAGCCGGTGGGATGTACGGGTACGATCCTTTATGAGATCTACGGAGAGCAGAGACTGGAGATCCCGGAAAAGATCGCGGGGCTTCTCTGTGCGGCTATTATTTCGGATACATTGATGTTCCGTTCACCGACCTGTACGCAGACGGATAAGATCGCTGCCAGTGCTCTTGCGCTGATCGCGGGGATCAAGATCGAGGAGTTTGCCCGAGAGATGTTTTCTGCGGGAAGTAATCTGAAGGATAAGTCTCCGGAGGAGATTTTTTATCAGGATTACAAGAAGTTTATCGGTGAGGGTAATGTTTCCTTTGGTGTGGGTCAGATCAGTTCCATGGACAGCGAGGAGCTTAAGGAGATCAAGGAGAAGCTGATGCCGTTTATGGTGAGTGAGTGTGGCCGTCATGATATCACGAGAGTTTATTTTATGCTGACGAATATCCTGGAGGAGTCTACAGAGCTTCTGTTTTACGGGGAGGGCAGCCAGCAGATGGCGGAGATCGCTTTTGAGCGGAAACCGGATGGAGATACCTTCAGTCTGCCGGGGGTGGTTTCCAGAAAGAAGCAGCTGATCCCGGCTATGATGGAGGCTGCTCAGCTGATGAACAGCGATTATGCATAAGAGGTGACGGAAAATGGCGAAACAGTTATGGAAGCCGGGGAACATGATCTATCCGCTGCCGGCTGTAATGGTGAGTGTTACCGATGGTGAGGGGCATGATAATATCATAACGGTTGCGTGGACGGGTACGGTGTGTACCAATCCGGCGATGGCTTATATTTCTGTCCGACCTTCCCGTTATTCCTATGATATGATCCGGAAAACGGGTGAATTTGTGATCAATCTGACAACGGAGAAGCTGGCGTATGCAACGGATTTCTGCGGGGTCCGTTCGGGACGTGATGTGGACAAGTTCCGGAAGCTGAACCTTACGAAAGAGAAAGCGCAGTTTGTTTCTGCACCGATGATCGGGGAGGCTCCGGTTTCGATCGAGTGCAGGGTGCGTGAGGTGAAGGAGCTGGGGTCTCATGACATGTTTCTTGCGGATGTGCTTGCGGTCCATGCGGATGAAGCTTATATGGATAAAAACAACAGGTTTTGTCTTAATGATGCGGGTCTTCTGGTTTATTCCCATGGGGAGTATCTGGCGGGTGGCCGGAAGGTGGGAACCTTCGGCTACAGCGTAAAGAAGAAGCAGCAGAAGAAGCAGAAGAAGTTGGATAAGAAATCAGACAGGGAATCAGAGATGGCAGAGATGGCAGAGAAGTTGAAGACGTCGGGGAAGCCAGGGATGTCAGGGAAGTTGAAGACGTCAGGAAAGCCAGGGATGTCAGGGAAGTTGAAGATGTCAGGAAAGCCAGGGATGTCAGGGAAATTAAAGACGTCGGGAAAGGCAGGGAGAGAGAAACGGTAGGTTCTGCGGAGCCGTAACGTTTGTTGAGATTTGGCAGCTGTTATGCTAAAATGAAAGGATACAGTATGAATAATATTACACTGATAGGGATGCCTGGTGCGGGGAAGAGCAGCATCGGTGTCGTACTTGCGAAGGTACTTGGTTACCAGTTTATTGACTCAGATCTTCTGATCCAGAAGGCGGAGAAGAGGACTTTGAGTAAGATCATCGAGGATGAGGGTACGGAGGGCTTCAAGGCAATCGAGAATCGTGTGAATGCTTCGATCCAGGTGGAGAATACGGTGATCGCTACCGGTGGAAGTGTGGTTTACTGCGATGAGGCTATGCAGCATCTGAGGTCTGAGGGTGTTGTGGTGTATCTTAAGATCTCGCTGGAGCTTCTTTCCAGGCGTCTTGGTAATCTTAAGGGGCGTGGTGTTGTGCTCAAGGAGGGGCAGACGCTGGCGAGTCTTTATGATGAGCGTGTTCCTTTGTATGAGAAATATGCGGACATTGTGGTGGATGAAGAGGATAAGGATCTGGAGGGGAGTCTCCAGGTTGTGCTTGAGGCACTGAAGAACAGGGGAGATAAGGCGTAACTGTTGGCTTGTGGAAACGGTTTGCTGGAGTGTTTTGGGTCATGGGTTGTGACAGGTTTTCGTCATAAATTGTTTACAAATCTGAAATATGTGTTATAATATACAACTGACCTAAAAAACGGTATTGCGGAACATTTGTTCCTGCAGTAAATTCAGAGAAAGTTTCTGCTCATAGAGGAGTAAATAATAGAGGTGTGTTATGGAACAGTATGTGATTAAAGGCGGTAATCCTCTTGTTGGAGAAGTGGATATTGCGGGCGCGAAGAATGCTGCTCTTGCAATATTATCAGCAGCCATTATGACTGATGAAACTATATTGATCGAGAATCTGCCAGATGTTAGGGACATCAATGTTCTGCTTGAGGCGATCTCCGAGATCGGGGCTCAGGTTGAGCGTATTGATAAGTCTACTGTAAAGATCAACGGTTCTACTATCGGCAATCTCAGCGTGGATTATGAGTTTATCAAGAAGATCCGTGCTTCTTATTATCTTCTGGGTGCTTTGCTTGGTAAGTATAAGCATGCGGAGGTTCCGCTTCCGGGTGGATGTAATATCGGCAGCAGGCCGATCGACCAGCATCTGAAGGGTTTCCGTGCTCTTGGTGCGGATGTTGATATCTGTCATGGTGCTATTGTTGCCAAGGCGGAGAATCTGCATGGCAGCCATATTTTCCTGGATGTGGTTTCTGTTGGTGCTACTATTAATATTATGATGGCTGCTTCTATGGCGACTGGCCGTACGATCATTGAGAATGCTGCGAGGGAGCCGCATGTTGTTGATGTGGCGAATTTCCTGAACAGTATGGGGGCGAATATCAAGGGTGCTGGTACGGATGTGATCCGTATCCGTGGTGTTGAGACGCTTCATCGTACGGAGTATTCGATCATTCCGGACCAGATCGAGGCTGGTACGTTTATGTTTGCTGCTGCGGCTACTCGTGGGGATGTTACTGTTCGTAATGTTATTCCTAAGCATCTTGAGGCTACTACTGCTAAGCTTGAGGAGATCGGGTGTGAGGTTGAGGAGTTTGATGATGCGGTTCGTGTCCGTGCGCCGCATGTGCTTCATCGTACGCATGTGAAGACGTTGCCTTATCCTGGTTATCCTACGGATATGCAGCCGCAGATCGCGGTTACTTTGGCTTTGGCTGAGGGTACGAGTATTGTTACTGAGAGTATTTTTGAGAACCGGTTTAAGTATGCGGATGAGCTTTCCCGGATGGGTGCCAATATTAAGGTGGAGGGGAACTCTGCTATTATTGATGGTGTGAGGAAGCTTACGGGGGCGCGTGTGAGTGCGCCGGATCTTCGTGCGGGGGCTGCGCTTGTTATTGCGGGGCTGGCTGCTGAGGGTGTTACGGTTGTTGATGATATTGTTTATATCCAGCGTGGGTATGAGAATTTTGAGGAGAAGCTCAGGAGTCTTGGGGCTGAGATTGAGAGGGTTTCCAGTGAGAAGGAGATTCAGAAGTTTCGGCTGCGTGTTGGGTGATGGTTGGTGACAACTGGTAACGATTGATGATAATTGGATATTTGAGTTTTGGGAGAGTTCCTGGGTGTTTGGGCCTGGGGGCTCTTTTTTTGTGGGATGAATGGAGGGAGGGACGAACGGACAGTCTGCCAGCGGGGCGGCTGCATGGTCGTGCCTGGTGCGGTCGTTTCGCCGGGTCATTCTAGGCGTCTGAGGCGCCTGTCGTGCAGGGCGCCCCATAACTCGCCATGTACGCTGATGCGTACCTGGCTCAGACAGATGGGGCTTACTCTGCGGCTTGTGGCCGCAGAGTACCTTCCCGCCAGGTGCCTCAGGCGCCAAGTATGACCAGCGGCTTACTCCGACGCACCGGGTCCCGACCATGCAGCCGCCCCGCTGGCAGTCTGTCCGTTCTGGTTTTTGGGGTGTGAGGTGTGGTGGTTTGCCGGGAAAGGGTGAGCCATCAGCGCTGCGCTGGATGGCTGCAGGGGCTGAGTTTCTTTGTGGTGTGTTGGGAGATGGTGTGGCATCGGCGCTGCGCTGGATGTGGGTGGGGTGAGTTTTTTTGCGGTTTGTCGTGAGGGGATTGGGGAATAGAGGCTGGTTTGGATATATTGTAGTGTTTTTGTGTAATATTTAAATTTATTTTTGGAGGATTTTGGATTATAATTATGGAAAAAGATGGTTGGCCTGATTGGTTGACTGATTGACTGGTTGATTGATATCCGGAGTTTTGGTGACTGTTTTGTGGGAATTGAGAGATGAGCTTCTGATGTATGCTGATGTGGCTTGAGAGAAGAGCTTCGGATGTACGCTGATGAGGGTTGAGAGAAGAGCTTCGGATGTGTGCTGATGAGGGTTGAGAGAAGAGCTTCGGATGTATGCTGATGAGGGTTGAGAGAAGAGCTTCGGATGTGTGCTGATGGGACTTGAGAGATGGGCTTCGGATGTGTGTTGATGTGGCTTATGTGAGGGCTTCGGAGGTTTGTTGGTTTGGTTTTGAGGGTGGTCTTTTGGGGGCTGCCTGGGTTTTGGAGGGGAGTGGAGTGTATGTGTGATTATGTGGTTTTGCCGCTTTTGAATTCGTCTTTTGAGCCTGGGAGGGCTCGGGAGGTTGTTGAGGGGTTTGTGGATGTAGATGTGAGGAATATTGCGCGGGCTGAGCTTTTTTATTTTACGGGGCAGGCGGAGGAGTGTTGTGAGATCACGAGGGGGTATCTGTCCAGCAGGGTTATTGAGCTGAAGCTTTCGGCGTGTATTTTGTATGGGTATTCTAATCTGACGCTGGGGAATGTGGCGGCGGCTAAGCGGGGGATGGAGGGGATCCAGTCCTGTGTGAAGATTGCTATGAAGAAGAAGGTTCCTAAGGATGTTTATGCGTCCTGTCTTCTGGCGGGGTATGTGGGGGCGGTTTTGCTTCATCTGCCTACGGATGGGATGCCTGCTTTTGGGGAGTACAGCAGGATGCTTCCTGAGGGGCTGAGGCTTTTTGCCACGTATGTGATGGCGCACCATACTTATCTTAACGGGGAGATATGGAGTGCTTATGGGATGGGGAAGGCTGCTTTGTTTATGGCGGAGAGGTCGTATCCGATCAGTATGACGTATATCCACTGTATGATGGCGGTGTGTGCGATCAACCGAAAGCATAAGCAGGAGGCGCAGGAGGAGATGCTCCGGAGCTGGGAGCTGGCGAAGATGGATGGGTTTCTGGAGCCTTTTATTGAGCATCATGGGCTTTTGCGGGGGCTGATCGAGGCCTGTATCCGGAACCGGGATCCGGAGGCGTATCAGCGGATCACGGAGGGTGTGATTTCTTTCAGCAGGGGCTGGATGGCGCTTCATAATCCGGAAAACCGGAGAAAGGTTACGGGGAAGCTGTCGACGATGGAGTTTTCTATTGCCATGCTGGCAAGTGGGGGATGGACCAATAAGGAGATCGGAGAGCATCTGGGGATTTCCATTAATACTGTCAAGCATTACCTTACGGATATCTTTTGCAAGCTGAATGTCAAGAAGCGGGATGAGCTGAAAAAATTTATGTTAAAATAGTGACAGAGGCACTTTTTTTTGAAAAAACGGGCCTTACAAAACAACTGGTAGTGTTGTATAATAAATATCACGAATAGTCAGATTTTATCGGAGAAATCAGACGAAAAGAACCAGTAAACGAGTAAGTTAAGAAGGAGGAGTTGAAGACTGATTTTCGATAGCATCTGATAATGTCAATATCCTTACCAAAAATGCCTGGTATATTGACACTACAATCACATAAGGGTAAAATATTGAAAAGGTGTAACCTGTTTACTCACCGGCTAAAAACATGAAGCTTTTTTAAGAGAAAGGAATATAAACAGAAGTAAAGTAATAAGAAATACAGTACACGTTAATGCACACATAGGAAAGCGGGAAAGGTATGAAAAAATTAAGGAATAATAAGATCAGAAAACTCCTGGCATTTATGGTGGCTTTGGCGTTGATGGTATCCTGTATGCCGAGTGCATATACGATCTCCGCGAGTGAGGCGTTCGGAGATGGAACGGAGGATATATTTACAGATGGCGAAATTACATCTGAACCAGCGGCCGAAGAATCGACACCGGATGTAAGCAGCGCTGACCAGGAGGAAACGGAACAGGCGCAGCAATCGACGCTTACATATGAAAATGATTCTGTTAAAGTAACAGCAGAGGCACTGGAGGACGGAGCTCTTCCGCAGAATACAGCATTGAAGGCTGACGGCGTAAACGAGAATTCATCCGTATCTTATGATACAGTTTCTCAGAAGCTTTCAGCAGCAGCTACAGACAAGGGCAGCAGCCTGAGAGGTTTTTTTGCGTATGATGTGTATTTTGCTGATGGCGACGGAAACAGAGTCGAGCCGAACGGCAGAGTCAGAGTAACTTTTGAGTACAAGACACCGGCAGCACCGGAGCTTACCGATGCAGCCAGCACGAGTGTAACCGTTGAGAAGCTTCATTATAACAGCAGTACCGGTGATACTGATGTTAACACCTTACAGGCCAACGAGGATCTGAAGGTTCTGAATGTCAACGAGGGCAAACAGATCCAGACACTTCAGGTTGAGACTGGCAACGCAGCTGTTTTTGCCGTTATGTGGGATTCTCCTGAGACAGCAGATGTCGAGGCGGAAGCTGTTTCCGGTAATGAGGACGAGGTGCCTATCGCATCAGAGGAGCTTACGGACGGAATGGATATTTCGGACGAGCCTGAGCAGGATGCAGCTGAGACACCGGCAGCAGAGAATCCGGAGGTAACTCCTGATGCAGAGCCTTCTGAGGCTCCGGCGGAGAATCCGGATGCTGAACCTACCGAAGCACCGGCTGAGGATCCGGATGTGGTGGAAGAACCGGCAGAGGATATTGAGAGCCCGGAGGATGTTCCGGCAGCAGATGAGAATGGTGAGACAAGCCTGATCGAGGTTCTGGGAGACGATACGAATCTTCGTGTCAGCCCATCTATCGAGGCAGAGGTTCTGGCAACTGTAAACGCAGGAACACAGCTCACACTTCTGGATACCGTAACAGCAGAGGACGGAGCAACTTGGTACAAGGTTTCCTGGGAAGGAACCGAGGCTTACATAAGAAGTGATATGGCACAGGTTGTTGACAGCAGTGATGAGGCAGAAGAGCCTGAGGATGTGCAGGAAGAAGAAATTCAGCCTGAGATCACCAGATATGATTACAAGAGTGACGAGGTCAATGTAAAAGTCACCCTTACCGATCCGGCAGACCTTCCGGACAACGCAGAGCTTTCCGTAACACCGGTAGAACTCAGTCAGGAAGCCGAAGACCAGATCACCGAAGAAGCAATCAAAGAAAAGAAAGCCATTGAGAAAATCCACGCCTACGATATCAAATTCCTGGTGGACGGCGAAGAGGTTCAGCCAGGTGCTACAGTGAAGGTATCTGTATCTCTGAATGATGAGAAGAAGATCAAGGATGCAGATGTATATCACGTAGACGAGAATGATAACGTTGAAAATATGGATGGCAGCGTTGCCAAGAATGGTGATGTTGAGTTCGAGACTACGCATTTTTCTACTTATGTAATTGTAAATAACAGTCCTAGTAGAAAAGTTAAGGTTACATTACAGCATTATTGCAATAATATTAAAATTTATGCGGATACAGTACGCCATATAGAAGTTGGAGGAAAGATTCCTGATTACAGAGCAACAGAGAATTATAATATAGAAAAGGTTGAAGTTGTAAAAGAAGGAGAAGGAGAAAAACCTCAAGTACTTGATAAAGATAAATATGAAGTACGAGTTGCAAGTGATACAGTTGTAAAAATTTATTATACTCCAAAGCAATCAACTGAAAGTGGAGATGTGGTTTTTTATGATTATCAGGTAAGTCCTGGAAATGGTAAGAAGGGCATTAATGATATTTCACATTATCAAAAGCGTGATAAAAATAACATGATGATTATGGGAACTCAAAAACAGACCGGTTTAGAAAATTATAATGCACTCGGAGATAATAATAAAAATGCCAATATCTATGATGAAAATGATAAGTGGAGGGCTACGACCGGTTTAGTAACAGGGCTATCTAATGACTATAAGGAAGTTGTATGGAAAGTTGATCAACCCGGATTTTTTACAGATGCTAAATTAGGTGAAGGTAAAGAAAAATATACAAGCTACAAGCTGTTGTTTAGCAAGACAGGAAATAATTACAAACTGACCGGAGTAAAGCAGCCAGGAGGTGCTAACTTTAACTGTAATGAGGATGGTTCTAACTTCTTTCCTTTAGAGAATCCTATAGAGGATCAGATAGAAGGTGGACGAAACTATTTCGGAATGAGATATGATATAGAATTCAAGCTTGGAGATTATGTAGGGCCATTGAATTATACCTTTACTGGTGATGATGATTTATGGGTTTTACTGGATGGAAAAAAAGTAGTAATTGATGTTGGTGGTATTCATAAGTCAATTGAACGTTCTACTGATTTATGGAATGACCTTGGATTCCAGGAAGGAATAGGAGCACCAACAGATGAAGAAAAAAATAAAACCCATAGGATTACCGTACTTTATATGGAACGAGGTGCTTATGAATCCAATTGTAAGATGAATTTCACAATTCCAGATGCAAGATTTGTAAATGTAGAAAATGTTCCTCTTGCAGATCTTACACTTACAAAGGTTGACTCTAAAGGCAAAGGTATTTCCGGTGCGAAGTTCAAACTGGTAAATGAGAACAAACTGGTAAATGATAATGGAGGCGAAACATACCCGATTACAACATCCGATGATAAGGGTAGTGTTACATTTAATAACCTGAAAGAGGGAACATATACTTTAACAGAAACCATGGCACCTAATGGCTATGAAGCATCACAAGAATCTTGGATTGTAAAGGTTACGTCATCTGATGATAAAAAAGCAGTGGCAACTCTTTATAAAGCAGATGGCAAGACAAAGATAGAAAAAGATCCAGATTCGTCGTATCATATCATGAATTATACACAGGAGGAGATTATTGAATCCAGTATGGATTACAGTAAGACTGCAACTGTAAAAGACTGGAATAAGAGAACTTATGATATCAACATTACAGCTGATTCTAAGGTGACCAGTGGTACAACAGTAGAAAAAGACCAAGTTGCGGATATTATGATGGTATTCGATACTAGTGGAAGTATGTTATACGATCAAGAGGATTATTCCGATTCAAAAGGTTTTAAATCAGTTGGACAATTTAGATATGCATCATTGGATACATCCAAAATATATTATTATGGAAATAGCACACATACAGAATATTATCAACGTTGGAGCTATGAGAATGCGAAATCTCCAATGATATATTTGAATGATCAGTGGATATATTATAATGAATCTCAGTGGAAAGAGGTACCGTTTAATAGTAAGACTTATATTTATACTCTGGACAGTAGGCTAAATGGTTTAAAAGAAGCAGCTAATGCTTTTATTGCTTCAACGGCAACGTCTTCTCCGCAGAGTCGGATTGGTTTAGCAACATTTAATTTTTCAGGATCTCTGAAACAGGGATTAACTGAAGTTGGAAGTTCAAAAGATTCTTTAATTAAAACTACAGATAGTATATATGCTGCAAATGGAACTTCACCACAGAAAGGATTACAGATTGCTGCTGATCAGTTAAAGACAAAACAGGAAGATGTTCCACAATATGTAATCTTATTTACGGATGGTGCTCCGTCATCTAATAACGATAAGACGGAATCAGAAAACGAAGCAACGAAATTAAAAGAAGCGGGAATTAAAGTATTTACAATAGGACTTGAATTAAATGGTACTACAAAAAAATGGTTGTCTAACAAAATTGCTTCTAAAGGTTGTGCATTTGATGCAAGGTCTATAGATGAACTGAAAGTCATCTTTGAAAAGGTTCAGCAAACAATTACACAAAAGGTTGAGATTTCCGGTGCTGAAATTAAGGACGTAATTGATCCTAGATTTGTAATTGTAGGAGACAAAGGAAATCCGATAACAAATGAGATGATTAAAGCTGCTGAAGATAGTGGAAAACCAATTCAATTAGGTAATGGAGGAATCCTTTCCGTTGATTCAGCAGGAAATCAGGTTGTAAAATGGACAGATCAGACAATCCCCAATATTGCAGATGGGAAATGGAATAAAACCATTACAGTAAAGGCCAAGGAAGAATTTATTGGTGGAAATAGTATTTCAACTAATGTATACCCAGATTCTAAGATTACAACAGGATATGGAGAGGCAATTTTACCACAGCCATCTGTAAATGTTAAACTTTTAAGTCTGGATATTGGAAATGATGAAACAACTGTTTTCAAAGGTGACCAAATTGATCCGACAGGATATAAGGATGAGCTTGCCAAGACATTAAAGGTTAAAGAACTGGATGGAACGACAACTACAATTACTGGTGTTAATCCAATAGATGGCGAGTCAGCAGCCTTCCCAACATTGTCATCTGATCAGAAAGATGAATTGCTTAGAAATGCTACAATAACACTTGGTGACAAAAAGAGTTCAGATGGAAAATATCCATATGAATATATTTATCCTGGTACTACGGATGCGGTAGGATATTTTACCTATACGTATAAGGTATCAGAAACACCAGGTGAAAACATGAAGCCACATAAAACGACAACAGTAGGAACTGCAGTAGAGAAGTATGAACTTGTAGTAACGTATCATCCATATTCTCAAGATGAGAGAAAAAATATATTGTCTGGAACAAAAGTTCAGCAGCCAGATGTAGAAAAGGGTGGAACACAAGTTAATTCAAATCTGAAAGCAACTGGTAATTATGTAGTAAATGTAGTAGCCGGTAATATTCAGATTATTAAAAAACTGGACGGAGCGGCTGAGAAGGACGAAACATTTAATTTCACAATTACAGATGGAAATAATCAAACAGTTGCAACTGCAACTGCAACGATTAAAAAAGACGATCCAACAGCAACAGCAACAGCGGTATTTGAGCTTGCAAAGGGAGTCAATGCAAAACTTGAATCTGATAATACAAAATTAAGTGAG
>OGOO01002491.1_pt1 | contig 13320 bp, 10 predicted proteins | sample 1552651 | NCBI WGS metagenome assembly OGOO01 (sample SAMEA2580118, study PRJEB22360) | human gut metagenome | biome: human gut; feature: human-associated habitat; material: faeces | place: Denmark | collected 2008/2010 | reverse complement strand
CCTGTTTCAGATCGTTTGACATAGACAAAAAAGCCCGTTGGCACTTGCCAACGGGCTTTTCCATATCTGGATTTACAGCACGTTCATGAGGTTGAACGCAATGATCAGGCCAGCAAACACGATGGAGACCGTGGAGCAGAGCTTGATGAGGATGTTCAGGGACGGGCCGGAAGTATCCTTGAACGGGTCGCCGACAGTATCGCCAACGACAGCCGCCTTGTGCTGGGGGCTGCCCTTGCCGCCGTGGTTGCCGCGCTCGATATACTTCTTTGCGTTATCCCAGGCGCCGCCTGCGTTGGACATGAACACGGCCATTGCAAAGCCAGTGACGGACACGCCGCCGAGCAGGCCGACAACGCCGGTGGGTCCAAGGATCAGGCCGGTGACGATCGGGACGACAACAGCCAGCAGCGCCGGAGCGACCATCTCATGCAGAGCGCCCTTGGTGCACAGGCTGACGCAGGCCGCGTAATCCGGGTCTGCCTTGTAGTCCATGATGCCGACGATCTCGCGGAACTGACGGCGCACTTCCACGACGATGGACTGCGCAGCGGTCTGCACAGCGCTCATGGTCAGTGCGGAGAAAACGAAGGTAAGCATCGCGCCGATGAACAGGCCGACCAGAACGGACGGGCTCGTCAGCGTGAAGTTGAGGGTCTCGGGCGTGCGGGTCTGCACGATGTTGACGTAGGACACGAGCAGCGCCAGAGCGGTCAGGGAAGCAGAGCCGATCGCAAAGCCCTTGCCGGTGGCAGCAGTGGTGTTGCCAAGGGAATCGAGGGCGTCGGTGCGGTCGCGAACTTCTTCCGGCAGGCCGGACATCTCGGCAATGCCGCCGGCGTTGTCGGCCACGGGGCCGTAAGCGTCGGTCGCAAGGGTGATGCCGAGGGTGGAGAGCATGCCGACAGCGGCAATGCCGATGCCGTACAGGCCCTGGTTGAACTCAGCGGTGAACGCACCGCTGGCGTCAATGATCGTGGTGGTGCCGCCTGCGCAGAAGTAGCTGAGCAGGATAGCGACGGAGACGATCAGAATGGAAGCCATGGTGGACTTCAGGCCCAGAGAGATACCGCCGATGATGATCGTAGCGGAGCCGGTCTCGGAAGCCGCGGCCAGCTGCTGGGTGGGCTTGTAGTTGTCAGAGGTGTAGTACTCGGTGAAGTAGCCGATGGCGCAGCCGCCGATGAGGCCGCAGAGGATGGCGACGTAAACGCCCCAGCAGTGCTGCTCGGGTCCGAGAATGAGGTAGGACAGGGGCAGGGCGAGCACAGCGGAGAGGGCGGCAGCCGTGTAGGTGCCGGTGCGCAGGCTCTTGAGCAGGGACATCTGGGTAGCGTCTTCCTTCGTCTTGATGAGGAAGGAGCCAATCAGCGAGCAGACAATGCCGCAGACAGCCAGCGCAACGGGCAGCAGCATGCCGCTCCAGCCATAGTTGGCGGCGGCGCTCAGCGCGAAGGTGGCAAGGATGGAGCCGACATAGGACTCGTACAGGTCAGCGCCCATACCGGCAACGTCGCCGACGTTATCGCCAACGTTGTCCGCGATGGTCGCGGGGTTGCGCGGGTCATCTTCCGGAATACCGGCTTCGACTTTACCGACGAGGTCGGCGCCGACGTCAGCAGCCTTGGTGTAGATACCGCCGCCGACACGGGCAAACAGCGCCATGAAGGAAGCGCCCATGCCGTTCATGACCATGATGTTGGCAAGCACGGTGGGATCGGTGATCTTGCCAATGTAGCGCAGGCCGATAAACCAGAGCGTGATGTCCAGAATGCCGAGGCCGACAACCGTGAAGCCCATGACCGTGCCGGAAGAGAAGGCAACGTTCAGGCCGTGGTTCAGGCTCTCATGCGCGGCATTGGCCGTGCGGGCATTGGCGGCAGTGGCGATCTTCATGCCGATCAGGCCAGCGAGCATCGACCAGATGCCACCGGTCAGGAACGCAAACGGCGTCACTCTGGAAAGCATCTGGCCCTTGGAAGCAAAGGCGATGATCAGCAGGATGACAAATACGACTGCAAACACTTTTGCAACAGTGGAATACTGCTGCTTCAGGTAGGCGTTGGCACCGGCGCGGATCGAAGAAGCGATCTTGACCATCTTCTCGTCGCCTTCAGAGCACTTCATAACTTTGCACTTCTGCAGGTAGGCGAAAATCAGGGCGAGCGCGGCTCCGACGAAGCCGATCCAGAATAGGTTATCCATGGTTTTCCTCACTCCTAATATTTTGGGCTTTGGCCGGCGTGCTCTCTTCCATACGCCGGTCAACTGTCTTGATGACGTACATATATTAAACTAATCTGATCGTAAAAGCAAATACTTCTTGCAAAAACGATGAATTTTTTTATATTTTTTTCGCATAAACCGTGCACTTTGCGCTCTGGCAAAAAAAGAAGAGGGAGAACCGGGTGGTTCTCCCTCTTTTGGGGTAATCTCAGAAGCGATTACTTCTTGGCGAGACCCTTCTGGCGAGCGTACTCGGCAGCACCCAGAGCGCCCATCAGCTGCGGGTCGGTCTTCAGCTCAACGACTTTGAACTTCAGCACGTGCTCGATGGCCTGCTTCAGGCCGGCGTTCTTCGCGCAGCCGCCCGTCAGCGTGATGCTGTCGGTGGCGCCGGCCTTCTTGGCCATGACGAAGCAGCGCTTGGCGACGGCCATCTCGATGCCGGCGGCGATCTCGTCGGTCGGCTTGCCTTCGCCCACGAGGGTGATGACTTCGGACTCCGCGAAAACGGTGCACTGCGCCGTGATCGGGATGACGTTCTTCGCCGTCAGGGACAGGTTCGAGAATTCCGGCAGGCTCATCTCGAAGGAGCGGGCCATGGCCTCGAAGAAGCGGCCGGTACCGGCGGAGCACTTATCGTTCATCGCGAAGCTCTTGACGGTGCCGTCGGTGTCGATGCTGATGCCCTTGACGTCCTGGCCGCCGATATCGATGATGGCGCGGACTTCCGGATTCGTGACGTGCACGCCCATGGCGTGGCAGGAGATCTCGGAGATGTTCTCGTCGGCGAACGGGACCTTGTTGCGGCCGTAGCCGGTGCCGATGAGGTAAGCGAGCTCCTTGGAGTCCTTCAGGCCGACCTTGTCGCAGACTTCCTGCATCGCCGCGATCGCGGACTGCTCCGCATTGATCTTGCTGCGGATCGTCGTGTCGGCGCACATTTTGCCGTTCTCGTCGAGAATAACTGCCTTCGTGTAGGTGGAACCTACGTCGCATCCGCCAAAGTATTTCATAGTATTACTTCTCCTCCTGTTATATCTATGTTTTTAGATTATAAGGTGATCAGACGTTGTACTCGTAGTTCGGCTTGTTCATCTCATACGGCATCTTGGTCATGTCGCGGCGCGGCATGTTGTCGTAATGCTTTTTGAGGGTAGGCTCGACCACGTAGAACAGCAGCTTGCCGTCGAGGTCAAAGAAGAAAACGGCAAACAGCGCGGCGTTGACGCCAAGCGCCATGAGAAGAGCTTTCAGAATTTTTGCTTTCATTTCGTTTCCTCCTTCTAATTACCAAGTCATGGAGTCGTCGAACTCGAGCAGGGTCGGGTCGAGGGCTTCCTCGTGCATGACGGTTGTCATGTAGTCGTTGATGATCTGACGGATCTCCATGCGGGACACGGTGCGGCTGTCAGGCAGCGCGTGCGGCATCCAGATAGCATGGATGTTTCTATCACGGAACTCGTCCTCGAACAGGCCGTGCACACCCTGCATGCCCTTGCACTGCAGCTGATCGTACATCATGACCATGTCGCAGTTGAACTCCTCCATGTACTTCCAGCACTCAAAGATGTGGTGCAGGCCGCCGACGGCCATACGGCGCATCGGAGCCCACATGTGATACTGTGCCATGTCGTCCAGGCAGTGGTCATAGCTGTCGGTGCGGATGGTCATGTTGAACATCAGAGAGTCCATGTTCATGACGGTGTTCAGACCCCAGCAGTTATACGCCCAGGTGCACCAGTTGGAGTAGTACAGCGGCGCGCAGGACCATGCCAGCACTCTGTGGCGGGTCTCCGGGAAGCTGTTGATCTTCTTTTTGACGCACTTATTGAGGATCTTGCGGACGTGGCCGTCGACCTCATGCCAGACCGGCAGATCGCCGAACTGAGACTGGTAGATACGGTACAGAGCCTGCGCAACGCCGTTGACCGGGTAGTAGTTGGTCTTGGCGGCGACATCCCACTTCTCCCACTCGAACTTCATCAGCTCGTTCTGGGACTCGATGCACTTGACCAGGGAATTCCAGTCAAACGGGATGCCGGTCTGCTCTTCGACAAACTTCCAGCACTGCTCGATCTCGTCGCGGCAATGCTTCTTGAGCAGCGGATCGTCAAACTGCATCGGCTGCGGCATGGCGAACAGCGGCTTGTCGAGGAACCAGTCCTGCAGGATGGAGGTGGCGACGGAAGCGTCGCAGGCCTCGTTGGAGGTGACAACGATCGGCGCGTAATCGGGCATGTCGTCGAGGACGAACAGGCCGGCTTCCGCCTGGCACATCGGGCACGGATCGCCCGGCAGGCCGATGGACTGCACCGCGTCGATGTAGTTGAGAACGGTGTGGCTGTTGACGTGGCAGGTGACGAAGTACGGGATCATCTCCATCGGGACGTTCGTCAGCTTGCCGTGCCAGGGATAGAACACGCCGCCCCAGACGGTCTCGTTGTGGGCAACGTTGTGATGCCATCTGTAGTTCTTCTTGCCGCCGCGGAGGTTGGCGTCGGAGGAGAACATGCGCTGGAACTGGAAGATGGTCGCGTTGACCATGCCGCGGTAGTGCCACGCGGAGGCCTTCAGGCCCTCGCCACGCATGCCTTCCATGCCGCGGTCGAACCAGTGCAGAACCGGCAGGTAGGTCTGGCCGACCCAGCGGTAGCGCCACACGCCCTTGGCAAAGTTGATGAGGCCGCCGTAGCGGACAACGTCCATGACCATGTGCGCGTAGTTGTACAGCCAGATGTTATAGAAGTAGTACATGGTGTCGGGGAAGCCACGCCACTCTCTGTGCTTGTACAGACCGGTCTTGTCAATGTAGAGATCGCCCAGACGGCGCTCCTGATGGGGCTTGCCGTACCAGAAATCATGGGCAAGTGCTTTCATATCGTATTTCATTATTTGCCCTCCTGAATCTTCTTGATTTCGATGCTCTCGACGAAGGCCTGGAAGCGGGTACGCAGCTGGCCGGAGGCGCCGTTGATGTATTCCTTTTCGATGGAGCAGACCGGGTAGCCAAAGTCACGCGGCATGACGATGGTGTCGATCGTGCGCTCGTAGCTCCAGTATTCGCAGAACTTGTTGGAGGCAACGATGATACCGTCAGCCTTGTATTCCTTGGCGAGGTCGGCCAGACGCTGCTTGCGCTCGCGCATGATATCCTGCGGCATGAAGCGCGGGCAGTTGCTGGTCTCGAGATAGTGGCGGGCGATCGCGGTCAGCGGCTTCTCGCCGTCCTTGACCACGATGGGAGCACGGGACTCCACAGCACCGTAGCAGTGACGGTCGCAGACGACTTCGGCGCCGCAGCCTTCGATCAGCTTGGTGAACTCGGGGTCGTCGTTCTCGGAGCCGGCCAGAACGACCTTGCAGCGGAATGGACTCTTCTTGTCGGGCTTGCGGGTCTTGAGCTCTTTGGCCGTTTCCTTGAGCATCGGGAGGATCAGTTCCTTCGGGCAGACCAGCGAGCAGAGCTGGATGACCTGGAACTCATAGCCCGTGATGGTCGGGTTATCGAGCTTGCGGTAATCGCCGATCTCGTTGATGACCGCGCTGATCTCGTTGTGCAGGTCAATGGCCTTCATGAGGGCCTCGTCGGAGATGTCGATGCCGAATTTCTCGTGCAGCGGATCGAGGACGTGGGCCTGCAGCTGGCCTTCATAATGCTCGATGCTGTTCTGGTTTCTCTTGAACGGCACGTCGGTGAACGTCACGAAGAAGTCCGGATTCTGGATGACGTCCATGTAGCCAAGGTGCTCCTGGAAGCGGCAGGTGACCGTGCAGGTCTCGGTGCCGAAATCAGCGTCCAGGAAGTTGTAGCCGCCTTCGAGCGCACGCTCGAAGAGGCTGCGGCCGTAATGGCAGGTACGGCTGGACATGTAATATGTAGCCATGTCCGGAGAAGTGCATTTCGGCGCTCTCAGACGGACTGCAAAGCAGCCGGGCAGGTCGAGCAGAACTTCGGGCATGAAGTAGCAGGTGTAACCCAGCGCTCTCTTGCCGTCTGCCTTTCCTTGCCGGACCAACTCGTTGTTGGCCTCCTGGAGCAGGTTTTCAAATGCGATCAGGTGTTTCAAGTCTCTCATGTGCAAGCCCCCTTAAAATTTTTCGCATTCAACAACAGACTTTGTATGATTTGACATTCCGGTTTATGAAAACCCGACAAAAATGCTTGGATATATGCGCGATTCCCAGACAGCTTTGCCGATGTGGATATCTACTCATACACCTGAAGTATAGCGGATTTGTTGTTAATTGTCAAACAAAATATCCGCCCGAAGGGGATTTCTTTTGTTCAAAATTTTGCTGTTTTTCAATGATTTTTTCACATTATTTGTGGAATTTGTTCAGTAACCGGACACGCTTCCGCGTGGTGTCCGAAAAGAAATATTTTTTCCCGCAAAAACAAAACAGCGCAGAAGAACACTTCTGCGCTGTTTCGCTTTGTTTTGTTGAGGGGGTGAGGATAAAATGAAATCGGATTGCTTGCTTCGATAGAGAATGTTACCGGGACAATATTACAGAAGCAAGGCAAAAAGTATTTCTAATTTATGAAACTTTCACTCAGTCCAGATAAAGTCCCCAGAGCACATCCGAAGCCGCACAGGAAAGCGGGCGGTAAGCAGCCAGCGCCTGTGCGCCGTCGGGCCGCTGAACACACAGCTGCGCCTCCTGTGCGCCGAAGCCTGCAAGCAGTGCCTGAACGGCCGGCAAAACGTCCGTACCCAGCAGCTCCTTTATGAGCAGCTGCGCCCCGTCCCGCTCCGCAACGGCACACCCGCTGGCGATGCGCACCAGCGCGCCGCCGCACAGATCGCAGAGATCTGCCTGAAATGCCAGCAGCGCAGCAGACAGCTCCACGTGCGCGCGGCCGCGCAGTGCCTGCTCCCGCAATGCGGCGTACTCCTGCGCGCTGACCCGCTCGATGACCGGCGGGCACTGCATATCCGGCGCACGTGCGATGCGCAGCCGCGCACCGCGGGCAGTCTGTGTGGTACCCATGACCGACCGATACCATGCGTACAGGGATGCTTCTGCCGGGAGCGTATAGAGCACGCAGCCGTTCGCGTCCGCTTCGGCGGCAAAGCGGCGCATCAGTGCCGACGCATAGCCATGCCCCTGCTGCGCCGGATCGGTGGAGACCGCATAGACATAGGCGCAGGGGAGAGCGGTCCCGTCAGCCGTATGCAGCCGGCCGCCCAGCAGATGCGCTGCCGTGACAACAGTTCCGTTCATCTCAACGACCCAGGCGGCCGCTTGCGGCGGAAAGCGATGATAAAATGCGCCGATCAGCTCCGGCGGATCGCCGAAGGCGGTCTGCCAGAGCTGGGTCAGCACCGGCAGGTCGGCCGCGGCTGCGCGGCGGATGCGTGCGTCAGGCATCGGGGTACACCTCCGGGCAGCGCGTATAGATCTCCCGCTGCAGCGCTTTGAGATCGACGAACGTCTCCGGCCGCTTGCTCGGGTCGCGCAGCAGGGCGGAGGGGTGATAGATCGCCATACAGCGCCGGCCATTGACATCAAACCACTGCCCATGCTCGCGCGTGATGCGAAACGGGTCTTTGATGAGTGCGGTCGCAGCGATCCGGCCGAGGCAGACGATGATCGCCGGGTCGACGAGCGCGATCTGCCGCTGCAGCCATTCGCCGCAGCATTTCTGCTCCACGAACTGCGGGTCACGGTTGTGCGGCGGGCGGCACTTGACGATGTTGGCGATGTAGACCTTCGTCCGGTCGAGATAAATCATCTCGAGCATATCGTCGAGCAGTTTGCCGGCCGGGCCGACGAACGGCAGGCCCTGCAGGTCTTCCTGCTCGCCGGGGCCTTCACCGATGAGCATGATGCGTGCGTCCTCGGCGCCGTCGCCGAATACGAGATGGTGTCGCGTCTCGCCGAGGCCGCAGCGCCGGCACTGCGAGCACGCCTGCTTGAGTTCTGTCCAGGCTTCGTTCATGTGCTCTGGCTCCTTTTCCTTAGATAAACCGGCTTTTTGCAGCCGGTTGTCCAAAAATCTATTGTAATGTAGCGACAAACGTATTATAATACCCCGGTATGAAAATAACAACTGTAACCTGTCTGTAACCAGTTCGCGCGGCGTTGGGCGATCCCGCTGCGCCGGACATTACAATATTTTGAATGAAATTTGGTGCTTTGAATGGATTTTCAGGATTATCTGGTTCCCGGGAAAACCGGGCTGCTGATCGGTATCGGCGGCGTGTCCATGTCGCCGCTGGCAGAGGTGCTGCATGATGCGGGGCTGGACATCCGCGGCTCGGACATGAGCGAGAGCGACAATACGCTCACGCTGCGCGAGCGCGGCATTCCGATCCACATCGGCCACAGCGCCGCCAACGTTACGGATGATATCGAGTTCGTGATCCGCACGGCCGCCGTTCATGACGACAATCCGGAGGTGCACGAGGCGCACCGCCGCGGCATCCCGGTCTTTGAGCGGACGCAGGCATGGGGCGCGCTCATGCGCGGCTACCCGAATGCGCTGTGTATTTCCGGCACACACGGCAAGACGACGACGACGTCCATGTGCACGCACATCATGATGGCGGCGGAAAAAGACCCGACCGTCATGATCGGCGGCACGCTTCCGCTGCTGCACGCCTGCCACCGTGTCGGCAAGGGCAATACGATCATCATGGAGTCGTGCGAGTACTATAACTCGTTCCTTTCGCTGAATCCGACGATCGCCGTGATTTTGAACATCGAGGCGGATCATCTGGACTTTTTCAAGGACATCGAGGACATCAAGCACTCGTTCCGCCAGTTTGCCGAGCGCGTTCCGGCCGAGACTGGCACCGTGATCGCAAACTTTGACGATGTCAACACCATGGATGCGCTGCGCGGGATCGAGCGCAAGGTCATCACCTTCGGCCTCAGCCCGAAGGCGGACGTGTATGCGGAGAACATCATGCACCGCGGCTCTTCGTCCGAGTTTGATATTTATCACCGGGGAAATCTGTTTGCCCATGTGACGCTCCATGTTCCCGGCATCCACAATGTGCGCAACGCGCTCGCTGCCACGGCTGCGGCCATTGTGCTCGGCGTCAGCCCCAATGCCGTCAAGTACGGTCTTGCCGGCTTTGAAGGCGCGGGCCGGCGGTTTGATTATAAGGGCAAGTTCCAGGGCGCGGATCTGTATGACGATTATGCGCACCACCCGAGTGAGCTGCGCGCGCTGCTCGACGCGGTGGATACGCTCGACTATCAGCGCACGATCGTCGTGTTCCAGCCGCACACCTACAGCCGCACGGCAAAGCTCTTCAATGATTTTGTGGAGCAGCTGCGCCGCCCGACGATCGTCTATCTGGCGGAGATCTATGCTGCGCGCGAGAAAAACACCATCGGCATTTCTTCTGCCGATCTGGCCGCGCAGATCCCGGGCGCGAAGTTTTATCCGACGTTTGCGGAGATCGAGGCCGAGCTGCGCCGCATTGCCCGCCCGGGCGACATTATCCTGACCGTGGGCGCCGGCGACGTGTTCCGCATCGGTGAGCACCTCCTGCACCCGGCGGACAATAAGGACTGAGCCCACGCAATTAAAACGGAATTTCATCAAAAGCTGTCGGTTTGTGGCCGGCAGCTTTTTTGCGCCCAAAAGCAAACGATTCCTGCGCAAAGACATTTTCTGCGACAGCGGGGAATGACAGTTTTCATAACGATAAAAATCTATAATTTATGTAAACTGTTTTGCGTCAGGAGGAACCGTTATGCATGTCAAAATCGCGGGGCACGACCAGCCGGTGCGCGCACCCGGCGCCTTGCCGAGCCCGATCGGGCTGCTGCCGGCAAGCGAAAATGCCAAATGGGTCGGTATGCTGGTCAGCTTTGCGCTCGGGCTGATCCTGTCAACGGCGCATATTGCCGGGTCGCCGGCGCCGTTCGGGCTGGCATTTCTGGCGGCCATGGGGTATGGTTCCGGCGGCGCACTGTGCCTCGTCGGCTGTGCGCTTGGCTACTTTGCGGCGTTCGGCGTAGCGACCGGCACACAGCTCGCCGCCGGCTGCTGCCTGATTTTTCTGACGGCATATTTTCTGCGCAGTCATCCGTTTGTGCAGACGCGCTGGTATCCGCCGGCCGTCTCCGCGGCGGCTTACATACTGACGCGGCTGGTGCTGTACCTGCTCACGGGCGGCCTGTCGCTGCTGCTGGTGTCCAGAATGGCGCTGTTTTTGCTGCTGTGCGCCGCGTCGGCCTACGGATTCGATGATCTGCTGCGCGCGCAGGAGCCGCGCACGGTCAATGCGGAGATCTGCCGCAATGTCTCGACCGTGTTTCTGCTGGCGTGTCTGCTCATGGGCGTGAACAATCTGCTGCTGTTCGACACGCTGTCGGTCGGCCGGGCGCTCTCGGTGCTCATTCTGCTCATCCTCAGCGGGACGGGCGGCGCGCTGTGCGGGGCATCGGCCGGGCTGATTCAGTCCGGCCGATGTTTTTGCGTTCCGGAGGGATCATTTCGAAACGAAAAGAGAACCTGCGACGAAGTGCCGCAAGCTCTCTTTTTTCGCTGTGCACGGCAGCGGTCAGACTTTCAGGAAAATCCGCTTTTTATAGAGGAAATAGAGGAAGAGCCAGCTGACGAGCAGATAGCCCGTGCTGGCGACGACCGGTGCCAGCGCCTCCGGCATCTTCGCGGCCAGACCGCCGAAAAAGAAAGCGGAGATCCCCTTGAAGTCGACGATGCGCTGCGCCATGTAGATCGTAATCGAGTTGAGCCCGATCACCTGGAACGGCAGCACCCAGCCCTTGTATCCCTTGACGTCGATGATCCAGTAGAAGAGGGCGAACATGCCGAGCGAGTATCCCGCGACGACGCAGACGAACGAGCTGGTCCACAGCTTCTTGTTGATCGGGAAGCTGAGATCCCACAATATGCCGACGAGCGTGAAGGCGACGGCGGCCAGCGCCATGTAGAGTGCCTTGCGGTTACCGGAGAGGCGTTGTTCGGACAGGCGGACGAACTCTCCGGTGAGCATTCCGAGCATCGCCGTGGCGACGGCCGGCACCGTGGAGAGCAGCCCTTCGGGATCGAAGATCTTGTAGTAAGGACGGCCCGGCAGCAGCAGCCGGTCGATGTAGCCCACGATCGTTCCCTCCATCGAATAGACGTCGGCGCCCGCCGGAGCGTCGGGAGCGGGGACTAAGGCCAGCAGCGCCCAGTAGCCGACGAGGATCGCGCCGACGATTCCGATGCGGGTACGGGTGCGGAAGTTGAGGAACAGCATCGCGGCGAGCGCCCACGCCAGGCCGATACGGCCCAGTACGCTGGCCGTGCGCATCGGCCAGTCCAACCGGAAGAGACCGTTGTAGATCAGTCCGAAGAGGATGAGCAGTGCGCCCCGTTTCAGAATCTTGCGGTAGAGGTCGCCTTGCGTCGCCCCCAGCGATCGCTGCTTCGCGAGCGAAAAGGGATAGGAGATGCCCGCGATGAAGAGGAAGAGCGGGAAGATGGTGTCGTGATGCGAGAAGCCGTGCCATGCGGGATGGCTCATCGATTCGGCGACGGCCGCCGATACGTCGCCCGGAAAGAGATGGCAGACGTTGACGACGAGCGTTGCGAAGCCCATGATGAAGAGCATGTCGAAGCCTCTCAGGGCGTCGAGCGACAGCAGGCGTTGGGAGAGTTTGGGTTCATTCATAAAGTTAGGGTTATAAGGTTGAGTTTCATTCTGCGTTTTCTCGCCTCGGCATAGTCCGAACGAATCCGGCTCCGCCCCGTTTGCCGACCGGCTGTTTTTGCGTGGGAACATCCTCTGCTGCGGAGGGGTTTCCGCCGGTCGGGGAGCGGGTCAGCCGTTGATGACCTTGACCTGTTCGTGGACGGACTCTTCGTGGATGGCTTGCAGCAGTGTCTTGACGAATTCGGGGTTGATACCCAGCTCGACGGCCTGTGCACCGCGTTTGTTGAGGATTTCGTCGTAACGCTTGGCTTGCAGGATCGGCATACTGTGCTCTTTCTTGTACTGCCCGATCTCGCGCGAGATGCGCATGCGCTTGGCCATGAGTGCCAGCAGTTCGTCGTCGAGCCGGTCGATCTGCTGCCGCAGTTCGGCCAGCGGTTCGGTGGTCTGGGTCGTTTCGCGCACGACGAGCGTATGCAGCATGAAGCAGAGCACGTCGGGGGTCACCTGCTGTTGTTTGTCGCTCCACGCCTCGTCGGGGGTGCAGTGCGATTCGACGATCAGCCCGTCGAAGCCCAGGTCCATGGCCTCCTGCGAAAGCGGCGCTATCAGTTCGCGTTTACCGCCGATGTGGCTCGGATCGCACAGCAGCGGCAGTTGCGGCAGCCGGCGGCGCAGTTCGATCGGGATGTGCCACTGGGGCTGGTTGCGGTAGATCGTGCGGTCGTAGCTGCTGAATCCGCGGTGGATGGCTCCCAGCCGCCGGAGGCCGGCGTTGTAGAGACGTTCGATGGCGCCGATCCAGAGTTCGAGATCGGGATTGACCGGATTCTTGACCAGCACCGGAATGTCCACGCCGCGCAGCGCTCCTGCCAGTTCTTGCATGGCGAAAGGATTGGCCGAGGTGCGGGCGCCGATCCACAGCAGGTCGACCCCCGCTTTGAGCGCTTCGAAGACGTGGCGCTCGGTGGCTACTTCGGTCGAGACGTACATGCCGGTTTCGGCCTTGACACGTTGCAGCCAGCGCAGTCCTTCGACCCCCACTCCCTCGAATCCGCCGGGCTTGGTGCGGGGTTTCCAGATGCCGGCGCGGAAGATCTTCACCTCCTGCGCGGCGAGCGCGCGGGCGGCCGCGAGCACCTGCTCTTCGGTTTCGGCACTGCACGGGCCGGCGATTACGAGCGGCCGCCTGGCCGGGATGCCGGGGAGTATGATGGGTTGCAGATCGTTCATTTCCATAATCTTATCGGGGTATTTATTCGTTGAATGCGGCGTATTCGCCCAGAATTTTGAAATCTTTGGTCAAAGGGGTGATCGCGTCGATCGACTGCCGGTAACGGGTGTAGTCCGCAAAGGATACGTCCACGTAGAAGCGGTACTCCCATTCGCGGCCGATGATCGGCAGCGACTGTATCTTGGTGAGGTTGATGTCGTAGAACGAGAGGACGGTGAGCACTTTCGAGAGGCTTCC
>OGOO01002487.1_pt1 | contig 13345 bp, 8 predicted proteins | sample 1552651 | NCBI WGS metagenome assembly OGOO01 (sample SAMEA2580118, study PRJEB22360) | human gut metagenome | biome: human gut; feature: human-associated habitat; material: faeces | place: Denmark | collected 2008/2010 | reverse complement strand
CTTACATGCTTATTCTTGAGCATTGGAATGATGTGGGCACAGCATTCCACCGTATCGGGAATTGTAATTTCCGAAGAAGATGGCGAACCCGTAATCGGAGCGTCAGTACTGGTAGTTGGAACACAAACTGGTACAATGACCGACCTTAACGGTAAATTTACCATTACAAATGTCCCGGCATCCGCCAAACGTCTAAAGATTTCCTATGTAGGTATGCGCCCTGCTGAAGTCCGCATACAATCAGGATTAATCCGAGTAACCTTACAATCCGACACTGAAATGCTAGACGAGGTTATGGTGGTAGCATTCGGTACACAGAAAAAAAGTTCTTTTACAGGTTCTGCGGCAGTTCTAGATAGTGAAGATCTAGCAAAACACATTACTACCAATGTGGCCAATGCACTGGTTGGAACAACTCCAGGTTTACAGATGCGTGGCGGATCAGGTGCTCCAGGTGCTAGCAGCGGAAGCATCAACATTCGTGGTATTTCTTCTCTTTCATTAAGTACAGAACCTTTGGTTATCGTAGATGGAGCTCCCTATTCTGCTTCACTAAGCAATATTCCACAAAGCGATATAGAATCTGTAACGGTATTGAAGGATGCAGCCTCTGCAGCTCTTTATGGTGCACGTGGTGCATCAGGAGTTATCCTGATTACGACCAAAACAGGGAAAAACAAGAAACCACAAGTTAATGTGGATGTCAAATGGGGCTCAAACAGCCGTGCTGTACAAGATTATGAAACCATCAACGACCCTGGCCAATATTATGAAGCTATGTATAGCCAATATTACAACTACTACTTCTATAGCCAAGGCCAAAATGCTGCTACAGCCAATGTAAATGCCAACAGCACCATGTTGAACCAGTTAGTATATAATGTATATACAATACCAGAAGGAGAACAGCTTATCGGCTTAGATGGAAAGTTAAACCCTCATGCCACATTAGGACGTGCTTATGAAGCAAACGGGGAAACTTACTATCTATATCCGGATAACTGGACCGATGCAGCATACAGTAACTCACTTCGCCAAGAATATACCATCAACATTAATGGTTCCAATGATAAAGGTTCATTCTATGCCAGCATGGGCTATTTGGATGACGATGGTATCATTGAGTATTCTGGATTCAAACGATTTACTGCACGTGTAAAAGCAGACTATCAACCAACTAAATGGTTGAAATTAGGTGCTAATGTGGGCTACGTAAACTCTACGACTGAATCAAATGCCAATATGGACACCTCACTAAACTCCGCAAACTTGATGTATTACACCTCATCAATCGCTCCTATTTATCCTATCTATGTACGAGTATTAGACGCCAATGGAAACCCGACCATCCGTCGAGATGAATATGGTAATCCACAATATGACTATGGTGTAGCTGCAACTAACTATCCAGGCCTGACTCGCCCGTTCAGTGGTACAAACAACCCATTAGGAACCAACCGTTATAATAAAGATATCAGTAAAGGACAACAGTTCAACGGAAACTTCTCATTGGATATTAATTTTACAGACTTCTTGAAATTCAATGCCACCAGTTCTGTCATTTGGGGCCATACAAACTACTCTCTTTTACAGACACCTCTATATGGTCCAAAGGTATCTGCCGGTGGACAAATTGATAAATCCCAGACAGATAATATACGACAGAATCATGTTCAAACATTAACTTATTTCGATCAATTCGGAAATCATAACATCAATGTAATGTTGGGACATGAATATTATGACACTAAGACAACCTATCTTTATGCCTATGGTCAAGGCTTATTCTCACAGGAAATTCCTGAAATCAATGCCTCAGCCAGCAAAGTAAGTTCAAATTCTTACACAAGCGAATATAATGTAGAAGGTTATTTCGGTAGTATCCAGTATAACTATGGTGAGAAATACTTCCTTTCTGGGTCTTATCGTCGTGACGCATCATCACGTTTTGCCAAAGAAAACCGTTGGGGTAATTTCTGGTCTGCAGGTGCTGCGTGGTTAATCAATAAAGAAAGTTTTTTCGACGTTCCATGGGTAAATGAACTGAAACTAAAATTGTCTATCGGACAACAAGGAAATGATAATGTAGGAGATTTTGCATACGTAAATACCTACTCACTTTCTGCATCTTCTTCTTCAAGCATGTCTGCAGCTTTCCGCATGATGGGTAATCCTGAAATCAGCTGGGAAACCACGAACAACCTGAACGTAGGTCTTGAATTCAGCTTGTTCAATCAAAGACTTAGCGGTAGCATTGATTTCTATAACAAGAAGACGACCGACTTGTTGTTCTGGTTAAACATTCCTGAATCAGCAGGTACTCGTGGTTATTATGATAATATCGGTGATATCCGTAACCGAGGTGTTGAATTGACATTGCAAGGTAGCATCATCCGCACACGGAATATAGACTGGAGCTTGCAGTTCAACATTGCACACAATAAAGATGAAATTCTTTCATTACCTGCGTCAAAAGTGGGATTGCTGGGTGGTTATAGTGCTGACTGGAAATGGTATAAAGTTGGTGGTTCAATCTATAATTACATGCTTCCTGAATATGCCGGCATGGATGAAAAAGGACAAGCTCTCTATTGGGTAGATGCAGACATGGTAGACCCGTCAACTGGTGCCAGTGCAACTAATCGCCCTGCCCAAAATCATTCTTATACCACTACAGATCCGAACTCAGCTTCACGTTATGAACAAGGCAGCAGCTTACCAAAAGCTTATGGTGGTTTCGGAACAACTCTTACAGCTTATGGATTCGACCTGTCAATGACATTCGATTACCAGATTGGCGGACAGGTATACGATGCACGTTACATGTCATTAATGAGTAACCTTACTGGTTCAGCCGGAGGAACAGCTCTCCACGTGGATGCACTTAAAGCATGGACACCGAACAACACATCAAGCGATATTCCACGTATGCAATACATGGACCAATATACTGCAGCCCGTTCAAACCGCTTTATGACAAGTGCAAGTTATCTGAACTTCCAGTCATTTACCGTGGGTTATACTCTTCCTAAAAGCTGGTTGAGCAATCTCGGTATTGAAAAACTACGTGTTTATGCCAGCGGTGAGAACTTGTGCTTCTGGTCTGCACGTAAAGGACTTGATCCGCGTTATTCATTCAATGAAAACACTTCTGTCAATGTTTACTCACCAGTACGAACTGTTACAGGTGGAATCCAACTGACATTCTAATTCGCTTTTAACCAATGAAAAGAAACAACAAGATGAAAAAAATATTCTTATTTGCTTCTCTAGCAGCTCTGGGAATGACATCACTTACAGGCTGCATCAAAGAAATAGAGCCACAATCCAATTATGTAACCGTGGATCAGGCAGCTAACGCAACCGGAGCATTTCAGAACTTCGTAGATGCCATTACCAATACAATGGCAGGGAAATTTGTCTATAACGCATCGAGTATGGCACCATACGATTATGGTTATGCCTCCTTTTTCTTGATGCGCGATGTTATGGGACAAGACATCGCATTAGAAGATACAGGTAATGAGTGGTATACAACATGGTATACTTGTGGAACCGGTCTAGGTCCACTCTATGCTGTATGCCAATATCCCTGGACCTATTTTTATGGATGGATTAAAAGCTGTAATGATGTATTGACTTTAGCAGGAGCAGAACCATCACCAGAGCATGCTTCAGGTGCAGGTATTGCTTATGCCATGAGAGCCATGTTCTATATGGATTTGGCACAGATGTTTGCTCAAAAATCCTATGCGTTCGATAAAAAGGCTGAAACAGTTCCTTTGGTACTGGAAACAACTGCCGTCAATGAGCTGGCAACCAATCCTCGTGCAACCAATGAAGCAATGTGGGCGCAAATCCTTTCAGATTTGGACAAAGCTGAGACTTATCTGGCAGACTACAACCGCTCTGATATTTATACACCCAACCTCTCAGTTGTATATGGACTAAAAGCACGTGCCTATCTAGTTATGGAAGACTGGCCAAATGCTGAAAAATATGCAAAACTTGCCCAACAAGGCTATACGGCATTAACAGAAAGCCAATACACTTCACGTACAACCGGTTTCAACACTCCAGATGGAAACAATTCATGGATGTTTGCTGTTCGTTTCAAAGACGATGATCCCTGTATCCTACAAAATGATGGAGACAGCAGCTGGGGGTCACAAATGATTATTGAAGTCAGCGCATCAAATTGTGGATATGCATCTAACTATGGTAGCCCTAAACGCATCGATTATCATCTCTACCAGACCATTCCTGCCACAGACTTCCGCAAGAAATGCTATGTAGACTTTGCCATTGACAACATGGCACAAGCTGACGCCCTGAATGCACTAAGTGCTTATTCAGATGTACCAGAAGGCTTACTAACCACAGCTGAAGCTACTACTTCCAAGAAGGTAGGAGGACTAGAATTGAAATTCCGTCCAGCCAATGGAGAACATGCAAATCAATATGCAGCTTTCACAGTCTCTGTACCTTTAATGCGTGTAGAAGAAATGATATTAATCGAAGCTGAAGCTGCAGGTATGCAAAATGAAGCACGCGGTATCACCTTGTTAACTAACTTCGCAAAAACCAGAGATCCGGAATATGTATATGGTAAACACACCAATGATACTTATGGTAGTAATCACGCTACTGGATTCCAAAATGAAGTATGGTGGCAACGCCGTGTAGAGCTTTGGGGGGAAGGTTTTGCAACTTATGACATCAAACGTTTTGATAAAGGGGTTATCCGTAGCTATGCCAACACAAATCATCCCACAGGCTATCGCTGGAACTATGGAGGTTACAATGTAAACTCAGGAAATGTACATCCTGACTGGATGGACTTCTGTATCGTAGGAACAGAAACAGACTACAATTCAGCGTGCACCAATAACCCAACCCCAATTATGCCTACATCTGACTCCAGCGAATTTATATGGGCTAATTAAAAAAGTTGATTTATTAAATAAAGAATAGGAACATGAAAAAATATATCAATGCTTTGGGAATGATGCTCCTTACTATAGTGGCAATGACTAGCTGTAAGGAAGAAGAAGGAACTACTCCAGGTACAGACGGAGCTCCTGCTATTACGCTATATGAATATACAGTCGAAGCACCGGAATACAACCCTGACAATGATGTGAGAATCCGTATTGCAGCCAATAATCAGGTGAGTGAGGCCTATTATCTGGTCGAAACTACCGCAGACAAGAAGGCTCATGTGGAAGCCAATGGAGAAATCGGATATATGACTTATGTCGTAGAAAACGGCACTAAAATAGAAGGTATCTCTGGAGAGTCTAACACAGATATTACCCTTACCAATCTGCAAGGTGAGTATACCATCACCGTAGTAGGTGTAAACGGAAGCAATATGACTTCAAAAGAAGTTACATTTATCGGACTTGCCTGGGAAAATGTGGTAACAGGTACTTATGTATTTGGAACTTCGAGCACAGGAGGAAGCCCTGCAGCTACTATCTTGGGACAATCTTCTGTGCAAACTACTTTACAGGTTTGTACCACTGATCCTACTCTGTATCGCTTCAAAGATGTCTTTGGAGAAGGCTACAGCATGAAGATTAACTTGATTGACCAAACCGGATCAGATGCAAATGGAGAATACCAGTTCTTCCGTATACCTTCTACCTTGACTCCGTACACTTATGGCAACTACGGAACTATTAATGTCAGCGATATTGGCTATTGGCAAAATGATGATACATGGGTAACCGACAAGGGTTATGAGAGTGGTATGTATGCCAACCACAATTGCTTTATTTACGTAGCTTATACAGTTTCTGCAGGCTACCTGGGTTACGGCTATGATGAATTTATTGCAGACTAAACACAAAAGACTAATCCCGTTGAGGGATACAATCTTTTCTAAATAATCTCTCTTAAAGAGTCAGTATTCACACTGACGTTTAACCTTAAATAAGGATTTGTCGGGATATCTTCGTGACGAAGATATCCCGATTTTTATTCTTCCGGCGCATACTCCTGCAACGTCAATTCTCCTCGCAGCACTCCCAAGGCATTCATGGCCAATGCTCCCATTTCATCTTCACCGGGAATTACCACAATCGGAACCAGGCCTTCCAGCCATTCACGCAACCCCTGGATGCAATAGTCATTGAAAGCGATACCTCCAGTCAGAATCACAGCATCAGTCTGTCCGTGAAGTGCGATGTGCATGGCACCGATCTGCTTGGCTACCGTATAAAGCATGGCATCCAGCACCAGCTTGTGCTTTTCGGCTCCAGCATGTGCCCAACGGATAATACTCTGCACATCAGTAGTACCCAAATGAGCCACCAGACCTCCCCGACCGTTTATCATCTTACGGATTTCGGCATAGGTATATTTCCCGCTGAAACACATATCTACCAACTGCCGGGCCGGCAACGTTCCTGCCCGCTCTGGACTGAAAGGCCCCTCTCCATTCAAAGCATTATTGACATCGACCACCTTCCCATAATGATGGGCACTGACCGAGATGCCTCCTCCCAAATGGGCTACAATCAGATTTAGTTCTTCATACTTTCGTCCGATACGAGCTGCATAACTGCGGGAAACAGCCCGACTGTTCAGCGCATGGAAAATGGAGATGCGCGGCAATTCCGGAATACCGGAGATACGGGCCAAATCGCGCAACTCATCAGTCACCACCGGATCGGCCAAATAAGAAGGACAACCGGCACAATGCGCAATCTCATCGGCAATCCAAGCCGCCAGATTCGATGCGTGTTCCATATCGGCATGCCATAAATCATGCTTGATTCGCTCGTTAATCTGATACACTCCACCGGGAGTAGGTTTCAACAAGCCTCCACGGGCAATCACGGCATCAAAGGCAAGCGGAATACCAGCCTTTTCCAGCGTATCGTGCACACACTTGCGACGGTACTCATATTGTTCATTGATATGGTGAAAGTCGGCTAACTCCTTGGAAGGATGCGCAATGCTTTCACGCCAGATGGGATTCTCATTCTCGTAGACTGCCAGCTTCGTAGAAGTGGAGCCCGGGTTGATGACAAGTATTTTCATAAGGTCTAGTTTTATTCTTTTCGTGTCCCTGCCAGACATGCCAGTACCAGACTGTAGTACTTGGAGTTTCCGGAGTCACTCCGCGAAGGCACCACTACCGGTGCGATGGTACCGGTCAGCATACCTGCCATATTCGCATCGCCAAACAGAGACAGAGTTTTGTAAAACGTATTGCCCGATTCTATATTAGGGAAAATCAGAATATCTGCATTGCCTACCACTGGAGAGGAAAGTCCTTTTATCTCCCCGCTGTGCTTGTCGCAGGCGGTCTTGGCATCCATCGGCCCGTCAATAAAGACTTTTCCGAAACGGCCTTCCTGCACTTCTTTTTTCAGTTCCACGTAGCTCAGGGTATGGGGAAATTTTTCGTTGATTTTCTCCGTGCAGTGTATCAGTGCCACCCGAGGTTCTTCGCATCCCAACGTACGACACAAAGCCAGGTCGTTGGCGATCATTGAACGGTATTGTTCCAAAGTAGGACGAGGAATTACTGCCGCATCCGAGAAAAACAGCAGTTTATGATACAAAGGTACCTGCGCCACGGCCACATGGCTCAGCACCCCTCCTTCGGGTAACAGCCCCTCTCCTTTTTTCAGGACCGCACGCAGCAGGTTATCGGTATTGATAAGTCCCTTCATCAGGACTTCCGCCTCACCCGTACGTACCAGTTGCACAGCCAGCGCAGCCGCTTCATCCGGTGTTCCAGCTTCGTAAATGCGTACAAAGTCGGGAGAAGCCGCCCGCAAGTCGAGCGCTTCTTTCAAGTGAGCAGAATCTGTGACCAGCAAATATTCAGCAATCTCCTCTCTCAAGCTACGGATAATGACATATTCCGTGTGCGGATCGTTCGGGCAGACCACCGCCACTTTCCGTCGTATACCGCGCGAACGCAGGCAGTTGACCATCTGAGAAAGGGTTCGAATCAGTTCCATATCATTAGATTTTAAACAAATATGAGAAAATAATTTGAATAAATATCTATTTGGGATGCTAATTAATGCTATAGAGGCGAAGGAGGAAAAATCCTCCCAACGTCAATTTGTCGATAAAATCCTACGAAGTACGTATTATATGCTACAATCGTGCAAGGAGATATACCTACTTTTGCAAGGATTTATACATAATACCTACCATGAAAAATATATTCTGCTTTTTAACCTTATTGCTCAGTCTCTGTGCAAATGCTCAAATCACAGAACGTACATTACCTGCCGAATGGAAAAACCTTATTGATGGAGGACGATTTAAAGACCGCTTCCTGCCTATGCCCGACGGGAAGTCCGGCGAGAATGTGTGGGGAACTGACTCGGTACGTTTCCGGTATGTTGACAACGGAATTGAGAATCCGGAACTTTCTTTCTGGGGAGGAAACATTCTTAAAGACAAGGACAATAAATACCATCTCTTTATCTGCGGATGGGCGGAAAACTCGCCCAAAGGCCACATGACATGGCCGCAATCTACCGTATTCCATACGACAAGTGAGCATTTAAGCGGACCTTATACCATCTGTGACACAATTGGGAAGGGACATAATCCGGAAGCATTTATACTAAAAGACGGACGCCCCGTGGTATACGTTATCGACGGATATTACATTGCGGACAGCCTGAATGGGCCGTGGACGTACAGTCATTTCACCTTCGACAAGAGAAACAGAAAAATCATTGAGGGGCTGTCTAACCTGACCTTTGCCAGAAGAAGTGACGGTTCTTATCTGATGGTATGCCGCGGAGGAGGTGTGTGGATCAGTGAAAACGGTATCTCTCCCTATCAACAGGTAAGTGACAGAAGTGTGTATCCTGACGTAAACGGGGAATTTGAGGACCCGGTCATCTGGAAAGACAGCTTGCAATATCACCTTATCGTCAACGACTGGCTGGGAAGAATTGCCTACTACCAGCGCTCCATTGACGGTATCCACTGGATTACGGAGGAGGGCGAAGCTTACACTCCGGGAATAGCTGCTCACAAGGATGGTTACAAGGAAAACTGGTTTAAGTATGAGCGTATGAAAGTGTTTCAGGATGAATACGGACGCCCCATTCAGGCCAACTTTGCCGTTATCGATACCATCAAATGGGAAGACCTTCCAAACGACCGGCACAGTTCAAAGAATATATGCATCCCTCTGAACAAAGGATTGCGCTTGTCTGTCCTGAACGAAGATACGATTACCGCCCAGACCAAGGAAATCAAGGTACTGGTGAAAGCGGAGGAAGGAGTTGACTTCAAGGATTTCGACATGAAATCGCTGAGATTCGGAAGCTCCTCGGAGGTAAATTACGGAAAGGGATGCAAGGCTGTCAAACGTATCGCTTCGGGCAAGGACCTGATTATCGTATTCGATGGCAGAAACAATACCATCAGAAAAGATGAATTTGCTCCCAAACTGCTCGGAAAGACGAAAAAAGGAGATTTGCTGTACGGCTATGCCAGACTGCCTTACGTCAATTATCATCCGGCATGCCTGTCGGCGGCATATCCTATGGCGTATGACAAGCAATTGGAACTGGAAGTGAAGAATTTCGGTTTGTCCACCTCAGAAGAAACAGACCTGACCGTACTGGTCAATGGAATAAAACTGGCAGAAGGACAAGTGAAAGCTCTCTCACCTTATGAAAGTGTAAAACTTAGCCTGCCTTGCATACACGCGGCCAAGATTAACAACCAGACTTTATTTACAATTGTGTACAGCCAGCACGGTAAGGAAATCCGTAAAGAGACCATACAGAATTTCGACTGATAAAACGTTATCTTATACACACGAACGGGGAATACGAGCTTCCTTTTAGAAGATATTGTATTCCCTTTTTTATGAGACTCTATCTCAATTGTCAATTATTTACTTTATTCCTTCTTTTCTTGTGCAAATAATTCGCAAGTTCTCTCTATATTTGCCTTACTTGGTAAATAAAGAAGGAACACATGAAAACAAATTTTTCTTTCGATATGCAGGCCCTCGACGAGGGCATTCACAGCCGCTTCCCCAATCATAAGGAAGCACCGCTTATCGGACTTACCGGAAACTTCAGCGACGGTAATCTGACATTGGCTCCGGGGTATTATCAGTCCATCATTCAGGCTGGAGGGGTACCGGTGGTCATTCCTCCCTACGAGGATACGAACTTGCTGATTAATACGCTTGAGCAGCTTGACGGGCTGTTGCTCACCGGAGGAGGCGACTTGAATCCGTTATTCCTGCACGAAGATCCTATCCGGGAACTGCACAGCATCAATCCGTACCGCGACCGCCAGGAACTGCTTCTGACACGTCTGGCTGCCAACCGACAGATTCCGATATTAGGTATCTGCCGAGGGATGCAGGTCATCAATGCGGCATTAGGAGGCACACTCTATCAGGACATCTATGCACAGAAGGATACCCCATCGATTAAACACAGTCAGGAGTTGGAGCGGAGTTTCCCATCGCACAGGGTAGAATTAGCAGAAGGCAGTCTGTTGGCACGTATTTTAAATGCCAAGGAAATAGCCGTAAATTCTTTCCATCATCAGGCCGTGAAAGAAGCTGCTCCGGGTTTCCGTGTATCGGCCACGGCACCCGATGGAGTAATAGAAGCAATTGAAAGCACAGAGTACAAATCTATTATAGGGGTACAATGGCATCCGGAATGTTTCATCCTGAATCAAGACAAGTGCATGATGCCGTTGTTCGGATGGCTCATCCGTGAAGCTGGTTCATTCCAGAAGGCCAAGAAGCTGCATGAGCGTCTGCTGATTCTCGACACCCACTGCGATACTCCAATGTTCTTCGACCAACATATCCGCTTCCACGCACGGGACCCGAAGATTAAAGTGGACCTACATAAAATGACGGAGGGACGGCAGGATGCGACCATCATGGTGGCTTACCTGGAACAGAAGGAACGTACGGATGAAGCGCTGCTGGCTGCAACGGCCAAGGCAGACCGTCTGCTGAATGAGATTGAGGAGATGGTGGCTATGAACTGTACGGCTGTAGACATCGCTTATTCCCCCAACGACTTATACCGTCTGAAACGGGAAGGAAAGAAGGCCATTATGTTGGGCATTGAAAACGGATATGCCATCGGAAAGGATTTAAGCCGGGTAGCACATTTCCGGAAACGGGGAGTAGTGTATATGACGCTCTGCCACAATGGAAACAACGACATCTGTGGTTCTGCACGCTACAATGAAGAAAACTTAGGAGTTACTCCGTTTGGGGAGCAGGTTATTCAGGAGATGAACCGCCTGGGAATGATGGTAGATTTGTCACACAGTGGGGAACGGACATTCTACGAGACACTGGACATCAGCAGCCAACCAGTGGTTTGTTCGCATTCTTCCAGCCGTGCGCTCTGTGACCATCCTCGTAACCTGACCGACGACCAGCTTCGTGCCATAGCCCGCAAGGGAGGTGTGGTACAGGTATGCTTGTATAGCGGCTTCCTCCGTAAGGAGCGTCCGGCTCACATCTTGGATGCCATCGAACACCTAAATCACATGGTGAACGTGATGGGTATCGAACATGTGGGAATCGGCAGTGACTTTGACGGTGACGGAGGTATTATCGGATGCAACGACTCTTCGGAAATGATCAATCTGACTCGTCAGTTGCTTCATGAACGGTACAGCGAGGAAGACATCCGGCGCATTTGGGGAGGTAATTTCTTGCGTGTCATGCAGCAAGTACAGGAGAATGGCTCCTACAAATAAAGTTTAAAACCCGATTGCCGTTGCAAGGCGTGTACAAAAATAAGTTTACCTTTGCACCACAATCAAAACAAGTGAATTATGATTTCAATAAAGAATCTGCTGGCAGTAACTGCTTTAATGACAGGAGGGGCTTTTATCTCTTGCGGAAACAGTCAGAAGAACAGCCAGCAAATAGAAGAATCTGAAGCGACTATAGTGCAGGCACCGGCATTCAATGCAGATAGTGCATACGCTTACATTGCCGCACAGGTGCAATTCGGACCTCGTGTTCCTAATACGGAAGCTCACCGGAGATGCGGCGATTACCTGGCCGCACAACTGGAGAGATTCGGTGCGAAGGTGTACAACCAGCATGCGGATTTGGTGGCCTACAATGGTACCATCCTGAAATCGCGTAACATCATCGGGGCTTACCAGCCGGAAAACAAAAAGCGAGTAATGCTGTGTGCGCATTGGGATAGCCGTCCATACGCTGACCAGGATGAAAAATCTAATCACCAGAAACCGATAGATGGAGCCAACGACGGTGCCAGTGGTGTAGGTGTATTGCTCGAAATTGCCCGTCAGATTCAACAGCAGGCACCACAAATAGGCATCGATCTGATATTCTTCGACTCAGAAGATTACGGCACACCGGATTTCTACGAAGGTACTTACAAACCAGATACCTGGTGTTTGGGTTCACAGTACTGGGGCCGTATTCCTCATGTACCTGATTACAAGGCTCGGTTTGGCATCTTGCTTGATATGGTAGGGGGAAAGAATGCCAGATTCTACTACGAAGCGTTCTCCAAGCAGACAGCGAACAATGCCATGAAGAAAATATGGAAAATGGCAGACCATCTGGGTTACAGCAATTACTTCATCAAGGAAGACGGAGGTCAGGTTACCGACGACCATGTGTATGTCAACCAGTACCGCCAGATTCCGTGCGTAGATATTATTCACTACGATACGCAAAGCAACACTGGCTTTAACCCGACCTGGCACACACTGGACGACAGCTTAGAGAATATTGACAAAGCCACTCTTCAAGCCGTAGGGCAAACGGTGATGGGAGTAATTTATAACGAAAAATAATTAAACACTACCGCAATGAAAACTATCAATGAACTCCAGGACGAGGTAATCGAAGAATTCAGCGACTTCGACGATTGGATGGACAAATATCAGCTGCTGATTGATTTAGGCAATGACCAGCAGCCGCTTGACCCGAAATATAAAACCGAACAGAACCTGATTGACGGCTGTCAGAGCCGCGTTTGGTTACAAGCTGATCTGGTAGACGGCAAGGTGGTATTTCAGGCAGAAAGCGATGCATTAATCGTAAAAGGTATCATATCTTTACTTATCCAAGTGGTATCTGGACACACACCAGACGAAATTCTGGAATCTGACCTTTACTTCATTGAGAAGATTGGACTGAAAGAACACCTCTCACCAACCCGCAGTAATGGTCTGCTTGCCATGGTAAAACAAATGCGCATGTATGCCTTAGCATTCAAAGCCAAAATGCAAGAAGCATAATCTCACAAAAGATTATCGTAAGCATTCGGTAAACCACGTATTTTCGTCTCCAACTTCCATCATTAACTTT
>OGOO01002480.1_pt1 | contig 13365 bp, 6 predicted proteins | sample 1552651 | NCBI WGS metagenome assembly OGOO01 (sample SAMEA2580118, study PRJEB22360) | human gut metagenome | biome: human gut; feature: human-associated habitat; material: faeces | place: Denmark | collected 2008/2010 | reverse complement strand
TTGCGTAATGGTTTATTGCCAAGGTTTGTTCATGCAGAGCAGCCGCTTCTTTCCAGTCAAAATATTCGAGCATCATTACTGCCGAAAGGATAATAGAACAAGGGTTCACCACATCTTTTCCCGCAATATTGGGGGCTGTTCCGTGAGTCGCTTCAAAGATGGCATGACCTGTCTGGTAGTTGATATTTGCTCCCGGAGCAATGCCGATACCGCCTACCATGGCCGCCAGTTGGTCGGAAACGTAGTCTCCGTTGAGGTTTAAGGTGGCTATCACGGAATATTCTTCGGGAATCAGGAGTGTATTTTGCAAGAAAGCATCTGCAATGCAATCTTTTATCACCAGTCTGCCATCTGCCAAAGCATCGCCAAATTCACGTTGCGCCAGTTCGTAGCCCCATTTTTTGAAACCACCTTCGGTAAACTTCATGATATTCCCTTTATGCACCAGCGTTACGGAAGGCAAATGATGGTCGAGCGCATACTGGCAGGCAGCACGCACAAGACGCTCCGTGCCCTCACGTGATACAGGTTTCACACCGAAAGAAGAGGTTCTCGGGAAACGGACTTTTGTCACCCCCATTTCGTCTTTCAGGAATTGATAGAACTTTTCAGCCTCCGGAGTTCCGGCTTCCCATTCGATACCTGCATAAATATCTTCCGTATTTTCACGGAACACACACATGTTCACTTTTTCCGGTGATTTGACAGGCGACTGTACTCCCTGATACCAACGAACCGGACGAAGACAGACGTATAAATCAAGTGTCTGACGCAGTGCTACATTCAACGAACGGATTCCACCTCCGACAGGAGTTGTCAACGGGCCTTTGATTCCTACTAGGTATTCCTGAAAGGTTTCCATTGTTTCATCCGGCAACCAGGAACCAGTCGCGTTGAAGGCACGTTCTCCCGCCAACACTTCTTTCCATTCGATACGACGTTTGCCACCGTATGCTTTCCGGATAGCTGCGTCCACTACGGCTTGCATGGCAGGAGTCACTTCAGCTCCTACTCCATCGCCGGTAATATAAGGTACGGTAGGCACATCGGGTACCAACAGCGTACCATCTGTTTGCATGGTTATTTTGCTCATTTTTTATCTTGCATTTAAGGCAGAACCGGCACGAAACCAGGCTATCTGCTGTTCATTATAGGTATGTTGCACTTCAAAACTTTCTTTCGTTCCGTCTTCGTGATGAAGAATAATCATCAGATTGCGCCCCGGTGCGAAATGGACTAAGCCTGATACGGACAGAAGATCGTGTTCCCGAATTTTATCATAGTCTGCTTTATCTACAAAAGTAAGAGCAAGCATTCCTTGTTTTTTCAGATTTGTTTCGTGGATACGGGCAAAACTCTTAGCCAAAATGACACGTACATTGAGGAAGCGTGGTTCCATGGCTGCATGTTCACGGCTGGAACCTTCTCCATAATTCTCTTCGGCAACAACAATAGACGGAATACCTTCGGATTTATACATCTTTGCCGTACCGGAAACTGTTCCATAAGTATTTGTCGAACGATTCCAAACACGGTTCGTTTCACCATTGAAAGCATTGACAGCCCCCATCAGCATATTGTCGGAAATATTCTCCAAATGTCCCCGGAAACGAAGCCACGGACCTGCCATAGAGATATGGTCGGTAGTACATTTTCCCTGTGCTTTAATCAATAAAGGCATGTTCAGCAAGTCCTGTCCGTCCCATGCCGGGAAAGGAGTCAGAAGCTGGAGACGTTGGGAATCCGGTTTTACCCTGATTTCCGTTTTTGCTCCGTGCGGAGCAATATACCCTTCATTTCCCTGTTCAAAACCTTTCAAAGGAAGTTCATCTCCTACAGGCTCGGAGAGTTTCACTTTTTCTCCGTTATGATTCACCAGTCTGTCTTTCAACGGGTTGAAACAGAGATCACCGGCTATCGTTAACGCCATCGTTAGTTCCGGAGAAGCTACAAACGCATAGGTGTTGGGATTACCGTCAGCACGTTTGGCAAAATTACGGTTAAAAGAGGTGACGATTGAGTTTTTCCGTGTCGGATCGTCCGTCTGACGTTTCCACTGACCGATACAAGGTCCACAAGCATTTGCCATAATCGTGGCTCCCAGCCGTTCAAAAGCTTCAATCATGCCGTCTCTTTCGGCAGTAGCCCGAATTTGCTCCGAACCCGGATTGACGATCAGTGGAGAAGCGACGCTCAAATTCTTTTCTGTCACCTGCTTTGCCAGAGAAGCTGCACGGCTCAAATCCTGATAAGAAGAATTGGTACATGAACCTATCAAGCCCACCTCCATTTTACGGGGATAGCCGTTCAATAACACTTTTTCTGCAAATTCAGAGATGGGAGTAGCGGCATCCGGTGTAAACGGCCCGTTTATATAAGGTTCGAGTTCTGACAAGTCAATTTCAATCACACGGTCGTAATAGTTGGATGGTTCGTCGGTCACAATGTCGTCTGCACGAAGGTCTGCACCAACAGATTCAGCCCAATCGACTACACAATCTCTTCCGGTAGCTCTCAAATAAGTAGCCATGCGTCCGTCAAACGGGAATAAAGAGGTAGTAGCTCCAACTTCGGCACCCATATTGCAAATGGTAGCTTTCCCGGTAGCAGAAAGGGATTCGGTTCCGGGACCAAAATATTCGATAATAGCATTCGTTCCTCCTTTTACGGTAAGGATGCCGGCCAATTTCAGGATTACATCTTTCGGAGAGGTCCAACCGCTTAGTTTTCCGGTCAGACGAACACCGATAATCTTCGGCATTTTCAGCTCCCATTCCATTCCTGTCATCACATCCACGGCATCCGCGCCACCAACACCGATAGCCACCATGCCCAGTCCGCCTGCATTAGGCGTATGAGAGTCTGTTCCCACCATCATACCACCGGGGAAAGCATAGTTTTCGAGCACTACCTGATGGATAATTCCTGCTCCCGGTTTCCAGAAGCCGATGCCATAACGGGAAGATACATCACGGAGGAAATCGTATACTTCTTCATTAGTCAGTCTTGCCGTAGCAATATCCGCCTTTGCACCTTTATACGCCTGTATCAAGTGATCGCAATGCACTGTCGAAGGCACAGCCACCTGATCCTTACCTGCATTCATAAATTGAAGCAAAGCCATCTGCGCAGTTGCATCCTGCATAGCCACACGGTCGGGACGGAAATTCACATAATCCTCCCCCCGTTTGTAATCTTTCAAATCGGCTACATCATACAGATGAGCATACAAAATTTTCTCGGCCAACGTCAAAGGGCGTTTCAGTATAGCCCGTACGTGTTCTACCTTTCCTTTATAAGCAGCGTAGAAAGCTTCTAACATAGTCACATCATATACCATATTGCTTTTTGTTTTTTTAGTCTATCTATTAAAATAACGAACGGCGTTCGAGTAATGTTTAACAAAATGAAATATTTTTTCTACCCGGAACGAAGATTTGTTACCTTTGCGCCTATTATGAGTAATAATCCGAAAAGTCCCATTATAGACCTTCAGCAACAGCAACTCCTCCTGCGGATGGAGTATGAATATGAGAAGGAAGAATTTAAGCGGCAGACCGAAACAATGGGCGTTGCCCGTAAAGTGAAGCGCGGTCTCTGCTGGTATCCTGTCTCTCTTGGCCGAAGTTACTACAATTCGCTGAATCAGCTTGTAATAGATATTACACGGACCGAAAATAAAGAAATAGAGCATTCCTTTGAGTTCGGCCGCCCTGTTTGCTTTTTCCACCAGTCATTCGAAGGAAAAGTGAAGTATATGGATTTCATCGCTACCGTCAGCTTTGCCGACGAAGAACGAATGGTCGTTGTACTCCCCGGAGCGGGAGCTTTAGCGGAACTGCAAACTGACGGTATACTGGGGGTACAACTTTATTTTGACGAAACATCGTACCGGGCCATGTTCGAGGCACTGGAAGACACGATACGTGCCAAGGACAACCGCCTGGCGGAACTGCGTGACATTTTGTTGGGTACCCAAAAGCCGGGATTCCGCGAATTATATCCTGTCCGCTTCCCATGGCTGAACAGTACACAGGAAACAGCAGTCAACAAGGTGCTATGTACGCGTGACGTATCTATTGTTCACGGTCCTCCGGGAACCGGAAAGACAACGACTCTTGTCGAAGCGATTTACGAAACGTTACACCGGGAACCACAAGTGCTTGTCTGTGCACAAAGCAACACGGCTGTCGACTGGATTTGTGAGAAACTGGTAGACCGGGGAGTAGCCGTGCTCCGCATTGGAAATCCAACCCGGGTCAATGACAAAATGCTTTCATCCACCTATGAACGCCGGTTTGAAAGTCATCCTGCCTACCCGGAGCTTTGGGGAATCCATAAATCTATCCGCGAAATGGGTAGCCGGATGCGCCGGGGTAGTTATTCTGAACGGGAAGGAATGCGTAATCGCATGAGTCGTCTCCGCGACCGTGCCACGGAGTTGGAAATACAAATCAATGCCGATCTTTTCGACAGTGCCCGCGTGATTGCTTCTACCCTAGTCAGCAGCAACCACCGCCTGCTCAACGGACGTCGTTTTCCGACTTTATTCATCGACGAGGCTGCACAAGCCCTCGAAGCTGCCTGCTGGATCGCTATCCGCAAAGCAGACCGGGTCATCCTCGCAGGAGATCATTGTCAGCTTCCGCCGACTATCAAATGTATAGAAGCTTCCCGTGGAGGATTGGATCATACATTAATGGAAAAAGTCGTTCAACAAAAACCTTCCGCGGTCTCTCTATTAAAAGTACAGTACAGAATGCATGAAGCCATCATGCAGTTTCCCTCCGACTGGTTTTATCATGGAGAACTGGAAGCTGCTCCGGAAGTACGCTATCGGGGTATTCTTGATTTCGACACTCCCATGAATTGGATCGATACTTCAGAGATGGACTTTCACGAAGATTTTGTAGGAGAAAGCTTCGGACGCATCAATAAGCAGGAAGCCAACCTACTACTGCAAGAACTGGAAACTTACATCGAACGTATCGGCAAAAAGCGAATACTGGATGAAAGAATTGATTTCGGTCTGATTTCGCCATACAAGGCACAAGTGCAATATTTGAGAGGAAAAATAAAAGGAAGCAGCTTTTTACGCCCTTTCCGCAGCCTCATCACCGTGAATACGGTAGACGGCTTTCAGGGACAGGAGCGAGACGTTATTTTCATCAGTCTCGTACGTGCCAACGAGGACGGACAAATCGGGTTTCTAAATGACTTGCGAAGAATGAATGTAGCGATTACAAGGGCACGAATGAAGCTTGTTATATTAGGAGATGCCTCCACCCTTACCAAACATCCTTTCTATAAAAGATTGATGTTATTCATTAAAAAGGAGGATTAAATACTTAATCCTCCTTTTAACAAAGCACACTTTCTCCCGAAACCACACTTTTTTTAACACAAACAAAACAAACAATATTTTACATCAGTACTATTCTTAATTTTTCATCCTCAAAGATAGTCGATTATTCTAATGCACTCCAACTATTTCCACCATTTTATTTGCGGATCGCGCGTTTTTGCCCATTCTGCAAATTTAGGATATGTTTTATCAATGCGCTGATTCTCCTTTTTAAGATCTAAATTCAAAATAGAAGCGTCCAAACGAGCATCTACATGAATTGCAAACGGAAAACCATCTTTGCAAATGAAATAGGTACCATCTACATCACCACGAGAAATATCAGCTCCGGAAGGGAAACGATTATTCGCACCAGTCGTCGGCTTATGATCTGTCAGATGGACTTCTGTGGCAGAGTTGAATACTTTTATAAAAGGATTATAAGGAGCTACCACCACTGATTTATCAAGAGTAGGATTATTAAATTGTATGGATACCGTATATGTCTTCTCTTGAATATTCTGATTAATCATATCCTCCGCATTCACATTGGATACTCCCAATTCAGCTTTAGCATCCTTGAATAATGTTATCACATTACCTGAATAGGAAGAAGCTTCACTACCATTAACCGTTACTTTAGAAGCTTTACTCAAATCGAAAGGAACCTCATACGCAAACGAGTTTTTATAATTAGCTCCCGTCCAAGCCAATGTGAACTTATCAATAATATTAAGAACCTTATTATCTATATTATAATCAACGCTTGACTGATATTTCATGACTACATCATTCAAGTCATAATCTCCTTGTTCCGGCCAGTTATCTTCAAAGCCAAGCACTCCAGAATACATTTCTGTTCCTTGTCGATCACCCGGATTAGGAACATCCGGAACTTCAATAGCAGCAATAGGATTAGAAGAGATAACGAAAGCAACATCATTATAGTCATTTTCACCGTTTTTCCAGTCTTCCATAGTGATAACATTCACTCTATCACCTGCTTTATTTTTTGCTGCAAAAATTGCAGTGTGAGAAATTTTGTCACTATTCAAAGATTTGGTTGAGTAGAACATATTCCCATTAGCCTTGGCATTTACCCAGCCATTATTCCATATCAAGAAACCAATCTTTGTATTTGCCGGAATACGTTCCGGGTCCTTTTGAGGGAAATTACCAGTCTCATTTATATATTTTAAATTAACTGCAACCCCACTATAATAACCTAAACTATTTCCATGTGCGTTAGGAAATATGACACATGCATGCTTTGTTGCCTTCCTTATTTCATCAGTAGAAGCATCTTTCGGATAGCAATAATAAGCAAATACACTTTGTGCAGCAGTATTTCCTCCAAAATAGTTAATAACAACATTGGCATCTTTTGTTATCAGAATATCTGCATCATCGGACACCAATGTTCCTTTATTATTCTTTCCTTCCGGGAAATATGCTGTTATATAACTCTTAAGCGTTGCATCCACATTAATTTTTTTAGAAGCATCCAGATAGTTAGGTCTACCAGTATTTACATTCCAAGTTCCTAATACATTCGGAATTACATTTGTAATAAATTTCAAAGAAGATCGTGTTTGTGCACTTCTCGTTGATGAATCCACAGCAGTAACGTCAAGAGCATTCTCAAAAGTGATCTCCGCACTGACATCCGAACCGACTATTTTAGTTTTATACAAAGTCGGCACACCAAAATCCGGAGAATAAATATAAACTTCTGAAACTGTTGTCGGGAAAGAAGCAGGCTTGATATAACGTCCTTGTATATCAGTAAATCCGGTTGCAATGTGTGAAACCCCTGCTTTCTTTATAATCTGACCGCCTTCTGCCACATAAGAAAGCGGATTTTCAGCATAAACTTCAAAATAAGCCCTAGGACATTCCTTTCCATAATCAATATTCAATTGAATATTTTTAGTAGTGGCAAAGTCGAAATAGTTATCTAAAGTAACTTCTTCTTTATCTCCTGAATTAGCAGGATCATATACATCTTTCTGTAAACAGCTTGAGAAAGCAACAGAAACAACACTGATAACACATGCTAATTTAGCAATGTTAATCATTCTTTGGGGTAAGTTAAAACACATCATACTTCTCGTTCATTTTATTTGATAGTGCAAATATAAACATAAACTTGCATATTTTAATCACATTATTGATATATTTTTCAAAAAAAAGTTTCTGCAAGCTTCACCTACCCATTTTTAAATATCTTATTAATAAAAGAAGGAGAAAGCAAAAAGCTCTCTCCTTCTTTTAAAACTTGTATAATCTGGTCTAATTAATTATTCTCCGGACGAAGTTTACGAACAGTTACAGCAGTCTGCCACATTTCGCTCTCGCGTAATTGACGGAGTTCTTCGTTCAATTTTTCACGATAATCAGGTTGTGAATTACTGTCGATAGAAATCTGTGCTTCATTACCAGTCTTCACACTGTTATACAACTTTTCAACTACCGGTTTGATAGCATCGTGGAATGGGCCCATCCAATCGAGAGCACCACGTTGAGCAGTAGTAGAGCAGTTAGCGTACATCCAGTCCATACCGTTCTTTGCAAACAACGGCATCAACGACTGTGTCAGTTCTTCCACTGTTTCATTGAATGCTTCAGAAGGACTATGACCGTTTTCACGCAATACTTCGTACTGTGCCAGCAACAAACCTTGGATAGCCCCCATCAATGAACCACGTTCACCTGTCAGGTCAGAAGTAGCCTCACGTTGGAAAGTTGTTTCGAACAGATAACCGGAACCGATACCAATACCCAGTGCGATGGTTCTTTCGTAAGCCTTGCCTGTAGCATCCTGATAGATAGCATAAGAAGAGTTCAAGCCACGTCCTTCGAGGAACATAGTACGCAAAGATGTACCCGAACCTTTAGGAGCAACCATGATAACGTCGATATCAGCAGGAGGAACTACACCTGTACGGTCGTTCCAAGTGATAGCAAAACCGTGTGAGAAATAAAGAGCTTTTCCGGCAGTCAGGTAAGGCTTGATAGTAGGCCATACTGACATTACTGCTGCGTCAGACAACAGACACATTACAATAGTACCTTTCTCACAAGCTTCTTCGATACCGAACAAAGTTTCACCCGGAACCCATCCGTCTGCTACTGCCTTATCGTATGTTTTTCCTTCACGTTGACCAACGATTACATTGAAACCGTTATCACGCAAGTTCAGTGCCTGTCCAGGACCCTGTACGCCATAACCGATTACAGCGATTGTTTCATTTTTCAATACTTCACGAGCTTTTTCCAATGGAAATTCGTCACGGATTACTACAGTTTCAGTAGTACCTCCAAAATTCAACTGTGCCATTTTCTTTTTGTTTTTAGTTTTTGATGACTTACGCCATCTGTTATTAATTGATTTTATATTCTCACATTTATTCAAATATCACTTTCGAGCGGCAAACAACTTCGTTGCCATTCTTCTTCACTTCTACGTGAAACTCGTTTGCGTTCACTTCATCGCAGAAGAAAGAGAGTTCATCACCAAAATAGCTTTCCGCCACATACGCCATTTCAAAACGACGGATACGTTTGGTCTTATACAATTCAATCGGGAACAAATCAAGGATATGCTCGATGTAACGGATGCTGTTTACATGACCGTTGATATCTATATCACTGTATTTTGCCGTCAGGGTAGCTATCGGCTGATCGCTTGTCACTTTGATGCGTGAAGGCTTTTCAATCGGGCAAGGCTCATCACAGACATAGTCTACGATACTTCCCCCATGCAAAGTCAACAAGTCGGCAGGCTTGCGGGTATTAAGATTAATCATTGCCCATACGGAACGTGCGTAGCCAATCTTCTTCCCATCCTTATCAATAATAGCAAAATTACGGTCCGTAAACAAGCGGTAGACATTTTCCACCCACGTCTGAACCGAGAAATTCTCATACTGATAAGGCATTTCATCCAACTCAATAGCCAGACGTGAAAGCACCCATGTATAATTGTCCTCATTCAGCGTTGCAATACCAAAACCACGGTCATTGGCGTGAAAACCTGCACAATTCAGCAGATGATTTCCCAGTACCCCCATAGTCAGACGTCCGTTGAAGTCAACATGGAACGGTTCTGCCACAAACTGATAAGTCCCTATTCTATTTTCTTCACTCATTATTCTTATTGGTTTTTACTTTGGTTATACATAGCTTCCCGTCCATCGAGAAACTCATTCACCCGTTCAAAGCAGCTGGTAGTAATCGCTACACGTCCCGAACGAACAAACTGCAAAACACAATTCAAAGCCTTCAGTTCACCATAGAGCGAAGTTATATCTTCGCTCATTCCATTTTTCTCGACAATAGAAAATACCGGATTGACTTCCACTATACGTGCATTGTATCTACGAATCAGCTTGGATGCTTCCGGATTCTCCTGAAAAGCAGGAGTAGACACCTTATATAATGCAATCTCGTGGAAATAAATCTCATCCTCTGTGAAATAATGTGCCTGAATCACGTCGATCTTCTTTTCGATCTGTTTCACTACCTTCTCAATGATGTCCTTATCAGTCCAGGCTGTTATTGTATACTTATGTACACCTTTAATAGAAGAAGCAGATACATTCAGACTCTCAATATTTATTTGCCGACGGGTAAATACAGCAGTTACCTGATTCAGCAACCCAGCTATATTCTCCGAATGAACAATGATTGTATATAACGTTTTATCACTCATAACTCTAATTTTTTAAATGCGAACTCTCAACTCTCCATTCTCAACTCTCAACTTCTCCTAGCACTCCAGCAACATCTGGTTTACCGAACCACCCGGAGGAGTCATCGGCAAAACATTGCCTTCTTCCACCACGCAGGCTTCGAGCAGGAACGGACCGTCCGTTGCCAGCATTTCAGCAATAGCTTCCTTCAGTTCTTCACGAGTGAAAACACGCTTGGAAGGAATATCATAAGCCGAGGCCACTTTCATATAATCCGGATTCAACATCGGGGTAAACGAATAGCGACGGTTGAAAAACATAGCTTGCCACTGACGTACGTTTCCGAGGTAATTATTGTTCAAGCAGATAATCTTCACCGGAGCCTTCTGCTCCATAATCGTACCCAGTTCCTGAATATTCATTTGCAGTCCGCCATCTCCCATAAATACGCATACGGTACGTTCCGGTGCTCCGAAAGTTGCCCCGATAGCTGCGGGAAGCCCGAAGCCCATTGTTCCAAGTCCTCCGGAAGTAATGATACTGCGTTCTTTCGTATATTTAAAGTAGCGTGCAGATATCATCTGATTTTGACCTACATCTGTTACCAAAACAGCTTCATGGTGAGTAGCGTCACTTACCGCACGTACCACTTCCCCCATGCTCAAAGAGTTTGTGGCAGGATGAAGTTCAGGACGGATTACTTTTTCCTCCTCTACTTTCTCATATTCTTTGAAGCTATCAATCCATTCGGTATGAGTGTTCTTTTTCAGAAGTTTCGTCACAGAAGCCAGTGTTTCCTTGCAATCTCCCAATACAGCTACATCTACCTTTACATTCTTATTAACTTCCGCAGGATCGATATCAAAATGAATCACTTTTGCCTGTTTGGCATAAGTAGCCAAATTACCGGTCACACGGTCGTCAAAACGCATACCGACAGCAATCAGGACATCACATTTATTGGTATTGATATTCGGTCCCAGATTGCCGTGCATACCCAACATACCTTTATTCAACGGATGTTCTGTCGGCAAAGCCGAAAGTCCGAGCAGCGTACAACCCGCAGGCATATCCGCTTTTTCGATAAACTCGCGCAATTCGCTCTGTGCATTTCCCAGTTCAACACCTTGTCCAACCAATACAAGCGGACGTTCAGCGTTATTAATCAGTTCGGCAGCAGCCTGTACAGTCTCCTCGTCCGTATCGGGAACAGGAACATAACTACGGATAAAATCGACTTTCGTCGGTTCGTATTTCGTTTTCTCTACTTGCGCATTTTTGGCAAAGTCCAGTACCACCGGCCCCGGACGACCACTACGAGCAATGTAAAACGCACGTGCTACCGCCCAGGCTACATCTTCCGCACGGCGAATCTGATAACTCCATTTAGTGATTGGCTGGGTGATACCTACCAAGTCAACTTCCTGAAAAGCATCCGTCCCAAGAAAGCCTGTTCCTACCTGTCCGGCAATCACCACGATAGGCGTACTATCGATCATCGCATCCGCAATGCCTGTTACCGTATTGGTTGCTCCGGGACCGCTCGTCACCAGGCAAACACCTACATCACCCGATACACGGGCATAACCTTGTGCGGCATGGGCGGCTCCCTGCTCGTGACGAACCAAGATATGGTTCAATATATTTTGATGATCGTACAAGGCATCGAATACCGGCATAATAGAACCACCGGGGTAACCAAAGATGGTAGTCACTCCCTGATGTTCCAAGGAGCGCATCAAAGCCTCTGCACCTGTTATTAAATCTTTCATATTAGTTGATAGTTGATAAATGATAAATGATAAATGATAGTTGAGAAATGACAGTTGAAAATGAATGGTTTACAATCATTGCGCTAAGTGCTGCGCAGCTAACTATTACCTATCAACTATCACCAACTATATTATATAATTCTCACTGCTCCCTTATCGGCAGAGCTTACCATGCTGGCATACGCCTTCAGGCTCTTCGGTACATAACGGTCACGAGTGACAGGAGTCATCGGACGGGCCGCCAGTTCTTCATCCGTCAGTCGCACGTTAATCTTCCGGGCCGGAATATCGATTTCGATAATGTCTCCGTCTACAATTTTTCCGATATTGCCTCCAGCTGCCGCTTCAGGAGAAATATGTCCGATACTCAATCCGGAAGTTCCACCGCTGAAACGTCCGTCGGTAATCAAAGCACATTCTTTTCCGAGATGACGGGATTTTATATAAGAGGTAGGATAAAGCATTTCCTGCATACCGGGACCACCCTTCGGACCTTCGTGCGTGATGACGACGACGTCTCCACTGACGACTCGACCTCCGAGGATGCCTTCACAAGCTGCTTCTTGCGAATCAAATACTTTGGCAGGTCCGGTAAACTTCCAGATACTTTCGTCTACACCTGCTGTTTTTACTACACAACCATCTTGAGCAATATTGCCTTTCAATACGGCCAGTCCGCCGTCTTTGCTGTAAGCATGTTCCAAGTCACGGATACATCCGTTTGCACGGTCCTTATCCAGTTCCTTATAGTACATACCTTGTGAACCAAGTACGAGATTAAATTTATTTCCGGCTGCGCTCGAATATTTCTTAATTGCTTTTTCGCTCACATTCGGGCTGGTGATTGAATATTCATTAATAGCTTCTGCCAGTGACATTCCGTCTACCCGGCGAACGGATGTATCTATCAAACCGCCCTTTGCCAGTTCGTCCATAATGGCAATGATACCACCGGCACGGTTTACATCCTGAATATGATATTTCTGTGTATTGGGAGCCACCTTGCAGAGACAAGGAGCCTTGCGGGAAAGCATGTCGATATCATCCATCTTGAAGTCTACCTCTGCTTCGTGAGCAACAGCCAACAAGTGAAGAACCGTATTGGTAGATCCCCCCATTGCTATATCCAGCGTCATGGCGTTCAGGAAAGCCTGACGGGTAGCGATGCTACGGGGAAGTACACTTTCGTCTCCTTCTTCATAATATAATTTTGCATTTTTCACGATCAGTTCCGCAGCGTCTTTGAAAAGTTGCGTACGGTTTTCGTGTGTCGCTACAATGGTTCCGTTGCCGGGAAGAGCCAGTCCGATTGCTTCATTCAGGCAGTTCATCGAGTTGGCGGTAAACATACCGGAGCAGCATCCGCAAGTAGGACAAGCATTTTGCTCGATATTCGCTACTTCCTGATCGCTAACACTTTCGTCGGCCGATTTAATCATCGCATCGATCAAATCCAGGTGCTGGCCATTCCATTCTCCCGCTTCCATCGGACCACCCGATACAAATACGGCAGGGATATTCAGACGCATAACCGCCATCAACATTCGGGGCATGT
>OGOO01002471.1_pt1 | contig 13409 bp, 11 predicted proteins | sample 1552651 | NCBI WGS metagenome assembly OGOO01 (sample SAMEA2580118, study PRJEB22360) | human gut metagenome | biome: human gut; feature: human-associated habitat; material: faeces | place: Denmark | collected 2008/2010 | reverse complement strand
TACTGATCCTCAGACTCCTGCTGTTTATAGCTGCAATATGTAATTAGTTTTTTTATTCCCGCATTTCCTTCTGATACTCTTTATTTACTTTCCACAATCCTCCGCTCTTTTCCATCTGCGATCTTCAGGAAGATGAATCCGAGGAAGAAAAAGATTGCCTGTGATGCCACTGCAATATTAATGGTCCCTCCAGCCAGTTTTACTCCTGCGATCACAGCCGATCCAAGGAAAGATGCTCCTTTTGAAAAAATATCATACAGACCAAAATATTCTCCCGAGTTATCCGGTGGAATGATCTTGGAAAAGTACGATCTCGACAGGGACTGGATGGATCCCTGGAAGCATCCCACACCGAATGCCAGAAAACTGAAACCTATCAGGTTCTTTAAGGTCAGCGCATACAGGCAGACGATAAAATACCCTGCAATGCATACCAGGATCAGCTGTACGGTATCGTACTTCTTCGACAATTTTGCAAATACCAGTGAACCGCCAAAGGCAACAACCTGTGTCGCTAGCAGACAGATCACCTGTCCCACAGTGCTCAGGTTCAGGTCCGTTCCGATATTGATACAGTTATCAATAATCGTTCCCACGCCATCGATGTAGAGAAAGAATGCGATCAGAAAGAAAAATACTTTTTTATCTTTTGTTGCGATAAACCTGATGGTTTCAAAGATCCTGCGGAACGCACTTCTCACTGCATGTTCTTTCTTTTCCACGTAATTGATCTGTTTATAATTCTTTATCAGCGGAACCGTCACCAGAAGCCACCAGAGCCCCGTAACCGCAAACCCGATCGCCATGGATAACTTACCGGAAATGATACCCGCCATATCCGGTCCGAGTACATAAGCCACCAGCGCGATCAGAAACGGAATACACGATCCAAGATATCCCCATGCATAACCATAAGAAGAAACTTCGTCCATCCGCTCTTCCGTGGTGATATCGTTTAACATCGAGTCATAAAACATCAGGGACATATTGTAAAAGATCTTGGTTACTGCAAACAGGAGCAAAAATACGATCCACTGACAGGCAAATCCATTCAGGATGCACCCACAGACACCCACTGCAACGGTACTGGTAAAAAAGATCTTTTTCATGCCTTTATAATCAGAAATCGCTCCACACATCGGACCCAGCAACGCAACCACGATCGTGATCACCGCAATCGCCATCGAGTAATAAGCCGTTGCCCGATCCGATGTCAGCTGCCCCGGCTTTGTCCCTATCGCCATCGCCTTAAACCAGATAGGTATCAGCGCACACGCCAGCATCGTATACGCCGAATTACCCACATCATAAAGCACCCAGGCGAACTCTTTGTCGTTCAGATTGCGGAATATTCTTCTCTTCTTCATACAGCGTCCTCCATCCCTATATACATTTTCTGAAAATTATCTTTTTTCACGACACATTATATAATTTATTATATATGAGAATGATTCATTTCACAATCTTCTTCGAGTAAAATGCTTGTTAATTTTCTCGCAGCTACAACAATCACACCATATTCTTCTTTTCAATTCACAGTCTCTCAAAGAGACTGACCAATATCGTGTCTATTATGGCATAACCAAAAAGGCATTTCAACACTCAAGAAGGCTGACCGGTACCGGTGCAAGAATGGCCAGTCTACATAGAAATTTCAACTCACAGCCTCACAAGGAGGCTGACCACCAGCATCCTTGAGAACTTCATCAGCCGGGATATTTCAACTCACAGCCTCACAAGGAGGCTGACAGCGTGTTGGAAGAGACGCAGACAATGACTTTGCCATTTCAACTCACAGCCTCACAAGGAGGCTGACAATAGGCGCAGGAGCAACACAATACCCATTGAGAACATTTCAACTCACAGCCTCACAAGGAGGCTGACATTCTTTGGTTCTGGATCCCAGCTGATACTCATTATTTCAACTCACAGCCTCACAAGGAGGCTGACTCGTTTTATACACGCCTAGTTTTGTGGTATTGTTATTTCAACTCACAGCCTCACAAGGAGGCTGACGAATGTCGGATATTTAAGTCTGCCACGACTGGCATTTCAACTCACAGCCTCACAAGGAGGCTGACGTCCAAAGAAGTGAAAGAAGCCATGGAGAAGCTATTTCAACTCACAGCCTCACAAGGAGGCTGACCATGGCAGTACAGACCGCTCTGAACCTGGACTTCATTTCAACTCACAGCCTCACAAGGAGGCTGACCTTCTTTGGATGCCGTCAAAAATGACGCGATCACATTTCAACTCACAGCCTCACAAGGAGGCTGACATATAATGTTCCATATAATTGTAGTTAGATTGCAGATTTCAACTCACAGCCTCACAAGGAGGCTGACAAATCTTAACATCGTATAATGATGACAGAAAATTATTTCAACTCACAGCCTCACAAGGAGGCTGACGGTGCTTGAACAGCAACAAAGCCAGAATCAGATATTTCAACTCACAGCCTCACAAGGAGGCTGACGCCGGACGGCACTTTTTAAGGCGGTAGGAAGTAAAATTTCAACTCACAGCCTCACAAGGAGGCTGACATTCTTTGGTTCTGGATCCCAGCTGATACTCATTATTTCAACTCACAGCCTCACAAGGAGGCTGACATTATCGAGATTATAATTATCGAACAGGCTTTCCATTTCAACTCACAGCCTCACAAGGAGGCTGACAATGTATTGATGCAATGATTCTGACGTTCGGAGTATTTCAACTCACAGCCTCACAAGGAGGCTGACCTTACGAAGCCGGAATATGTTCCAATAATCGAACATTTCAACTCACAGCCTCACAAGGAGGCTGACGTGCATCTGGTGTAGAGACACCAAGGTACTGACATTTCAACTCACAGCCTCACAAGGAGGCTGACGTTGTTCCGAGATCCTGGAAAGATACCGGATCTATTTCAACTCACAGCCTCACAAGGAGGCTGACGGCTATGTGAGGGCTTTTTCGACTATCTCAGTCTATTTCAACTCACAGCCTCACAAGGAGGCTGACACAAGTAGGCGGCAGGAAGTTATTGATTATGTTATTATTTCAACTCACAGCCTCACAAGGAGGCTGACAGCATCTGGAAAGAAAACAGCATTTCAGCAGTAGAGATTTCAACTCACAGCCTCACAAGGAGGCTGACGGATTGCCGATGCTCCGGTCGCTCCGTATGTTGATATTTCAACTCACAGCCTCACAAGGAGGCTGACCGACATGGCATCACCGAACGGAAGAATTGAAGGCATTTCAACTCACAGCCTCACAAGGAGGCTGACAACCTGCAAAGACCGCCTTCTTCGATTCAGGGTATTTCAACTCACAGCCTCACAAGGAGGCTGACGTGAAAGCACAGAGCCTCACGAAAACGCTCATGACATTTCAACTCACAGCCTCACAAGGAGGCTGACATCGTCGGGATGACCCTGTACTTCCATTACCAGCTATTTCAACTCACAGCCTCACAAGGAGGCTGACTGCTCTTATGGAATGTATGATATTGACAATCTTGATTTCAACTCACAGCCTCACAAGGAGGCTGACTAATACCACTTATACGTCTCAGATTTACATGACCATTTCAACTCACAGCCTCACAAGGAGGCTGACGGGAAATCAGGCAGAGTTTGACCGCAGGGTACAGATTTCAACTCACAGCCTCACAAGGAGGCTGACCAATTTTCGGAATTCTAACGGGGCATAATTAACCATTTCAACTCACAGCCTCACAAGGAGGCTGACAATACTGTATTCAATTAGCAACACTCTTTTTCACATTTCAACTCACAGCCTCACAAGGAGGCTGACGATGCGTCAATTGACTCAAGCGCTTCCTCTCTGCTATTTCAACTCACAGCCTCACAAGGAGGCTGACTGGCGATTCCTCCGACCGTATATTTCATAACGTCATTTCAACTCACAGCCTCACAAGGAGGCTGACGGGTTTGTTCTTGATTGTGTTCAGAAAGAACTTATTTCAACTCACAGCCTCACAAGGAGGCTGACTCTCTGATCTGAGAAGGGCGGCGCTTCGTGTAATATTTCAACTCACAGCCTCACAAGGAGGCTGACGGCCTTGTATTTCGGGCCTTATATGGGCCTCTGAATTTCAACTCACAGCCTCACAAGGAGGCTGACAGAAATATATACACGAAAAAGGAACCCAAGTGAAATTTCAACTCACAGCCTCACAAGGAGGCTGACATCAGAAAGGAGGTTGAGAGCATGGCAAGAAAAAATTTCAACTCACAGCCTCACAAGGAGGCTGACAAAGCAGAAGGATATGCTTACAATGATATGGAGCATTTCAACTCACAGCCTCACAAGGAGGCTGACCGGGATCTCACCAAGACTAAAGAGAAATTCGAAACATTTCAACTCACAGCCTCACAAGGAGGCTGACGATGATTCGTCAGACAAAGCAACGATTGTGAGTACATTTCAACTCACAGCCTCACAAGGAGGCTGACACCGATCACCCACAAAACACACGTAAGCCATTATATTTCAACTCACAGCCTCACAAGGAGGCTGACAGTTTCCTATCGAAAATGTTTTCATGGGTGTTCCATTTCAACTCACAGCCTCACAAGGAGGCTGACAAAATGCTGTTCGTCAGTGATTACGTTTTCGCGATATTTCAACTCACAGCCTCACAAGGAGGCTGACGGGAAACAGCACCAAAAAGAGCACTGTCAGCGGATATTTCAACTCACAGCCTCACAAGGAGGCTGACCGATAAGGTACAGAAATCTGTTGCTAACGCAAGATTTCAACTCACAGCCTCACAAGGAGGCTGACGAAGACAATATCAGAACGATCATGACAATCGGATAATTTCAACTCACAGCCTCACAAGGAGGCTGACGGAATGGGAAAGGAGTGGTGCAATAGCATGGATGATTTCAACTCACAGCCTCACAAGGAGGCTGACCTGGATGAACTTGGAAACCCTGTATTTTTTGCATATTTCAACTCACAGCCTCACAAGGAGGCTGACACAAATGCTGGTGTATAGAGCAAGATATGGAGAATTTCAACTCACAGCCTCACAAGGAGGCTGACAAGTATTTACCAACACTTGAGGATGTAATAGAACATTTCAACTCACAGCCTCACAAGGAGGCTGACAACCATGTGTTGAACTGATTCGTAAATTGATTATATTTCAACTCACAGCCTCACAAGGAGGCTGACAGCAATTTTATTCAATAAAAATCGCTTCGTTCAATTCATTTTTATAACACTTTACCAATCTCCCCCACAACCTCTCCTCCTTCCTCCTTTTTTTCACCCTATTTTCTCATTTTCAGCAAGAATATCAGGTGCGAATCGCCCGAGGATTGGGTGGGGGCTTGGGGTTCGCACTATAGGATCAGGGTATCGGTGACATCAAAACCCTGTTTTGCACCTATGTGTTCTACTTTATTTTTGTATTTATCTCCGAGATAATAAAATCTCAGACTGTCCACTTCTTTATCAATAATTTCTTCCAGGATATGTCTTACCTGCGTGCATTTTGTTGCATCCATCTGACACTCAAATACAGAATTTTGTACGCGTTGTCCGTAATTGGTGCATGCTTTTGCAACCTGTCGCAGGCGTTTTCTTCCTGCTGCGCTCTGTGTATTTACATCATAGGTAATCAATACCAGCATAATTTCTTCACCTACTTCCAAAAAAATGGAGGATATTCATCCAAATCACCACGAAGATAACGGGCAAGTAACATGCTCTGGACATAGGGTGCCATCCCCCATTCAATTTTTTCATCCAGATACGGATGTTTTATTGTTTCCTGCTTTTTCGACTGCCATGCGGATAAAAAAGTCTTTCGCCCCTGATCTGTCATGATTACAGCTCCATTTTCTTTTTTTGTAAAATATTCCGGTTTCATAATCCGTTTGTTGATTAACGTCAGGACAAACCGATCTGCCATAATTCCCCGGAATTCTTCCATTAAATCAAGTGCCAATGACATTCTTCCCGGTCGATCCGTATGAAAAAATCCAACATACGGATCCAGCCCGACTGCTTCCAACGCTGCTCCGCACATACCTGCCAGTAAAGAATACGCAAAAGATAACATCGCATTTACATTATCCAATGGCGGTCTCTTATTTCTTCCATGGAAATAAAATTCCTCTTTCTGCTGCAAAATCAATTCATCAAATACCGAAAAATATACGGAAGCAGCTTCTCCCTCCAGACCAAGCAATTCTTCTGGAGTCTCGCATTTTCTGATTTTTCCTAAACTCTCTGCAAGAAACGCTGATTTTTTCTTGATTTTTTCCACATCCAGTCGCAATGCATAATCTCTGGAAGCCCGTTCGAGGATCCATCTGGAATTATATACTTTTCCGAGAATAAAATTCCTGGCAATCGCCACACTTTCCTCTTTTTTTTCACTGATCCTATACTGCTGTTTTCTCAGTGTTACATTTCCTCTGACCTCTCCCGTAACCCTCGCCAGAAAACGACCATTTCCTGACATAAAAGATAAATCAATATTTCTCTGCGCGCATGCTCCCATCAGTGCCGGACTGGCTCCTGTATAACCGAAGGTAACAATCGTCTGCAAATTATGTAATGGAATTCTTCCAACTTCTTTCTTATCTTCCAGCACCACTACATTTTCTCCATCCAGGGACAAATATCGGTTGCCGGATGTCACATATAATGTATTTAAAAGTTTTTTCATTCGTTTTCCTTTTCTGAAAGCATCTTATCTATATAAGTTGAAACTGATTTTCGTTTGTTTAATACAGGCACACAGATATCCTTTAAAGAACATGCATTGCATCGCTTACTGATCTTTACCTTTGGTGTATAGCGTTGCTCATAGTATTTATGCATCTCTGTAAATGCCTTTTTCACCTTTTCTCTTACTTCGTCCGTAAAAATCACTTCAACTCGATGCTTTGTTTCCCCATAATAAATGTAGCCTTTGGGTATCTTACAACACAGCATTTCTTCCAGACACATTGCCTGCGCTGCAACCTGAAGAATATCAGAATCATCTGTCTTTGGAATTCCCCGTTTATATTCTACCGGGATAGCAATATAGGTTCCTTCTCTTCCCGCCAGGGAGATTCCTTCCGGTGCTTTGTGAAATTCTACCACATCACATTCGCCACTCACTCCCATCTCCCGTGAATGGACCGGCATTGCCCTTACAATCAACAGATCTCCTCTTTTTTCTTTCAGCGAAGGATCATGTGCTTTCTCATGAAGGATTCTTCCTTCAGCAGTTCTGACATTTTCCTGCCACTGCATCTCGATATAAGACAAAGCCCACTGCCTTCTGCAAAAAACAAAATGCTGGATACCAGATAGCTGCAGAAAATCTTCTTCCCTATACACCTCAGATTACCTCCGGTTCTTTACAGCCCTCTACTTTCCATGTAATCTCATAATCGCTGAACTTCGTTGGATGTTCCACTTTTTCTTTAATGTCAAATCCTCTCTGAATCTTTCCGCTGGAAGTTGCCGGTGTCTTCTCATCATGCTGCCACCAATACATTTTGCATACTTCCATACTTCCCTCCGGTCTTGCAGAGGACGCATCGTTTTCAAATAATGTTTTCAGTGCTTCTTTTAATACTTCTGCATCTTCCTGTGTAAATCCTGTTTTTTCTGCGAGCTGTACATTGACGCTTCCCATTACTTTATACACAGCAAAGCCAACCCGATGCTTCATTCCCATCGTATCCGATGCTTTACTGTCTTTTCCAGATTCGCTGTTGACACTTTTCGTTATCTGCATACTGATAATATCAATCGGAGACAGACTTACTGCCTGATGAATCGAAACCGGTCCTCGCACACCAAAAGAAACCGGAATTCCCTTAAACGCAAACACCTGACCAAATGCCCGCACATCCATCCATTCTTTACATGCAATTGCGGCACAGGTTTCCCGGTTCGCATTTTTCTTATTATCCATCTGTTCTTTCAGTTCTTTGCATCCATCTGCCCGGTCTTTCAGACTGGTATATCCGTCATCTGAACGTTCATCCGACTGTACAAAGATTTTCTGTCCCAGATCCTGTAAGCGGTTTCTTATTTTTCTTTTGATACAAACATCTGAAATTTCTCCATGTCCATCCAGATTGATTCTCGGACGGTTCCCATTCAGCGGATCTCCGTTTGGATTGGCATTCCATGCACTGATAAATAACGTAAAATCAATTTTCCCTTTCAGTTCACTCATTGTTTATTCCTCCTCGTCTTTATTTTCTGTGTTCTGTTTTTTCTTTCTCATTTCGTATGATTCACTATGGAACCCGAGCAGATATAAACCATTCAGTCTTTCATTTTTTCTGAACGTGTCTACCTCAAACAAATTCAATATCTCATCCAATTCTTTTTGATAGTAATAATACTGTTTAATCTTATCTCGTTTCAACTTGTCCAAATACGGTTGAATATTCTGCTCAATCACCAGCCATGTGTCAAATGGTCTCTGACTGAATGTACTCATATATCTTTTCGCATTCGTTATTCTTCCATTATCCTTTTCATCATATGTACTGTATTCGATTCTGTCTGCCACAGCCAGCAATCTGCCATACAGATAATCTCTGCCATTTTCCTGTCTGTCAAGTGCCACGCTCCATTCCTCCTTATTTTTTTCTTTTCGTTGCTTTTTTACCATGGAACAAGCCAGAGTCAATACCCGTTCCCAGTTTTTTCTTTCCTTATAACACAACGGCATCGATGCCTTATCTACCGCTTTTTGTACATAATCGTACGGGATATGTTGTCCATTCCAAATACACGGCAACAGCCTTCTTGCAACCTCTGCGTAAAGCTTTTTCCCATTTTCATCTATAATTTCAAGTGCTCCTTTATTTTCTGTTCCGTACAAAATATTTGCAATATCCCGCACTCCAACCATTCCGTAAAATGAATCTTTTTTTCCCTCTTTCTTATGTAACCAGCCACATTCTTCATGCCATTTTTTTATATTTTCCAAATATTGTGAAGCGTTCAATGCCTTATCTTCGACCATGGCAAGTCTCCCCGGAGTCGCTGCATCGAAACCCAGCAGGTACATCATCGATGTCTGATTTACCCGTTTCCCATACCCCCTCAATGCCTGGTAAAATTCCCGAGCTGATATCGGATTTTCATCAATTTCTATCTCCTCTTCGTCATCCCAGGAACTCAGACTACTCTCATATTCTTCTCCAATAGTATCTGTATCCTTTTCCCAGGCGGGCATCCTGAGAGATTCCGATTCCCAGGTTACCAATGTCAGTGTATGAAAAAATGTTCCCTGTTTTCGAATCAGCCATTTTAATGTGTTATGCATCTTCTGGGACGTTTCACTACCCACTGCAAAGGCTTCCTCCTTATTGGAAAATCTGCCGCGATATGTAAAATTCTGACTGTCATTTGCAGAAATCAGTTTTGCACCATCTCCCTCATTTCTGATCTTTTTGGGATGCAGATAAGAAATCGTTTCTCTGTTGCCTGTCAGATAACACAATCCTTTTTCTTTTTGCTGCTCTCTGGTATATGCAATATAACTTTCCTGTAAAGTACGATCTTTCCAACACTCATCCGGACAATTGTCATCTGGCTGTATCATTGCTGACCGAATAATAAAACGGACAAATGCCTTAGGCTGCGGGATCGTCTGGATTTTCTCTTTTTCATCTATCTGATTCTTTTCATCTAACCGGATAATATCCGCACAAACCAGATCATGAAGCAATGTTTTTTTCTTTAAATATTGATAAATTGCCTTTACTTTTTCATGACAGAATTCCGATTGCTCCCACTTCTGTAACTGCTCGATATACAGCGAAAAACAGCTTCCATCATCCTTATAATATTCCGGATAGTCACCTGCCAGATATCGAAGATTATCACACAGCGGATGAGGCTCTTTCCCTGCGGTACGGCTCCCTGACTTTTCACTGACCGGAATAATCGTCATTTTATCATTGGCTTCCACTCTTTCCGCACGCATAAATGTTCCATTCTGGTCAATCGTTACGGTAATCTGTGCAGTAACCGTTGTATGAAAAGGTGGTAATAACGTATAAGGAGTATCTCCCCGATATTCTATCACGCCAATTTTATCCTGATTTCGGTCATAGATCTGAAGCAGTTCATTTACATAACTCATTCACCCACCTCCTCATCTGTAAATTCCTCCAGACCGATAAAGTTTTTGTTCTTTCCAAAAACTTTCCGTTCCATATCTCGGATATATCGTTTTTGTGTACATTCTTCCGGTCGAACAAATTCAATGATTCCGCCTTTTTGCATCACCGGTCTCCAGAAACGAACTGTCATTTTATTTTTATCTTCTTCCAGTATCGCTTCATCCGCATAGGTAATTCCGTGATACATAAAACCATAATCCACTTCTCCAGGCATCGAATCATAAGCACTTTCTCCCTGCCCGAATTCACATGGTTCCACAAATGCCTGGCATTCTCTTGTCCCAAGGAAAATATCTCTTCGTCCTCCACGCTGCACCATACGTTTTGCAATATTATGGTGTTTATTCTCATTCCAGTCTTTGTACAGTTCCGGATGATTCCTGTTCTGTTCAAAGTGTGCCCTTACCTGATACCTCACATCTTTCAAATAGGTATAATATGCCAGTTCATTACCACCATTGTAGGATATCGGTCGAATCCCCTTGGTTTCTGTCTGAATAGGATTCATCACCCTAACTCCATCTATGATCCACATGATCGTCGGTTTCCAGTAAATGCTCTCCACAATTCCCTTCAGTGCTTCATATGTAGGAATATGATAACTTATTTTTTCTCCTCCCACACGCATGACCGGATTGGAAAACAATGCATACGAACCATATACCTCGAATTCAATCGTATTTCTGTATTTTTTCAAAAGATCACCTCATTTCTAAAATAACAATGTTTGCATTATGGGTTCATCCACAACTCCAACTTCACCATCATAATATCCATCCGCCAGCATAAAAATTTTTCCATCATAATATTCATGAATCGCATTACTCAGGTTTTCCTTTCTTTGTATGGTGATTCCTACCGTGTACCGCTGCAATTTTCTTATTATTTTTGACCCGTCTGAATTTTCACAGGCAACTAATTCTTCTACCAGTTCTCTGGCTTCTTCACAATACGGAACCACAACGTTGACTTTATGATTATCCTCTATCACTTCAAATATTTTTCCTGCGGTAGCAAATGCCTGCGGAATCCGTGTTTCACTTTTCTTCATTCCATGTGTGCGGCAATACTGACTGGTTCCGGTTTTATTTTTCCCTAGTAATTCCACCAGTGTGGTATCGTACTCGGGCACTGGAAACTTTGTTTCATTCGGTCTTATCTGATCCTGATAGTTTCTATAATACACTGTGACCGCCTGTTCCGAATCCAGACATTGATGAAAATATTCCGGATTCGCGTCAAAATCATCCAACGTTTTCTGTAATGCCTGCTGTGCGGCAGCGATCTCATAAAGTTTATCAAGTTTTTCTACGTCCTTACTTATGTCGACGATATAGACGGCTCCCAATTGAGCAAATTCTTTGTGCCGATTACACCGTCCTGCTGCCTGAATCACATTATCCAACCCTGCTTTTGACCGTATCACACATCCAAAAGAAAAATTCACTCCTGCCTCCACCAACTGCGTGCTGACACAGATTATTTTCCTTTGTCGATCCTTTAATCCTTTTCTGATCTGTTCCAGCGTATCCAGTTTATGCTGTGGACACATATTGTTACTCAGATGATATATATTATAATCTTCCGTACAATTTCTTTTCAGTTCCTGAAAGAGCTGAAATGCTGCTGCCGTTGTATTCACAATACATAATGTACTGTGATACTGCTCTGTGTTCTGCCAGGCAAAATCCGCCAGATTCTCAATCGTCATTGCTCTGTCCTGTAACTTTGTACCGTCTATAATGCTTGTCCTGCGGAATTGTTCCTGATACATTTCCACATGATCAACCATTTCTTTGCACGGACAAATATTATTTTCCTGAAGTTTTGCCAGAGATGGCTGCGTAGCTGAGCATAAAATAATGGTCGTGTTACAAAACTTGGAAAGGAAATTGACCGCCAGATGAAACAGTTCCATACACCGAACTGGAATGGCCTGCACCTCATCAAAAATAATAATACTATTACACAGCGTATGCATTCTGCGGATACTGCTTTTCTTATCCGAAAATAACGTGTTCAACATCTGTACCGCCGTTGTGACGATGATCGGTACATCCCATGTTTCTGTCAGACTTCGATATTTTTCTTCTTCCCCCTCTTCGCAGACCACGTTGCAATGATGTTCCAGAACGATTTCCGGATTTCCTGTCGCTTTTCGAATCTCCTCAGCGTTCTGTTCCAGAATCGCATTAAACGGAGCTACATAAAAAATATGCTGCTTCTTTTTCTCTTTTGCATGATGCAACGCAAATCGCAGACTGCTCAGCGTCTTTCCTGCACCGGTGGGAACCGTCAGGCGATACAGATTTTCTTCTGTCTTTGCAGCATCCCGGCATGTTTCTGATATGTTCTGCCGAATCTGATTTAATGCACTGCCATTATCTGGATTTCCCTCTACTTCTGCTGCCAGATAATTTTCAAAGTACAGAGTTGTCTTCTCCCATATTCTCCACATCTCTTCACTTGGTATTCTGGTTTTCAGCGGTTCATTCTGAAAGAAGCAAGCCGTATCGGTCCAATCTGCATCAATTAAAAGAGACAACAACACTCTCAGGTACATTCCCATGTAGAAATAAGGAGTTCCGCAGTTATTCTTCGGCATATTATATTTTATGAAAAAAGAATCTATCTTTTTGTCAATCTGCAAATATGCTTTTCGCAGATCAACACATTTTTCTTCCAGAACTTTTCTGTCGTAAATCTGAAAAAAACGCTGATCTATTTCTTCATAAGCAATCTCTTTTCTTCTTCGCTGTTCGGTAACCAGTTCTCCAGTTTTCAAACTAATACAATCACCAATCCCATGATGAAAATAGATTGCATTGCTGAGTAATTCTGCCACTGCCTTATATACTCTCGTATCCTCTATCATTTTTTCTATTAAATCTTCACCAATCCATCCACCTGCGGTAGAATGATCCAAATCATTTCTATGTACTCCATCCCCATGCAACAGAATATTTTCAAAGTCCTGCTGATTCTCCGAACCTAATTTTCCCGCATCATGCAGTTTCCCGACCATCCAAGCAAAATCGCGAAGTTCCGGAAGCATACACATCTCACTCGCCAGAAACGCAACATTATCCGAATGCTCTTTCATAGATTGGCGCCTTCCACTTGACCAATCCACATGCGCCAGATACTCATTCCTATCTTTATTCATTCCTCTCCTTTATTGAATCTGCATATTTTTTCTGATATTTTATTATTATTTTGTTTATTTTTAATAATACT
>OGOO01002463.1_pt1 | contig 13437 bp, 13 predicted proteins | sample 1552651 | NCBI WGS metagenome assembly OGOO01 (sample SAMEA2580118, study PRJEB22360) | human gut metagenome | biome: human gut; feature: human-associated habitat; material: faeces | place: Denmark | collected 2008/2010 | reverse complement strand
TACGCTCGCCGAAGTCGACGCTGCAGCGCGCGCTATGGAAGCCGTTGTCGACGAAGATGCCAATATCATCTATGGCCAGATCATCGACGATACCCTGGGCGACCAGATTCGCATTACCGTTATTGCTACGGGCTTTGCGCGCCAGTCGCAGGCTGCGATGGACTTCGATTCCGCTCGCAACGACCTGTTTGCGGCAACCCAGGCTGCTTCGGCTCCCGCATCGAGCTCCACGGTTGGCGCTTTTGGCCGCGACACCTACACATCCAACCAAACCCACGCAGCGTCGCCTGCTGCATCTTCGATGAATGCTGCATCTACGCGCGTCGCCGACGAGGAATACATTCCCGATTTCCTTCGTCGTCGATAAAACGGAAGCGATGTGCCATGACGGGTATGACCAACGCGTCAGGGCTTGAAGCGACCCTCGATTTGCCGCTCCCGCGGCTTGTCGAGGGTCGTTTTTCTAACCTGACCGCATTTACCGATGAGGCCCTGTTCGAAGCATGCGGCGTACGCATCGCGTTTACCGAGCGTTCGGGCGGCGTGAGTGAGCCGCCGTACGATTCGTTGAACCTGGGCCTTCATGTCGACGACAATCCCGAAAGCGTGCGTGAGAATCGCCGCAGGGTCTGCGAGGCGTTCGACATTGACCCATCGAGACTTATTGTGCCCAACCAGGTGCATGGCGCCGATGTCGCCGTGTGCGAAAACGCTGGCGATATCGCCGAGGCGCGAGAGTTCGCGGCCGAAGGCAGCGACGCGGTTGTCGTGGGTTGCGATGGCGTCGCGGCCTTGCTGTGCTTCGCCGATTGCGCGCCTGTGATTATCGTGGCGCCTTCCGGCAAGTTCGCCGTGGCGCATTGCGGATGGCGCGGGGTCGTGTATGGCGCCTGGGCGACGGCGCTTTCGACGCTTTGCGAGCTTACGGGCGAGCCCCCTGAGCGCTTCAACGTGTATATCGGCCCTTATATCCATGCGTGCCATTTCGAGGTTGGCGAAGAAGTCGCCAAGCAGTTTTTCGATTCGTTCGGCGAGGAGAGCTTGGCCGATGAGCGCCATGTCGATATGGGCGCTGCGCTTCGCTGCGGCTTTGCGAGCATGGGTGTTGCGCCTGAGCGTATTGCCGACGTCGATATGTGCACGGTGTGCGATGCCGGTGAGCGTTTTTATTCGTATCGCGCCTCGGGCGGCACGTGCGGTCGCCATGGCGCGTTTGCGGCTCGTATTCTTGGATAGGAAGAAGCTTTCTTATGACTACGTTGGAACAACGTTGGGAATCTGTCGAAGAATCTGTTGAGGAGGCGTGCGCGGCTGCGGGTCGCGCCCGGAGTGACGTGCGCGTCATTGGCGTGTCGAAGACCGTTGGGTTTGATGCGGTTGCTGAGGCAATTGAGGCGGGCATTCACGATTTCGGGGAAAACCGCCCCGATGAGCTCGTTCGCAAGCACGACGCGTTTCCGAGCGAGAACTGGCATTTTATTGGCAATATCCAATCTCGCCAGCTCGACAAGGTGGTGGGGCGCGCATGCCTCATCCATTCTTTATACCAGGAAAGCCACGCCGATAAAATCGATCGACTGGCTGCCGCGGCGGGCATTGTGCAGGACGTGCTTATCGAAGTCAACGACGGCGAGTCGAACAAGCAGGGCGTGGCCGACGAAAATCTTATCGCTATGCTTACGCATTGCGCCGCCTTGAAGCATGTGCGCGTGAAAGGCCTTATGATAATGGCTCCCATCGGCGACGCCTCGGTGGCGCGTGCAACGTTTAAACGCCTGCGCGAGCTGCGCGATGCGGCGCAAAGCGACCTTGCGGCACGTGGCATCGATATGGAGCTCCATGAACTTTCAATGGGGATGAGCAACGATTATTCCGAAGGTATTGGCGAGGGGGCTACCATGGTTCGCATCGGTCGAGCCATATTCAGTGCCGACTATGCGGGTTAGCCCGCTTGATTGATAGGTGGACACGCAATGGATTTCAAGATTCCTAAATTTGATGAACTGAAAGATCGCCTGGGTATTGGCGAGGCTTCGAGCCAGGCGGGCTCGCGCTCCTCGCGCGCTCGCGATTCTCGCGATGACGCCGTCGATTATGGCGATTATGGCGAATACGGCTTCGACGATTCTGCCGATTACGCGGTGGAGAACGACTCGCCTTCTTCGAGCTTCACGGCGTCGTTGCCCAAGCTCGTCACGTCTGACGACGTGCGCGCCAATATCCAATACACGCCGAGCGAAGCCCCCGAGACCGCCGATGCGTCGCAGGCAACGCGTCCGAACCGTGATTTCGGCGCGCTTCGTGAAGATTCGCATCGCTCTCCTGGCGTGAATTCGCTGTTTGAGCCCTCGTCTGCCGCTCGGCCGGCCGCGTCGGCGCCCCAGGCCGCCGCGAGCTCCACGGGCGCTTATGCGCAAACCACGGGAGCGATTCCTGCGCCCGCATCGCCTTCTGGCGAAGGCCGCGTGGTGCAGCGTCCGGCGCGTATCGTGACCATCGTCAAGCCTGAGTCGTATGACGATGCCGAACGCATCGCCAAGGTGCTCAAGAGCGGCGATGTCGCTGTTGTCTCGCTGCGCAACACCCCCGAAGCGCTCGGCAAGCGCATTCTCGACTTCAGCTTTGGCGTGGCATGCGCCTTCGAGGCTCAGGTCGAATGCGTTTCGGGCCACGTGTTCGTTATCACGCGCGGCGCGGGCTTGAGCGATGCCGAGGCGTCTCGCCTCAAGGCCCAAGGGTTGATGTAGATGTATGCCCTGCAGCTTTTCATCGTGAAGCTCGCCGACGCGTACACGACGATTCTGCTCGTGTATGTGCTCATGAGCTGGATTCCGAACAGAAGCGGTATTCTGGCCGATATCGAAACGGTGTTGGGGAAGGTTTGCGATCCGTATCTGAACCTTTTCCGTAAATTCATTCCGCCGATTGGGGGCATGGTGGACGTAACGCCTATCTTTGCCCTGCTTGTATTACAATTCTTGGTGCGCTTGATTGTCGGCATTCTTTAGCCGCAGCGGCGCGAATATGTTCATTGGGGCGCAAGGCGTCCTGCAGGCTGTGCGATTCATATCGCAGGCCGCCCTGGGTTTCCGGGGTATATACCGAATGAGATTGGAGTAGGCATGGCCATCACTTCCGAAGACATCCACAACCAGAGTTTCACGGTTGATCGCAAGGGTTACGACGTTGACGAGGTCGATGTGTTCCTCGAGCATGTCGCAGCCGAGATTGACGGCTTGAATGCCCAGATCGAAGAGCTTCTCGCTCGCATTGACGAGCTCAATAATAACCAGATGGGCTTCGATGATGACGAGCCTATGGATATGGACGCCGCTTTCGCCGAGCCCGCGATGCCCGAACCCGAGCCCGAGGCAGTCAAAGAGGAAGCCGCCGATACGACTTCGGTGCTTTCTGCCGATGAAAAAGACGCTCGCATCGCCGAGCTCGAGAAACAGCTTTCCGAAAAGGAAACCGACGCTTCCGCCATTGCCAATGCGCTCGTGACCGCCCAGCGTTCCGCCCAGGAAGTGCTCGATGCTGCCCGTGCCGAAGCGAAGCGCATCCACAACGATGCCGAAATCGAGGCGAGCGACATCGTCGACCGCGCGAACGCCGAGAAGGCCAAGATTGAAACTGCCATCGAAGAGCTCGATCGCTCCCATAAGAAGACGTGCGAGGCGTATTCCGAGGCCCTGAAGAGCTTCATCGACGATGCGAATGCCAAGCTTGACGATATCGAAGACGAGCTTGCCAAGAAGGAGGGCAAGAAGCGCTCCCATGGCCGTTTCGCAAGCCCCGCTCAGGCCCCGGTTCACAAGCCCATGTTCGGTGCCACGGGCGCCGTTGCCCCGAGCTATGTCGCTCCCGCCGCAGGCGCTGTTGAATCGGCCCCTGTGACGCCCGCTGTGACCGCTGCTCCCGCAGCCGCTACGGTTATTCCGGCGCAGAGCGCTGCTCCCGCTCCGGCTCCGAGTGTCGAGAAAGACCTTTCTGGTTTCGGCGATGCTGCCGAGGCCTTTGATTTGGGCGATATCGACTAGTTCGGTTTTGCCGCCCTTTCGGGCGGCGAGATAATGCGATGCTGCAAGAACCCTTGGTGCTGCATTTTTGGCTCAGCCTTTGATTCGCGTGCTGAAGTACGCGTTGCTCAGGCTTCGCCTGAACTGCATGCGCCAGGGGTTCTTTTCGTTGATGCTTGGCGCGAAAGCGTTGTGCTTCGATAAACGACGAAAGCCCGCGTGAGCGGGCTTTCGTTTTTGTAATGCCTTAGCGGGCCTATGAGCCGGGTTCTGTCGTTGAAGACGGCCATTTATCTAGGACGTGTGTTACCACACGCCTCAAGCAGGCTACCCGCATGCACGGAGAGGCTCAACCGTATCGCATGCCTATTCGCCCTTGCTTCGGATGGGGTTTACCAAGCCACGCCATTGCTGACGTGCTGGTGCGCTCTTACCGCACCTTCTCAGCTTTTCTCTTAACGCCCGAAGGCGCCAGTGGGAGTTTAAGTTTCTTCAGCACTTTCCATCGGGTTTCCCCGCCCGGCCGTTAGCCGGCATCCTGCCTCAAGAAGCCCGGACTTTCCTCGTTGGCGCAAGGCCACCGCGACCGTCCAGCCCGCATAGCGTCGGCTATTGTATCATTGCCTGCGCCGTATGTCGTGCATTCTGCACGGTGTTGCTACAATCTTGAGCAAAAGCCGCGGATCATGAACCGGGTTAGAAGGGAAGATATGCCAGAGAATCGTTTTTCATGTGCGCTTGTCGGTGCCGCGTCCTTTGATGCCGACCATTTTTCTGCCGAACATTTCGATAAGGCGATTGCGGTCGACGGTGGTTTTTCCTCGCTTTGCGCGATTGGCGTAACGCCCGATTTCGCCCTGGGCGATTTTGATTCGTTGGGGCATGTTCCGCAGGGCGTTCCTATTGAGAGGCATCCCGTTATGAAGGATGACAGCGATACCGCGCTTGCGCTCGAGTGGGCGCTCGCGCATGGCATGCGCGAGGTTGCGGTGTATGGTGCGCTTGGAGGAAGGCTCGATCACACGCTTGCAACGCTTTCGGCCCTGGTGGGCGCGGCGCGCGCGGGCATGCATGCCGTCGCGGTAGGAGAGGGCAATGTCGTGGTCGCGCTCGCAGGCGGCATGTCGCTTGAGATTGCCGCAAAGAATACTGGCACGTTCTCGGTCTTTTCTGCGCCCGACGCCTCGTGTGGCCTTACGGAGTGCGGTCCGCTCTACGAAGTTGAGAATGCGACGCTTCGAAACGACGTGACGCTTGGCCTTTCCAACGAATTCGTGGGCAAGCCTGTGTCGATTTCTCTTGAGCAGGGCGCTGTCGTGGTCGTTTTGCCGCGAATGCCCTTGAGCGACATTCGCATCGGCTAAACGCGGCGCTGCCGTTTGCGGATTTTTGTGCTCCTTTCGCCGCGTGCGCCGTATAATTCACTTCGACATAACGGGGAGCTCGCCGAAGCGGGCTGAGAGGGGGCTTCTTGGCTCCGACCCACCGAACCTGATATGGGTAATGCCAACGAAGGGAGCATCGCATGACTGCGAATAATTCCGCATATCAAACTGCATCTGAAATCACCGAATCCATCAAGGCGTTTGCCGATGATGTGCGCGCGACGACCCCGCTCGTCCACTGCATCACGAATTACGTGACCGTGGAGAGCTGCGCGAACGCTGTGCTCGCCGTGGGCGCAAGCCCTATCATGAGCGACGAGCCTGCCGATGTGGTTGACATCACGTCCATTTGCAACGCGCTCGTGCTGAATATTGGCACGCTCAACATGCAGACCATCGCCGGCATGAAGGCCGCGGGTGCCCGAGCCGCCGAACTCGAGCACGCCATTGTTCTTGACCCGGTAGGCGTGGGAGCTTCGACGCTGCGCACGCAAACCGCAGGTGAGCTGCTTGACTCGCTGCCCGTCGCCTTGGTGCGCGGCAATATGAGCGAAGTGAAGGCTCTTGCCGGCCAGGCTGCCGCCACGCAAGGCGTCGATGTGAACCCGGCCGACGCCGTGACGAGCGAGGAAGATATCGCCGAGGCGGCTGCTTTCGCTCGCGATTTCGCCGCGAAGGCCAACTGCGCCGTTGCTATCACCGGCCCCATCGACATCGTCGCCGATGCGAACCGCGCATTTGCCGTGCGTAACGGATCTGCGCTTCAAGGCCGCATCACGGGTTCGGGCTGCATGCTTTCTGCCATTACCGGCGCATATATGGCGCGCGCGAACGGCAACGCCGTTGAAGCCGCCCTTGCCGCGGTGGTGCATATGGGCGCTGCCGGCCAGGCCGCGCAGGCGCGCATGAAGGAAGGCGACGGCACGGGAAGCTTCCACACCTATCTTATGGACGCCCTGTCGCTGCTTGAGGGCGACGATTTGGCCAAGGCCGCTTTGGTTGAAGAGGTTCGTTAACCATGACGGCGCTCACGCCGCGCGAGCGTTTTCGCTGCGCTCCCGAGTCGCTTTTGCTGTATGCCGTTTCCGATGATGCGTGGCTGGGCGAGCGTACGCTTGCGTCATGCTGCGCCCAGGCGGTGCGCGGAGGGGCGACGTTTCTGCAACTTCGTGCAAAGCGCGCTACAACTAAGGAGCTCATAAGCGCGTATGCGGAAATTCGCGACGAACTCGAACGCGAAGGCCTTGCTGGGAAAGTTCTGTTTGTAATCGACGACGACGTAGAGGCGGCTCTTGCCGTAGGTGCCGATGGCGTGCATGTTGGCCAGTCGGATGAGTCGTGCGCGAGCGCGAGGGCACGTTTGGGCGAGGGCGCCATTGTGGGCGTGTCGGCGCAAACGGTGGAGCAAGCTCTTGCCGCGCAGGCTGCAGGCGCCGACTATTTGGGCGTGGGGGCGTTGTTCAAGACAGCAACCAAGCCCGAGGCGGCCGATGTGTCTCTGCGCACGCTGCGGGAAATATGTGCTGCCGTGAGCATTCCCGTGGTTGGCATTGGGGGCTTGAATGCGAGTACGCTTGCGTCGCTCGCCCATACGGGCGTGCATGGCGCTGCGGTCGTGTCGGCGATTTTTGCTGCGGGCGACATCGTATCCGCGACGCGGGACTTAAGACGCATCATGGATGGCGTTGACCTGCTCGTGTAGTTGCTTGCGAGCGGTTCGAACAGCGGGATAATCGATTGAATGGGACGGAAGCTGGCTTGCTGGCTTCCGTTTTCTTGCGGGCGCCTTTTCCGCCTTTATGCCCGGCGAATTGTATTATGGATGCATGAGATTGCCGAGTTGCGTGTGAGGAGAGCTATGGGCTTTAAAATCCCTTCGGTCGTAAGTATCGCCGGTTCCGATTCCTCGGGCGGAGCAGGCATTCAGGCCGATTTGAAAACCATCGAGGCGTTGGGGCTGTTCGCCCAAACCGCGATCACGGCGCTTACCGCGCAAAATACCCTGGGGGTTTCGGGCGTGCTCGATGTTCCGAGCGAATTCGTGGTGCAACAGATTGATGCGGTGTTCGACGACATTCGCCCCGGCGCCGTGAAAATCGGCATGGTGTCATCGGCGTTGAATGTGGTTGCAATTGCGGAATCGCTGCGCGCGCATGCGGCTGAGAACATCGTGGTCGACCCCGTCATGGTGTCGACGAGTGGAAGCCGCCTTATAAGCGATGGCGCCTCTGAGGCGCTTACAGGGCGCTTGTTTCCGCTTGCGAGCGTGATAACGCCCAACATACCCGAAGCGGAAGTGCTCTGGGGAAGGGGCATAGCGACGAAGCGCGACATGGAGGCTGCGGCGGGCGAGCTGTCGGAGCGTTTCGGCGTTGCGGTTCTTGTGAAGGGCGGACACGGCATAAGCGATGCCGATGACGTGCTAGCTGAGCGCGGGTTTACGTGCTGGCTACCAGGCGAGCGCATCGAAAACGACAATACGCATGGCACGGGATGCACTCTTTCGAGCGCGATTGCGTGCGGGCTCGCGAAGGGTTTCACCGTGTTTGAGGCGTGCGGATATGCGAAGCGCTATATTTCGGGAGCGCTTGCTGCTCAGCTGGATTTGGGCAAAGGCTCGGGTCCGCTCGATCATATGTGGGAATATAGAGGTCGGTAATCGAGAAAACCGCTTACCGACCCAATGTGCCGTTCACCGGTATGTGGATAACTTTTTTATGGTGTGGAAAAACGATTTTCCATCAGTCTAACTAATAAATGAATGAAGACCGCTCTTTTGTTGCGATTCAAAGCAGGAGCCAAGACGGGAAAATGCGAGGAAAACGTCAATGAAATCGCATGAAATGACTGTGGAAGCGAAAGGGACCAACGCAATCAAAATGTGGAAAAGTTTTTGTGGAAAACAAGCCGAGAGGGGAGTCAATAAACGAGATTGGTAAAACGGAGGGGGGGTGGTGCTCTTGACGGAATTCCACCTCATCGGTTTGAACCACCGCTAAAGAGGGTGGGATGTGCCCTTATTGGGCAGGTCGAACAAGAGGCAGCGAGCGATGCCCTGGCGAGTGCAGTTCGTCCTGAAAGCAAGGCGAAGCGTATCGGAAGATACGCGCGCCCCGACCCCTCAGGCTAAAGCCTTCGGGCGAATTCCTAAAAACTGCCCACTGGGCAGTTTTCTTGACGGAATTCCACCTCATCGGTTCGAATCCCCGCAACCTGACCAGAAAACAAAACAGGCCAGGCAATCGCCTGACCTGCAGTATTCGATGGTAGCCTGGAGGGGATTCGAACCCCCGATCTCCGCCTTGAGAGGGCGGCGTCCTAAACCGCTAGACGACCAGGCCATGCGTGCTTCAATTAAGCAGCTTGAATAGAATACAGGATTCTCTCGGAAATGCAAGGAGAATTTTAAATTTACTCGAAATCGTAGAGGTCTTTTGTGGCCTCACGGAATTCGTCATAAATCTGGGCGGCGATTTCCTCGTCATCAAGAAGCTCGAACTCGCAGGGCTGGCCCTCTTCGTCGAGGTCGGTCACTTCAAGAATCAAAACTTCGCCCGAAGAGCCCGCCGGGTCATCCTCATCAACCGGGAAGAAGAAACCGAAGCGCTGCTCATCATGCAAAATGAGGCCCAGGAACTCGAGCTGCGAGATTTCGCCCTTCTCGTCCTCGAACTCGAACACCATGCCCTCTTCGACGGGCGGGGCGAAGTTGGGCGCGGAGCCCTCGCGGATTTCTGCCATTGCGCATCCTCTCTAGTCTGAAGCGGCCGTGCCGCCTTACGCATATCGCATCCATTATCGCATCTCGCACGGCAGCGCGCGAGCCCTCCCGCGCAAGCTCGCAATTCATCACGAAATGAGCGCGCGGGCAAAACCTGCCACGCGATGAAATCAAAGCGCAACAACCATCCATGGCTTCTAGCCGCAACGCCCGCGTGATCGCGTCCAAAAATTGCCATACAAAAAAGCCCGCATGCATATGCGGGCTTTTCGGAAATCTTAAGCGCCAATAGGGCCATTAAGCGTCGACGTGGCTATTTTTTCTTGCGATTGGCCGACTTCGAGCGATTCGATTTCTGGCGATGCGTCGCATGATTTGCCGCTCGATTCGTCGCCTGCGCGGGCTGCGCGGCGGCCACGACGGTCGCATTCTCGCTCGAACCTTCCGCAGAAGCCTCAACAGAAGCACCCTGAGCCGTCGAAGCTACCGCATTCGCGGCAACCGGAGCGGCCGAAGCAGCAGAGCCCTCGGCCCCAACCGCTTTCACGGACTGCGGCAGACGGTTCAGGAACCAGCGCACCACCGTGTCGCCGTATTTGCGTTGCAACTTGGCATAGCGCGTCTCGCGCGTCTTCCAAATAACGTAAATCGGCGTTGCGATGGCATAGGACGAATACGCACCCGCGATCAGGCCGACCGTCATGGCCAACGCGAAGTCCTTCAGCGTCTCGCCGCCGAACAGAAGCATGGCCACAACCGGAATGAGCGAGGTAATGGACGTGTTCAGCGAACGAATGAGCACCTCGTTGACCGAGTGGTTCGCCATGGTGGCGAACGTGCACTTCACCGAATCGTCCTTCATGTTCTCGTTGATGCGGTGGAACACAACCACGGTATCGTAGAGCGAATAGCCCAGAATCGTGAGCAGCGCAGCGATGGTATTCGGCGTAACTTCGCGGCCGACCAGGGCGTACACGCCAAACACGAGCACGAGGTCGTGCAAAAGCGCGATAACCGCCGACACGCCCATCTTGTAATCGCGGAAGCGAATCGAGATGTACGCGATAATCAAAATCAGCGAAACGAGGAACGCGAGCAGCGAGCTTTGCACGACCGAAGCGCCCCAGTCGGGACCGATGGTAGTCACCTCGAAGCTGTCGGTGCTCCAGCCGAACTCGTCGGCCACCTGATTCGCGATATGCGTCGCGTCTTCGGCCGAAGTGGTGGTCATGCGAGCAAGAATGCCCGTATCGCCATCGGCGTTCGTGGTTTGCAGCACCGGATCGCTCACGCCCGCGTCGTCGAACGCATCGCGCACCTGCTCGATAGTGGTGTCGCCGGTACCGTGGAACGTGACCGACGTGCCGCCGACGAATTCAATGCCGAACTGCAGGCCGCGCACGCCAATAATCACAGCGACAAGCACCATGGCAACAGCAGCGGCGCTCAGGAAGTACTTCTTCAAGCCCAGCACGTTGATATCGAGCTTGATGAAGCGGCCGTGCACGTCTTTGCGGCTTTCGGCCCGTTTCTCGCCCTGGAAATACGGCGCAGCGTTTTCGCAGTCGCGCACACCCCAGAAGCCGGGATGCTTCGCGATGCAGCGCGGCGCGAGCAGGCGAATAATCGGCGCCTTGAACAGCAGCATCATCGCAATGTCGCACAGAATGCCAAGCGCGAGCGTAAGGCCGAAGCCCTTGACCGATGCGCTGGCCAGGAAGAACAGCGTGAGCGCGGAAACAAGCGTTACCAGGTCGGCGTCAATGGAGGTCAGAATGCCGTGGCGCACGCCCGTGATGGACGCGGCGCGCACGCTGCGGCCCATGCGAATTTCCTCACGAAAACGCTCGAGCGTAAGAATCGACGAGTCAGCGGCCATACCAATGGTGAGCACGACGCCCGCGATACCCGCCATCGATAAGCTGAACAGGCCGAAGTGCGAAAGCAGCGCCAAAATGCCCAGGTACAGGCATGCGAACACGGCCATGGCGGCAGCGGTGATAAGGCCCAAGCCATGATAGAAGACGAGCAGGTAGAGCATGACGAGCGCCAGGCCGATTGCAGCTACAAGCACGCCGGAAGCAAGCGCATCTTGGCCAAGCGTCGGGCCAACGGTTTGGCTCTGCGCGTACTCGAAGCTCACTGGCAGCGAACCCGACTCGAGCACGGTTTGCAGCGCCTTGGCTTCGTCCATGGTGTAGTTGCCCGTGATAGAAACGTTACCGCCGGAAATCACACCCTGCACGGCAGGAGCGCTTTGCACTTTGCCGTCGAGGATGATGACGATTTTGCCATGGTCGGCGGCAAGGTCGCGGGTCGCTTCTTCAAACGCCTTGGCGCCCTCGGAATTCAGCGTGATGTCGACCGCATAGTTCGCCGACGCCTCGCTTTCCTTATCAACCGTCACGCGCGTAATATCGGAGCCGGTCACGAGCGGCGTGTAGGTGCCCTCGGCAACTTCGAGGTCGTAGCTCTGCTTGCCCGTGGGGAATTTGTTGCCAGCCGCGTCGGTCACGGTTTCCTGCGTGACATACTGGCCGTTATCGATTTTGGTCTTCACCGTTTCGTCGGTGAAACTATCGAGGCGGGCGAACTCGAGCTTGCCCGTGCGACCGATGGTATCGAGCGCAGCCTCGGTGTCGGAAAGGCCGGGAATCTGCACGAGAATTTGGTCGTTGCCCTGCAGCGAAACCGATGCCTCGCTCGCGCCGAGCGCGTTAACGCGGCTCTCAATGATGGAGCGCGACTTTTCCATGTCTTCGCTGGAAACGGCATCGCCCGAAGTGCTTTTCGCAGTGAGCACAACCGACAGGCCGCCCTGAATGTCGAGGCCTTGGTTGATTTTCTCCTGAGGCGGCATAAACGCGAACACCGACCCCAGCACCAAAAGCACGGTGGCGACGATCAGCCACACATTGCGGCGATTCACATGCTGCGACGTTTTCTTCTTGCGGTCGCGAGCAGGCTTGAGGCTTGCTGCCTCGGCTTTTTCGGACTTCATACGGCTCTTTCCGTGACGTGTCGCCTTCGCGCGCAGGCACACGAAGGCCATTCTCTCTATAACTTTCGATATTATGCCACACCGAGAACAGACACGGGAAACTTTCACGAGAGAAGACCGGCATACGTTTGGGCGCGCAATAGCCTATACCGCCCGAATTGCAGAACTCGCCATTACATCCCGAAAGCGAAACCTACTTATGTAGTTAGTATTTGGCAATCCTTTCGAGATAGATGGCCGCAGCCTTATAGAACGGCTCGCTCGTTACGTTTTGGCACTCAGCGCAAAAATCATCAATCCATGCACGTAAATGCTCTTCAAGAAATTGCACATACGCTTCGGACGACCCTGAATCTGTCATCGCCCTCATGGCGAATGCTTGCAAAAGTTCGCATTCGGTAGCCACATGGTCGAGCGGTTCGTTGGTACCTTCGGGACGCGTAAACCCATGGTCTTTCACGAAACGCTCGACTTCCACGGAGTGAGGATTCACAAACAGCAGAGGCTTCACGCCCTCGGCTTTTGCGCGCCATGCACCTTCATATGGGCTGCAGGCAGGCTCGCCGGGGCCCATGAACAAGCGCGTCGCCTCGGCGCGAAGACGATGGAAGAACCCATCTTCATCGACTTTCTCAATTGATGAAGAGGACGAGGGCAACCCCTTGCTGAAATCCTCGGGCAATGTAACGCCCAACGCATCGCCTATCTCGCACGCGGCATCAAACCACTCACCGCTCGTTATAGCCCGTGCGAGCTCGTGCGTTGGGTGGCGAAAGCTGAATGCGGCAAGCTCCCATGCCGTCGCACGCACTGGCCACATCTCGTTTTCAGAACTCATAGCTTCCTCGCCTTTCATATTCAGCTAAGTTTTGGAACGCTCGGGCTCTGCGTTGCCGCAAAGGCCCAGCTTGACTTTAATCGCAGACTATTTCTTCACCAGGGCAACGAGCTTGCCAGCGTGGCTTGCCACATGCACGAGAACCAAAGCCAAAAGAATCTTAGCCGAAGCCGCATGCAGCGGGTCCCACACGAAATAGCCCGGCGCGAACAGCCCGAACATGGGCAAGACCGTCGCACTGATAAGCACGCCAGATACTACGCAAACCGCAATCGCAATGAACAGCGCTGCATCGAGAACGATGCGCGCCACCGCAAGTGCCGACCCAAACCGGGCGGCTTTCAACAAGCTGGACAATGCATTCAAGCTTGCAGCGAGATGCAGAAGAAAAGCCGCGAGTGCGACCAATCCCAGCCACTCATGCGCAGCAATTCCTGTGATTTGGGGCAATACCGCAACCGTGGCAAGCACAG
>OGOO01002455.1_pt1 | contig 13470 bp, 9 predicted proteins | sample 1552651 | NCBI WGS metagenome assembly OGOO01 (sample SAMEA2580118, study PRJEB22360) | human gut metagenome | biome: human gut; feature: human-associated habitat; material: faeces | place: Denmark | collected 2008/2010 | reverse complement strand
ACCTCGGGCACCTGGCTGCGAATGACGCCCTTGGGCTTGCCGATGCACTGCAGGGCAAACGCCACGTTTTCGTAGGCGGTCTTCTGCGGCAGGAGCTTAAAGTCCTGGAACACGGCACCAATCTGGCGACGCAAGAACGGAACCTTGCGGTTCTTGATCTTCATGAGGTCCTGGCCGGCGACCAAAATGCGGCCGCTCGTCGGCTTGACGTCGCGGTTGAGCGTCGACAGCAGCGTGGTCTTACCCGAGCCGGAGTGACCGACCAAGAAAACAAACTCGCCAGGATAGATCTCGATGTTGATGTCGTCGAGCGCGGGCTTGTTGGGCTGCGCCGGGTAGATCTTGGTGACGTGCTCCATGAGGATGACGGGCTCGACACCGGCCTGTTTGGCCATCTTCTTGCGGCTGGCCTGCGGATCGATGGGCGCAAACACCGACGTAAAGTCGGGGTTGTTGAGTGCATTGTCGAGGCTTGCGACCTCGGCGGCCTGATCGCTCTCGACTACGGGAGCCGCGGGCTGCGTAGGATCGGGAATACCGGCAAAAAGGCCGGACTGCGCAGGCTGTGGCGCCGGAGTCGCAGGAGCCATGGGATCGGGAATACCGGCCATGACAGGCTGCGGCGCGACAGCGTCCGCCTGGGGCTGATCCACGCGAGCGGTCACCTTCTGCACGGGCTCAAAACCCGCGGCCTCGGAAAGCTCGACATCATTGGTGGGATTGTAGGCAAAGGGATCTGATGCCGGCTGTGCCTGATCTGCCGGCTGTGCGGGGATCGGGCTAAACAGCTGATCCTCTGAATCCGGAGTGGCGAAACGAGTGCCCGCGGCGCCTGGCTGCGTCTTGGGGGCGTCATCGCCCGCACCGGAGGTACGGAAGTGGTTACCCACTGGTGCTCCTTATCGTCGTGCGTTTAAACTACATGAGCGCTTCGTATTTTAGCAGCATTAGCTTCGCTGCACATAAGAAGCATGGCGGGGTTTTGGTCCCACCGGCCGCGCGCAGGGTTACCTCCCAAATCGTCCTCGGACATGTCGGAGCCCCCGCTGCGCACTACGTGCGGCGGGGGTTCCTCCGTCCTGCGGAAAGATTTGGGAGGTAACCCTGCGCACGGCCTGCGGCTACTAAGGGGCCGCCGCGTTTATCTTAGGGTGCCACATCACCATGCTGGGTGGGCTGAGTGGCACTTTGCTGATATGGGCCCTTTTCCCGGTAGAGACTTTTGCTTGACGCGTTTTTGATTTGATTGTTGCGCAACTCGGATTTGGATTGTCGATTTACAGTGGCCTCGATGGGAACGCCTATGGTTGTGGGGGCCAGTATGAATTGTCCTTATTGTGGAGCTGAGTTGCGCGATGGCGTGAGGTACTGCACAGCGTGCGGGGCTGCCGTCAATGGCATCTCTGCTGATTCTGAGCTTCGGGTAAAGCCTCGGAACCACGTTGCGGTCATTCTTGTCTGCATGCTGGTAATTGGCATTGTCGGCGGTAGCTGTATGGGTCTTCATCTGCGGCGGGTGTTGTCGCGCTTTATATCTGCCCATTCGGAGCACGCCATTGTGCTGGATGTCGCGGCTGCGGGCTGGGACACCGATAACGGAGCATCGCGCGTTCCGATACACATTACGGGCAAGACCATCGACGGAATAACGGTCGACAGGATTGAGTTCATCGCCTCCGATGGCTCTGGCATCAATCTCATACAAGGTGTCTACACGCTCGAGGCAGCAGGTTCCCCTATCGCTGCGGATGGCACGATCTATCAAATTCCATGCACGAGTGCCACACTCGTCCTCGATGATGCCTTTGCCATGGGTGAAACGATCGATCTGGCCGAGCTTGCAGAACAGGATTCGATTCTCGCCTTCTGCCCCATTGATGCCGCCGATGTGACCAATGATGAAATCTACGATGCCGCTTTGCTCGCCATGACATACAGAGGCAGCGATGCCCCCGATGTTGCCGCACTGTGCCAAGCCGCAATCAATCGTCGTGACGGAGCCAGCACAAGCGGGAACGCCTTCGAAAGTTGCGGTGAAATGCGGATTAATTGAGCCTTTAGGCTGGCAAAACAGTCCTTATTTCACCGCAACTGAAACAGGGGCGCCCTCCAAGAGAGCGCCCCTGCCGGGTTTCCATAGTACTGTCGAAGCAGTTTTATAGTACTGGCGAAGCAGTCCTTGAGATCCGCCTTGCCTTATGCCAAGAACTCCTTGGTGGTCGCCACGATATTGGCGGCGTCCAGGCCGTACTTGTGCAGGAGCTCGGCGCCCGGGCCGGACTCGCCGAACGTGTCGTTGACGCCGATCTTCTTGAGCGGCGTCGGGCACTGCTCGCACAGGACGTCGGCAACGGCACTGCCCAGGCCACCGATCACGGAGTGCTCCTCGACGGTCACGACGTGACCAGTCTTGGTAGCGCTCTTAACGACCAGATCGGCGTCGATGGGCTTGATGGTGTGCATGTTGATGACCTCGGCGTCGATGCCCTCGGCAGCGAGCTGCTCGGCGGCCTCAAGGGCCTCGCCGACCATCAGACCGCAGGCAATGATGGTAACGTCGGCACCCTCGCGCATAACGATGCCGCGGCCCAACTCGAACTTGTAGGTCTCGGGGTCGTTGATGACCGGCGAGGCCAGACGGGCAAAGCGCATGTACACGGGGCCGTCGCACTCGTAGGCGGCGCGCGTCACGGCGCGAGCCTCGACGTCATCGGCGGGAACGATGACGGTCATGCCGGGAATGACGCGCATAAGAGCGATATCCTCGCAGCACTGGTGTGTGGCGCCGTCCTCGCCCACCGAGATACCGGCGTGCGTGGCGCCGATCTTGACGTTGAGATGCGGGTAGCCAATGGAGTTGCGGACCTGCTCAAAGGCGCGGCCGGCGGCAAACATGGCAAAGGTGCTCGCGAAGGCAACGCGGCCGGTGGTCGCGATACCGGCGGCGACGCCCATCAGGTTGCTCTCGGCAATGCCCACATCGAAGAAGCGGTCGGGGCAGGCTGCCTTAAACTTACCGGTCTGCGTGGCGGCGGCCAGATCGGCGTCGAGGACCACAAAGTCATCGTGCTCGTTGGCGAGCTCGACGAGAGCCTCGCCGTAGCTTACGCGCGTGGCGATTTTCTTGACGTCTGCCATCCTAGAGCTCCTCTCCGGCGGCCGTGAGCTCTGCCATGGCCTGCTCAAACTGTTCATCGTTGGGGGCCTTGCCGTGCCAACCAACCTGGTTCTCCATAAAGGAAACGCCCTTGCCCTTCATGGTCTCGGCGATAATGGCGGTCGGCTGACCCTTGGTGGCGCGGGCCTCGGCAAAGGCGGCGCGAATCTGATCGAAGTCGTTGCCGTCGGCAAGCTCCACCACGTGGAACTTAAAGGCGCGGAACTTGTCGGCGAGCGGCATGGGGTCGTTGACCTCCTCGACGGAGCCGTCGATCTGCAGGCCATTGTGGTCAACAATCACGCAGAGGTTGTCGAGCTGCTGGTTGCCGGCAAACATGGCGGCCTCCCACACCTGGCCCTCCTCGCTCTCACCATCGCCCAGCAGGGCGTACGTGCGGTAAGTATCGCCCCAGTGCTTAGCGGCAACGGCCATGCCCACGGCGGCGGAAATGCCCTGGCCGAGCGAGCCAGTGGACATGTCGACGCCCGGAGTGTCGTTCATGTTGGGGTGACCCTGCAGGTGGCTGCCGATATGGCGCAGCGTCTCGAGGTCCTCCTTGGGGAAGAACCCGCGTTCGGCGAGCACGGCGTACAGGCCCGGAGCGCAATGACCCTTGGAGAGCACAAAGCGGTCGCGATCGGCCTTGCGGGGATCGGCCGGGTCGACGTTCATTTCCTCAAAGTACAAATAGGTCATGATGTCGGCAGCGCCGAGCGAACCGCCCGGATGGCCAGACTTGGCAGCGTGCACGCCGGTGACGATGCCCTTCCTTACCTCGTTGGCAACCTTTTTGAGCTCTTCGTCGCTCATTGTGCCTTCCTTTCATCCTCTTAAGACAAGATGCGCACGGCACCGAAGGTAATCCCAACACAGCCGCAATGCACGTACGTCATTCATTATGCTGGAAACTGATAGCTTTACCAGAGTTTTTATCATTATTTGAGCAATTTGGCAGGCAGAACCGCTGATGAAACGGTTTATCAATGTGAACGTCTTTTGGATGCGGTGGCTGCCTCTCGCCCCGGCACAAAAATGATCCGTTTTCCTCCGTCCCCAAGGGATCAGATGATCCGTAGGGGACGGAGGAAAACGGATCATGTCCGCAAACCGAAATTCCGCCTACGCGTTAATGTCCTTGAATCCCTCACCGAAGGCTTCCGTAACGTCGGCGACCGTCACAATGGCGTGAGGATCGCGCTCGCGCACGATCGTTTTGAGGGTGTTGAGCTCTCGACGGCTAACGATCACCATGATCACCGGCTTCTCGACGCCCGAATACATACCGGTCGCCTTTAATTTGGTGCAGCCGCGGCCCAGACCATACATGATGTCGGCCGCGATATCGGGGAAATTGTCCGAGATGATGAGCACCATACGACGCTTATTGCCGCCATCGACCACGGCATCGATCACATAGCCGCTGATCACCATCGATAGTCCTGCATACAGAGCATTTTCGAGCGAGAAGACCGGAGCCGATGCCGCGCATACGGCAACGTCGATTGCCATGACGGTCGAGCCCACCGGCAGCGAGGTGTTACGCGAGATGATTTGGCCAATCGTGTCCGAGCCGCCGGTGTTGGCGCCGGCGCGCAACACCATGCCGTAACCAATGCCCGTGATAATGCCGCCCCACATAGCGGGAAGCATCAGGTCCGCATGTGCCAGAGGCGCTACAAACGGGGCAAACAGATCGGTAAAAAAGCCCAGCAGCACAAAGCCCGTCGCTGTCTGCACCACGTAGAACATACCGCCCTCGCGCATAACGATCAGCAACAGCAGGGCATTCATCACGATGGTCTGGATACCGACGGGAAGCGACACGCCTCGCGCTGCGCCGACCGCCTGGATAATCGTCGCAAGGCCCGTAACGCCACCGGCGGCAAGCCCGTTGGGAATCAAAAACAGGTCGGTCGCGATGGCGGCCAAGGCACACCCCAACATGATCTGGGGCAGATCGTGAAAGAAGTTCATCGAAAGAATGCGCTTGATGTCCAGACGATACGCCATGCTGCCTCCTTTAAAAAAGCGCACCCCATCGGATGCGCTTTGAACTTCTTCTTGTATTCGATTCTACCGATTCGCCGGACAAAAAACCACCCCTGTGCAGGGTATGTTCTGGATACAAAGCCACCCTGCTCGGAGGGTTTTATCCATTTCCGCATAAACCGAGCGGTTTAGGCAGACGGGATCTCCGCGTCAGCGTTGCCGGTAGCCCAACGGTGATAGCCAATCACAAACGGATCCAGGTCGCCGTCGTCAAGAACGGCCTCGACGTTGCTGGTCTCCACGCCCGTGCGCAGGTCCTTAACCATCTGGTACGGGTAGAGCACGTAGCTGCGGATCTGGTTGCCAAAACCAATTGTGGTCTTGGGCCCGCGAATCTCATCCAGGGCCTCGGCGCGCTTTTCGAGCTCAATCTCGTACAGGCGTGCCTTGAGGATCTGCATGCACGCGGCCTTGTTTTGAATCTGACTGCGCTCGTTTTGACACGTGACCACGATACCGCTGGGGAAATGCGTCACACGCACGGCTGAGTCGGTGGTGTTGACACCCTGGCCGCCCGGGCCGCTTGCATGGTACACGTCGACGCGAATGTCATCGGGACTAATCTCGATATCGATATCGTCGGGCAGTACCGGAATGACCTCGACGCCGGCAAACGTAGTCTGGCGGCGCTTCTTGTCGTCGGTGGGGCTAATGCGCACCAGGCGGTGAACACCGGCCTCGGCACGAAGCATGCCAAAGGCATCCTTGCCTTCGACGGTAAAGGTCGCGCGATCGATGCCGATAACCTCGGCCGCGGGGCAATCGTTGATGGTGACCTTCCAACCGCGGCGCTGGCAGTACTTCATGTACATCTTAAAGAGCATGAAGGTCCAGTCCTGGGCCTCCAAACCGCCCTGCCCGGGCTTGATGGTCACAATCGCGTCGCCATGGTCGAACTCCCCGGTAAACCAGCTCGCAAGCTCAAGCTCGTCGATGGCGCGGGAAAGGCGCTCCGCCGTGGCGGCAGCCTCCTCACGCAGCGCGGCAGCATCGGGGTCATCGCCCATTTCCTCGGCAAGCTCCAGCGCGGCGCGAGCATCGGAAAGCTCACCGCGCACCGTATCCACGGCGGCGATGTCCTCCTTGGCGCGTGCAATCTCCTCCATCGTGGCGCGAGCGGCATCGGCATCGTCCCAAAAGCCCGGGGCGACGCTTTTGGCCTCGAGCTCCGCCACGCGGGTGCGCTTCTCGTCCAAATGGAGATATGACTCGACCTCGCCGAGTCGGTCCGCAAACGCGTCCAACTCGGCGGGCGTTACCTCTAGAGCCTCGACCATTAACGATTCCTGCCGTGGCAGTACTTAAACTTCTTACCGCTACCGCAAGGGCACGGGTCGTTGCGGCCCACGTTGACATAGGGGTCATCGCTCTCGGACTTGCGGTAGGTCGTCACCTTGCCACCGTTGTGAACGGCAGCCGGACCACCCTGGACGGCGGTGCGGGCCTGCACCTGAGCCTGCTTGCGCAGCACCGAATCGCTGTTGTCGCCATCGACCTCGGCGGGACCAGAGAAGCGCGCACCCTTAAGGGCGGGCTCCTCCTTGTGCTCCACAGCCTGCGGGGCAGCCTTGATCTCAATGCGCAGAACAGTGCGCAGGTAATCCTCGTACATGGTATCGACGAGTATCTGGAACGCGCCGTAGGCCTCGGTCTTGTACTCAACCAGCGGGTCGCGCTGGCCAAAGCCGCGCAGGCCGATACCGGTCTTGAGGTAGTCCATCTCCTGCAGGTAGTTCATCCAACGCGTATCGATGACGCGCAGCATGACCTGGGTATTGAGCTCGCGCATCAGGTCCTCGCCCAGACGCTCGGCCTTCATGTTGTAGCACTTCTCAACATAAGCCAGGACATCGGCGGCCAGGGCCTCAAAGTCCTCGTCGGGGAACTGAGGGGTATCGATATGCCCAGTCAGCTCGACGACCCACTTACGCAGACCCTCAAGATCGCGCTCGCCCTCGTGGCTGTCCTTGGTGCAGAACTCCTGCACGCAGCGATACACGGTGTCGTGCATGACCTCAGTGATGTGGTCGGTCAGGTCCTTGCCATCCAGAATCTTGTTACGCTCGGCGTAGATGACCTGGCGCTGCTTGTTCATGACGTCATCGTACTCGAGGACGCTCTTACGCATGGAGAAGTTGATGCTCTCGACCTTGTGCTGGGCACTCTCGACGGCCTTGGAGATGATCTTGTGCTGGATGGGCATGTCGTCGCCCATGTCGGCCGTGACCATCATCTTGGAGACGCGGTCCATCCTGTCGCCGCCGAACAGGCGCATGAGGTCGTCCTCGAGCGACAGGTAGAACTGGGTCTCGCCCGGATCGCCCTGACGGCCGGAACGGCCGCGCAGCTGGTTGTCGATACGACGGGACTCATGGCGCTCGGTGCCGATGACGGTCAGGCCGCCGGCGGCAAGCACGCGCTCGCGCTCGGCCTTACAGGTCTCCTTGGCCTCGGCGTTAAACTGCTCGAGCTGCTCGGGCGTCACGTCCTCCATGGTCAGGCCCTCGTACTCCAGGCGCTCGCGCACCAGCTCGTCGGGGTTGCCGCCCAGCAGGATGTCGGTACCACGGCCGGCCATGTTGGTAGCGATGGTCACGGCGCCATAGCGACCAGCCTGGGCCACGATATGGGCCTCGCGCTCGTGGTGCTTGGCGTTGAGGACCTCGTGCGCGATACCGCGCTTGGTAAGGGCGGCGGACAGCTTCTCGGAGCTCTCAATGGAGACGGTGCCCACCAGGACCGGCTGGCCTTTGGCATGACGACGCTCAACGTCGTCGGCAACGGCGTTGTACTTGGCCTGGATGGTGCGATACACCAGGTCCTCGTGGTCAACACGCTGCACGGGCTTGTTGGGGGGGATGACCTCGACGGGCAGCTTGTAGATCTCGCGGAACTCAGCGTCCTCGGTGAGTGCCGTACCGGTCATGCCGGAGAGCTTGTCATACAGGCGGAAGTAGTTCTGCAGGGTGATGGTGGCAAGGGTCTGGTTCTCCTCACGCACGAGCACGCCCTCTTTGGCCTCGATGGCCTGATGCAGGCCCTCGGAGTAGCGGCGGCCCTCCATGATGCGGCCGGTAAACTCGTCGACGATCTTGACCTCGCCGTTGGTGACCACGTACTGCTTGTCGCGGTGGAACATGTACTGGGCCTTCAGTGCCTGCTGCAGGTGGTTGACCAGCTGGCCGGAGAGATCGGCATAGATGTCATCGATACCCAGGCGGCGCTCGATCTTCTTAAGGCCGCGCTCGGTGGCGGCGATGGTGTGCTTGGCCTCGTCCATGACGAAGTCGCCCGTAGGCTCAACGTCCTCGGTGGCGGTGAGCATGTCGTGCGAGACGTCCTCGCCGCGCTCAAGGCCGCGCACGGCGCGCGCGAAGTCCTTGTAGGTGCTGGTGGACTTGGTGCCGGCGCCCGAGATGATGAGCGGCGTCCTGGCCTCGTCGATCAGGATGGAGTCGACCTCGTCGACGATAGCGTAGTTGTGGCCGCGCTGCACACGCTGCTCGGGGCGGGTGACCATGTTGTCGCGCAGGTAATCGAAGCCAAACTCGGAATTGGTACCGTAGGTGACGTCTGCCTGGTAGGCCGGACGCTTGAGCTCGAGCGGCATGTTGTTCTGCAGCAGACCGACGGTCATGCCCAGATACTTGTAGATGCGGCCCATCCACTCGGAGTCGCGCTTTGCCAGGTAATCGTTGACGGTAACGACATGCACGCCCTTGCCGGCGATAGCGTTGAGGTAGCCGGCCAAGGTGGAGACGAGCGTCTTGCCCTCGCCGGTCTTCATCTCGGCGATGTGGCCCTCGTGCAGCGCCATGGCGCCGATGAGCTGTACATCAAAGTGACGCATGCCCATGGTGCGCTTGGAAGCTTCGCGCACGGTGGCAAAGGCCTCGGGGAGCATGTCGTCGAGCGACTCGCCGTTGGCGTAGCGCTCACGGAACTTATCGGTCTGGGCGCGGAGCTCCTCCTCGGTCATCTTCTCAAACTGGGGCTCAAGACCGTTGATCTTGTCGACGATCTTGTAGTAGCGCTTCAGGTCCTTATCAGATCCAAAGGACAGCAACTTTGACATGAATCCCATGTGGTTTTCCTTTTTGGCCATCGCCCGCGGCATGAAACCTTGGACGAGTTAAACACAGATATTTGTACTTTAGCCAAACAAGGCGTCGCCTATGCGGTCGACACGCTCGACCACGTAATAACTACGACCAACCTGCTAAAAAGAGACTGGTTTATTTTGGCAGCTTTTATCTTGGAAAACGCCGTCTCTCTGCCATTTGGTGCAAACCAACCTGTTCCCTTCGCACCAACCTGGTGCAATGGGGACAGGTTGGTTTGCACCAATAAAAAGATAAGGGCCGCGCACCCAAATGGATGCGCGGCCCTTTTGCCATGAATGCGAGTGTTTCCGCGGCGAGCTATTTACTCAGCAGCCTCGGTGGTCTCGGCCTCGGCAGCGGCCTCCTCGACGGGAGCCTCTGCGGGAGCCTCGGCGGCCTGCTTGGCAGCCTCCTCGGCAAACTTAGCAGCACGCTTGGCCTTCTCGGCAGCCTTAGCCTCAGCGGCGGCCTTGCGAGCGGCCTCGGCCTCAGCAGCCTTGGCAGCCTTGGCAGCCTTGGCCTCCTCGGCCTTCTTGAGATGGGCGGCAGCGGCGCCACCGAACTTGTCGGCGAAGCGCTGGACGCGTCCACCGGTGTCGACGAACTTCTGCTGGCCGGTGTAGAACGGGTGGCACTCGTTGCAAAGCTCAACCTTCATCTCGGACACGGTAGCGTGCGTCTTGAAGGTGTTGCCGCAGGAGCACGTCACCGTGCACTCGACATACTGGGGATGGATACCCTGCTTCATGGTAGGACTCCTTATTGGTCAGGCGCTGGTTACCGATCAGCGCATAAGGCGTCTTGGTTTCCGACCAAGACAACAAACTCGGATATGGTACCACGGCGCCGCGTGTCCCACAAAAGGTTCACGGTCTTTGCGTTGTGCATCGCGCCCAAGGCACGGCAGACGACACGACGAATCGCGGCAAACGGGCGCCTTTGCCCCTTCTCCCATGTTGCAGACGTGTAACGCCGCAGCAAAGGTGCCCTTTTTTGCGCCAGACAGGTACAATGATGAACACTGTACCGTAGCGGAGCGCCCCGCGCGCGCCGCAATCACGCGAAAGGGTTTCCCATGGCCGAGATCTCGTCCTCCCGTATCGTCATCACCGTCCTTGGCAAGAACCGCCCCGGCATCGTCGCCGGCGTCACCCGTGTCCTAGGCGAGGCCAACGTCGACATCCGCGACATCACGCAGTCCATTATCGAGGACATCTTCACCATGACCATGCTGGCCGATACCGCCGAGTCCAAGCTCGACTTTGCCGAGCTGCAGAAGGCGCTGGCCGAGGCCGGCGAGCTTTCGGGCGTCAACGTGTCCATCCAGCGCGAGGACGTCTTCAACTTTATGTACCGCCTGTAGCGAGCAAGCCGCTGGGGATAGCCTGACGCGCGCATGCCCATGCAAGTCACCCCGATGCGGCCCGGAGAGGAGCGCGCATGGCCTACGACGCCAAGAAAATCTATTACCGCTTCGACGATCACCTGAGCCGCCTGGTTCTGGATTACGAGGCGAGCCGTCAGATTTCGCCCGAAAGCGAAAACCTCTACCACGGCCTGCCGACCGCCCCGTACGACGAAGGCTTGTTCGTAGAGCACAACGTCAAGCGCGGCCTGCGCAATGCCGACGGCTCGGGCGTGGTCGCGGGCCTTACCCGCATCTCGGATGTGCATGGCTACAACAAGGTCGACGGCAAAGTCGTGCCCGATCAGGGCAAACTCACGCTTCGCGGCTACAGCATCGAGGACCTGGTCAACAACGCCCAGGCCGAGGATCGCTATGGCTACGAAGAGGTCGCCTACCTGCTCATCACGGGCTCGCTGCCCACCAAAGAGGAGCTCGACGGTTTTTGCGAACGTCTGGGCGCTTTTAGGCACCTGAGCGACGAGTACGTCCGCGAGTTCCCCATGACCACGGTGTCGTCGAGCATCATGAATGTGCTTCAGCGCGCCGTGCTGCTGCTCTACGCCTTCGACGCCGAGCCCGACGCCATTACACCCGAGCACGAAATCGACGTCGCCATCTCCATGCTCGCCCGTCTCCCCCGCATCGCCGCCTTCGCGCATATGGCCTCGGTCGCCAAGCGCCGTGGCTCCGAGGTTCATGTACCGCACCCCACACCCGGCCTCTCCACCGCCGAGACCATCCTGCAGGTGCTCCGCGGCGGCATGGCATTCACCCGCGACGAAGCCATGCTGCTCGACGTGATGCTCATGCTGCATGCCGAGCACGGCGGCGGCAACAACTCCACGTTCGCCTGCCGCGTGCTGTCCTCCTCGGCCACCGACCCGTATTCCGCCTACGCCGCGGCTATCGGCTCCCCCCAAGGGCCGCGCCCCCGCGGCGTCGATGCGCTGGTCGTGTCCATGCACGAGGACATCCGTGCGCATGTCTCCAATTGGGAGGACGAGGACGAGGTCGCAGCCTATCTGGGCAAGATTCTCGACAAGCAGGCCTTCGACGGTACGGGTCTCATCTACGGTATGGGCCACGCCGTCTACACGCTGAGCGACCCGCGCGCCGAGGTGTGCCGCCGTTATGCGCGCACGCTTGCCGCCAAGAAGGACCTGGGCGAGGAGTTCGCGCTCATCGAGCGCATCGAGCGCCTGGCCCCGCAAGTGATGCGCGATCACGGCATGACCAAGCCTATCTGCGCCAACATCGACCTGTACACGGGCTTTATCTACAAGATGCTCGGCGTGCCCGAGACGCTCTTTACGCCGCTGTTCGCCGTCGCCCGCATGGCCGGCTGGTCGGCGCACCGCATGGAAGAGCTCTTCTGCGCGCACCGCATCATCCGTCCCGCGTATCGCCCGGTTATCGAGCCGCTGGAGTACAAGCCGCTCGCCGATCGCTAGGACGCGGACCGTTATAGAACCCGAGCGTGGCCAGGGCATCACCGCCCTCGGCCACGCTTTTTATGCCAGTAGAAAGGGCTACATCAAATGATTGTGTTTTCCGATATGGATGGAACACTGCTGACGACCGATAAGCAGATGAGCGATGCCACCTGGGCGATGCTCGACGAGCTTGCGCGCCGCGGTGTTGAGTTTGTGCCCTGTACGGGGCGCCCGCTGTCGGGCATCTTTGAGCCCATCCTCGCCCATCCCGCCGTACACTACGCGGTCTGCGCCAACGGCGCCAGCGTCTGGCAGCTCGACGACGGTACGCCCACCGATACTTCACGTGCTACGCGCATTCTGAGCCGACCGCTCGACCGCGCCATCGCCCACCGCGTCCATAGCATTGCCGCCGGTCACGATGTGACCTTCGATATCTTCGCGGACGGGCAGTGCTTCCTCCCCCGCTCGCTCTACACGCGCCTGGACGAATTCTGCGGCGGCGACCCCCACATCGCGGCTTCGCTCAAGCGCACACGAACACCGATCGACATGGATATCGACAGCAAGATCGACGAGGTCGAGACGCTCGAACGCATCGCCATGTACTGGCACGACCCGGCCGATCGCGATGCCATCGCAGCGGAGCTCGACACGCTCGAAGGCATTGAGGTCACGCGTTCATACGCCATGAATATCGAGGTCATGGGCGAGGGCGCCACCAAGGGAACGGCACTCACGTGGCTATGCGAGCATCTGGGCGAGCGTCTCGCCGACGCCTGGGCGTTCGGCGACAACATCAACGACATCCCCATGCTGCAGACAGCGGGCCACGGCATGGCCATGATCAACGCCGAGCCCGAGGACCGCGACGCCGCCGACGCCATCACCGAATACGATAACGACCACGACGGCGTCGCCCGCACCATCATGGCCGCCCTCGCCTAGTCATTGGGGACGTTCTTATAGTCATTGGGGACGTTCTTAAACGACTAGTCATTGGGGACGTTCTTGAATGACTAGTCGTTGGGGACACTCTTCGCGAAAAAGCTGCAAGGACTGTCCCCGGTTGCCGGCAGAAAAGGAACGTCCCTAACTGCCGGATTAGGCGAGGCTCTCCAGAACACGGCGGAGCTCCTGCTGGACAGCGTGGTCGCGGTTGCGCCCCACCACGCGATCGGCGACTGCCTTGAGCGCGGGGCGTGCATTTTCCATCGCGCAGCCCGTACCGACAAAGCGAATGATCTCATAGTCGTTCATCGAGTCGCCAAACGCCATGACCTCGTCGCGTTCGACGCCATAGTGCTCCATGAGCTG
>OGOO01002453.1_pt1 | contig 13471 bp, 9 predicted proteins | sample 1552651 | NCBI WGS metagenome assembly OGOO01 (sample SAMEA2580118, study PRJEB22360) | human gut metagenome | biome: human gut; feature: human-associated habitat; material: faeces | place: Denmark | collected 2008/2010 | reverse complement strand
TTCAGGTCCGGTTTAGCTTGCCAGGCAGTGATGACGGGAGTCGAAGGTATTCGTGTTCGGGGACGCGGTCGCTTCTGTCGGTCATCTGGCTTTTTCTTTCACTGACCGGCGGAACTCCTCACTGCACAAAAAACTTTACGTTACGTTTCCGTCAGACACCATCGGTCGGGCATTCAGAAAAAGCAAGACGACACTCGACAGAGCTCCCATGGTCCCCGAATACGATCACCTTCGACTCCCGTTATCACTGCATGGCAAGCTAACCTCGATCTGGAAAACAGGAACACCATAAAACAGAGGTCTTCTGATTCCTTACCTTAGGAATCAATTTAGAAATCAGTATTTTTTTCCCTTTCCTTTGGCCCGTAGTGCTGACGGCATAAAAACCGAAACAGAAAGAAAAAAACTAAACCTACAGTTCAGGAGATTTTTTTCATTCGCTTAATCGGGATGGTATGCGCCTGCTTTTTTGAAGATACAATCTGAGAAAAGATAGGTTGAATCAGCACAAAACCACAACCGACGAATAATCCCAGCAATAAAGAAGCCAACACAATCAATGCACGCTGTGGTTTAGAAGGAACGGTCGGTTCTACGACAGGTTCGATTACCGTCAGTACCGGCATATCTTCTTTCACCTGGATTTTTGCCTTCTCCCGTTGCTTTACAATATCGGAATAAAGTCCGAAAAACAACTCGTAATCGTTGGTCAGTATTTTCTCTTCCGTTTCTAATTGCACGGATGTCCGGTCCGGATGTTTTTCGCGGAATTGTACTAAAGCCTGTTGCTTTTTCTCCAGTTCGTTTTTCACCTCCGTATAACGTTCCTCTACAAAATCGAGAGCAGCCTGAGCTTTGGCGATACGAAACCGCGCAATGTATGTCTGCAGCATAGCCTGTGCCCGATTCGTCAGATAAGCTGAAAGTTTCGGATCGGGCAGATCCAGAGTAATTTTCAGATTACCGTCTTTGTTATTTACTTTTACAGAAAAAGCATCTTTTAAATAAGCCAGACATTTACTTTCTTCTTCTGTCAGCTGTTCTACCTGTGAAGGATCGGTTACCAAAGCCAAACGTTCCGGACCGGACACCAGATAGTTATAGAAAGTAACCGTATCTCCTCTCTCATCGATGTATAAAGGAGAATAGATCAACTCTTTCTGAAAAGGTACGCTGAAAAAAATATCCGGATACATAGCCGGCGAAACAATACGCGTATTCCGCATATCCCCCATCGGCATACTCTGGAAAGGCGACATTCCTTCTACACTGATTCGCGTAGTCCGGTCTTCCATTTCCAAACCTAAGGTACATTGAGCGGTATATTTCCTTGGTAAAAAGAAAGCTAAAACCAAACCACCCACCAGAAAAAACAAGGCAATATACATTATTGTCTTTTTACGATGCCACAGCTTCGCCATGACTTCGATTAAATCGATTTCTTCATTTTCCATCGTTATATTTACTTAGTCGTTCAATCCTTTAAGTTTTCCCGCTTTAAAGGATACCACAAAAGTATAAAAATATTCGGACCTCCCGCACAATAAAGAAAAAAGCCATCGAAATTTATTATTCGATAGCTTTTTTTATAAAGTCTTATGGAAAATTATTCTTTTTCTTCAGGCAACCATCCTTTTAAACGCTTACAATCGGAAACCTGAGCCAGGAAAGGTAAAGTCAATACCAAACCGATACCGATAAAACCACCTAAAAAAGTAAAGGCGATACAAATCAATCCTCTTTTGGGTTTTGAACGTTCGGTCGGTATAGTTACCGGTTCTACAACAGTAAATACCGGAGTTGTTTCTTTTACCTGAATATTGGCTTGCTCGCGTTGTTTGGCCAGTTCACTGTATACGCCGAATAGTAGTGTATATTCGTTATTCAAACGCTCCTGGGTAGTTTTAGCTACATTGGAAACCAGATTACGATTGGCATCGTTAAAAATAGCCAGCTCTTCCTGTTTCTTTTCATATTCTTTTTTAGCCTCTTCATAGCGACCTTCCACAAACTCCAGATTCGCCTTCACCTTCTGAATTTTAAAGTCGGTTACATAACGCTGCAATAATTCCTGTACTTTGGCAGCCAATTGAGCTGCAGCCAAAGGTTCAGGCATATCGACAGATAAAGTAATATACCCGTCTTTATCGTTGAGGTTCATATTGATCTTATCTTTCAAGGTCTTGATACATTCTGCCTCGTCTTTAGACAGGGATTCCAAAGTAGCAACAGCCCCTTCTCCATATTGAGGTTCCGGTTCTTCCCCACGAATAGCCCCGATAATCACTCCGGGCAAACCGATCGTATATTTCAGTATTGTTCCTCCTAAAGAAAATTGGGCATATTCATCGGCAGTATAGTAATCCAGCAATTTCACCGGCTGATCGTATTCCTCAAATTTGATCGCCGTCTGCATAATTTCCTTTTGGAAAGGTACACTAGCCAATATTTTAGGATAAATCTTCGGCGACAACACATCTCCGGCACCTAAAGATCCGATGTTTATACCTGCTATAGCAGCTAAGCCACTTAAACTTCCCCCAGTCGTTTTTTCACCTGTCTGAGGAACAATCGTACAGGAAGCGGTAAAAACTTTAGCACTGAACAAAGCGACCAATACCCCGAGACATGCACAAACGACAGTCACCTTGAGAATGAATTTCCGCTTTGCCCATAATTTCTTTACAACCTCGATCAGGTCTATTTCATTTTCCGGTTGAACCGGTTGATTACTCGTCGAATTTGTAGCCATTACTTCGTGCTATTAATAATTGATGTAACTAATGCAGCCATAGACGTGGTAGAGGAAGCGATACTCATGATTTCAGCCAAACCGACACCTTTTCTAGGCGGTTTTACCGGTACAATGATTTCACAACCGGGAGCAGCCTTGGCCTTAGAGAAAGTCTTGGATTTCTGCACCGTACCGTTCATATACACGATAAACACCCTGCGTTTCTTCGCCCGTGAAGCGAATCCTCCGCCCTGTTCTATATAATAATTCAACTTCGCATTCTTTTTGTATACGACAGTATTCGGATACATCACCGCCCCACTGATCTTCACCGTTCCTGTATACTGAGGGACAACGAGCTGGTCCCCTTCCCGTAATACGACATCATAATCCGATCCGGGATTTTCGATCGCTTTCTTCAGCTCGATACCGACATAATAGGTATTACCGATATCCAGACGGTTTATGCCGATCGAATCTTTATCCGTTTGTTTGGAAAGTTTCAATACAGATTCCACCCGAGCCTTTTCATCCGGTGTCATCTGTCTGAGCAAACGGGCCCCTTTTGCATATGCCTCCGGCATCAATCCACCTGCTCTTTTCACCAAATCCGAAAGCCGTTCTCCTTTCTGGGATAAGACATAATTTCCTTCAAACAATACCTCGCCGGTAACTGTTACATTTTGCTGTACCTGATATCCCGGAGAATTACGGACAAATACTTCATCATAGGGTTCCAAAGTAAAGTCCGGTTTACCATCCACAATCAATCCATCCTTTAAAGTAAAAGTAAAGTTTTCAGCCAATTTAGTCGCTCCGGTCAAGCTCTTCGGATTTTTAATCCGGCGAGCTACATCGACTTTCACTGTCGAAGCGGATTCCAATAAACCGCCGGCCTGAATGATCAGGTCTTCAATTGTGGCATTATCGGCATATTTGTATACTCCCGGTACCCTTACAGCCCCTTTTACGGACAATGTATATTCTTCCTGCAAATCGAATATCGAAGGAATATACAATTCATCGTTTTTTTGCAAAGGCAGATTGGCAGCCGAACCACTCAATATTCCGGTTACATTGAGAGCAACCACTTCCTGAGTTAAATCGGGTTTCTGGCGGAATAATACAGCCCGGTTAACAAAGGCATCTTCAGTAATTCCCTCTGCTTTTTCAATCAATTCCTTCACTGTAGTTACTTTTCCTAAATCGTATAATCCGGGCCGGTACACAGCTCCCCGAATCTGAACCCGATTTTCAAAACGATTCAACATCGGATCTACAGAAATAAAATCCCCATCTACCAAAGGAAAACTTTTAAACTCTCCTTCTTCGACATTATATACCTGATATTCCCGTCCACTTTTTCGAATTACCCGAATAGCATTTTTATAAGCATCTCCCTTAAAACCTCCGGCATACTCCAACAAATCGCCGACTGTCTCCGTATCTTTCATTTCATAGATCATCGGACGCTTTACCTTTCCTGTCAGGGAAACCAAATTGGCATAAGGTGCAACGAGCACCACATCCCCGTCATTCAGGCTGATGTCCAGATCGCTTCTCCCTTTTAAAAGATAATCGTATACATCTACATCGGCGACAACTTTTCCTTTGCGATTTACCGTAATATTCCGCATGGAACCGATCTCACCGACTCCTCCGGCATTATATAAAGCATGAAACAAAGTAGCCAAAGAAGGTAAGGTATAGGTACCCGGCATCGCCACTTCCCCCATCACATTCACCCGAATACTCCGCACGTTTCCTAAGGACACTTTTATAAAAGTATCCGGCTCATCACTATTTAATGAAGCATATACCTGAGACAACGCATTCTTTACCCGTTGATAAGCTTCTTCTATCTTCAAGCCATTCAGATAAACCGGTCCGATCTCTTCGATCGTGATATTTCCATCCGGTGCAATATACTGCCGAATAGTCTTTACCGATCCCCCCCAAATATCCACAATAATCTCATCTCCGGGACCAAGCACATAATTTTCCGGCGTAGCTATATTGAGGTTAGGTTCGAAAGTCAATTGTTTGTTATTAAAAATATTCCGTCCGAAAATCCTTATTTCAGGCAATGAATCTTTTGAGAAAAGAAGCTCTTTATCTTCCTCCAGATTCAAAGAATCCAATATATTGACTGCAGGAGGATTTTCTTGCCTCAACCGGCTCATTCCGTTCCCCGTTTGTTCTCCGGCCGTACTTTTTTTACCGGTATAGTTATTTTTTATACGAATCAATTGTTCCTGGGTAACTCCTTTTTGTCCCAGCATCATAATGATTTGTTGTTGAGTTTTTCCCTGATTCTGAGCCTCTTTAACTATAGCTACAACCTGGTCGTCCGACATCTGAGCAAATGTAACAGCTATAAATTGCACGAACAATATGAGTAAGAATAACTTCTTCACCTTTATTTTATTATTAATTTTTATTCTATGTTATTTCAATGAGTCACAAAAATAAACAAAAAGCCCCAAACATACCCCTTCTTAGAATAATTTTTCACTTTTTCAACACAACTGGCCGCTACCGTAATCAAAGCACACCCTAATTTTTCCAAACGTAAAACAATCCGGTATTTATCCCGGATCTGCACCATTTCTCCTTGAAATCCAGCTAATTTACCCCGAACAACTTCTACTAAAGTACCTGCAGGAATATCCTCGTAAGAAATTTCCAGCGGTTCGTCGGCCTGGTTTTCGACAAAACGTAAGCGTTCGATCTGTTCAGCCGGAATAGCTACCGCTTTTCCCTTTTCTTTCAGGAAAGTAACCACCCCCCGGAGTTGTCAGCACAGGAACAAAGGTTTCTTCTTTTATATGTACAAAAATATATCCGGAAATCAAAGGTACCGATACTTTTTTTTTCCGGTCACTCCACACCCTGTATTCAGTCCTTAACGGAAGATAATTTTCAATACCAATCTGATCGAGTCGTTCTTTCACTTTTTTTTCAGCCCTGGCTGCTGTATACACAGCATACCAGGAAAAAACACTCTCCATAAACAATAGCTTAGCACTTAATAAACTTTCAGCATAGTCACTTCCTTCGGAGTAAGGAAACGCCATGTTCCCCGCGGCAGATTTTTTTTCGTAATACCGGCAAAATATACCCGGTCGAGCTTTATGATCTGGTAACCGAAATGTTCAAATATACGTCTGACGATACGATTTTTTCCGGAATGAATCTCTATCCCCACTTCAGTACAATCCGGAGAGGTATAACTGATCTCGTCCGCTTTGATAAATCCGTCTTCCAGCTGGACTCCATTCGCTATAGCCTGAAAATCTTCTTCAGTCAATACACGATCCAGAAAAACATGATATATCTTTTTGTGATCGTATTTCGGATGGGTTAATTTCTTAGCCAGATCGCCGTCATTCGTAAACAACAACACTCCTGTCGTCTGCCGGTCCAGACGCCCTACCGGATAGATTCTTTCTTTACAAGCACCTTCGACCAAGGCCATAACCGTCTTACGTTCCAACGGATCCTCGACGGTTGTCACATAATCTTTCGGTTTATTTAAAACGAGATATACTTTCTTTTCGGGGAAAATCTGAACGTCGTCCACCTCCACCTTGTCTTTCTTCCGTACTTTCAAACCGACGGTCTGAACTACCTCTCCGTTTACCTTCACCCGTCCGGCAACGATCAATTCATCCGCATCCCTACGAGAACATACGCCTCCCATTGAAATGTAGCGATTCAGACGCAATTCGGCGTTCTCATCTTCATTTTTCAGCCGATGAGCCAACAATTTCTTTTTACTATAGTGTTTCTGTCTCAGTCCTTCTTTCTCTCTCCCGGAAATCTTTTTCCGATCGCGGTCGAAAGGACGATTATAATTCGAATGATTGTTCCCGGTGGTCTCCTCACCTCTTGGCCGGAAAATACGTGGTCTGCGTGGATTATCCGTATGAGAATCACGTTTCACCAATACCTTCCGTTCCGAACGTTCGGTCCGGTCCTGCCGGTCGGTTGCCTCTGTACTAGGACGGTAATCCCGGCGGTTACTGAATTTAGCCGGACGTTCTCTGTAAGTATCTTTCTCCCGGTTAAAATTCCGTTCTCTTCTTTCTCCGTTGTCCCGTTCAGAAGTCCTTTCAAACCTTCTGGCAGTGTTACGGTTCCCCACAGATCCGGCCGTATGTCTTTCTCCTTGCTCTGCTCCATATCCTCTACGGTTTTCAGACCGTTCGGAACGAAAAGAACGCCGATTTTTATTATAATCTCTTTCCATCCTAAATAATATTAATTCATTGATTTTAATTTTTTTCTCGTTTACACGTCTCTCTCACTCAGGTATTTCATTCAAACTATTTGGGCGCCGTCCTATACACAAACACTCCGATAATGGCAAACAAAATATTAGGCAACCACACTGCTAATAACGGATTCATATTTCCATTTGTTGCAAAAACTGTTGAAAATTGCATAAATAAGATATAAGAAAAGCTGATCAGCAAGCCTATTCCAAGATGTAGTCCCATTCCGCCCCTGATTTTACGTGACGAGATACTGACACCGATGAAAGTCAATATAAAAGTAGCGAATGCATTGGCAATCATTTTATATTTTTCAATCTGAAACTCGATCACATTCGAACTCCCCCGCATTTTCATCCGGTCGATATAACGATCCAGTTCCGGAAAAGTCAATTGTTCCCGGATTTTCTTCGGATTCTCTGAAAATTCAGAAGGTTGGAAAGCCATGACAGTATCCAGTTTCTGTCCCGTCGTATACGTTTCTTTATCTCCCTCTATTTCCCGGAGTTTCCAGTTATGGATCACCCATTTTTTATTTTCCTTATCCCAGGTAATCCGCGAAGAGGTCAGCTTATTGATCAAGGTATCCCCCCTGAAATTTTCGATGGAGAAATCATATCCCACATTCGAAGCCACCGAATAAGACGACATATAGATATAAGTACCCGGAGCTATCTGACGATGTATATTCTGTTCCTTATTGGCATATCTTTTACCCATATATTGCTTTTCGAATTCAATCCGTTTCTCATTGGCATTCGGGATAATAAAAGCTCCCAGCAAAAATGACAAAATAGCAATAACGGTAGCCGACATCAGATAGGGGAATAAAAAACGCCTGAAACTGATCCCGGTACTCAAAATAGCGATAATCTCACTGTCATAGGCCATCTTCGAAGTAAAAAAGATTACTGAGATGAAAGTAAACAGCGAAGAGAACACGTTCGCAAAATAGGGAATAAAATTCTTATAATAATCGAACACAATCGCTTTTACCGGAGCTTCGTTTTCCAAAAATTTTTCCAGTTTTTCGGAAAGATCGAAAACGACGACGATACACAGAATCAGGACCAATGAAAAGAAAAAGGTCCCCAGGAATTTGCGTATAATATATAAATCAAGTTTTTTCATCTAAAGTCTTCTGGTTATTTTCGGAAGCAGCTTTGTCTTCCATGCTACGAAATCTCCTTCCTGAATATGTTTCCGGGCTTCTCTCACCAACCACAAATAAAAAGAGAGATTATGGATGGAACAAATTTGCAACCCTAATATCTCGTCGGATTTAATCAAATGCCGCAAATAAGCCTTCGAATAATCGGTATCGACATAACTCAATGCAGCAGGATCTATAGAAGAAAAATCCCGCTCCCATTTTTGATTTTTAATATTGATCGTCCCTTCGGTTGTAAAAATCATACCATTACGTCCATTACGGGTAGGCATCACGCAATCGAACATATCTACTCCCCTTTGTATACCTTCGAGTATATTTTCAGGCGTCCCGACTCCCATCAGATAACGTGGTTTATCCTGAGGCAATATACGATTGACGACCTCGATCATGGCATACATTTCTTCAGCAGGTTCTCCGACAGCCAGACCACCGATCGCATAGCCGGCTCTGTTCAGGGATACGGCATGTTCTGCGGCTTTCTCTCTCAAATCCCGGTAAGTACATCCCTGAACGATCGGAAATAAATTTTGCTCGTAACCGTATAGCGGTGCAGTTTCGTCAAAACGCGCGACACACCGTTCCAGCCACCTCTGAGTCAGCCCGAGTGAATGCCTGGCATAATTATAATCACTGGTTCCCGGCGGACATTCGTCAAAAGCCATCACGATATCGGCGCCGATTTGACGCTGGATATCCATGACATTTTCCGGCGTAAAAAGATGTTTAGAACCATCTATGTGTGATCGGAAAGTCACTCCTTCCTCTGTAATCTTCCGTCCGGTACCGGTCAGTGAAAACACCTGAAATCCGCCACTATCGGTCAATATCGGCCGGTCCCAGCCATTAAAACGGTGCAATCCTCCGGCTGCCTGCAGAATTTCGGTTCCCGGTCGTAAATAAAGATGGTAGGTATTCCCCAGAATAATCTCAGCCCGGATATCCTCTTTCAGTTCTCTCATATGCACTGCTTTCACAGATCCCACCGTTCCCACCGGCATAAAGACAGGGGTATGAATCTCCCCGTGTGCTGTGGTCAAAACACCACACCGGGCTTCACTGTTCTTATCTTTCGCTAAAAGAGTATATTGCATATTATTTTCCGAGCTATGTATTTTAGTGCGCAAAGGTAATAATTTCAGGTTAAAGGTAAAAGGTTAAAAGGTAAAAAGTATTCAGACACTTTTAGTTCAGGATAATTCTGCAAACATTTGCAAAACAAAGATTTTTTTCAAACCTTTGGGACTGCAAACTAAAAAAATAAAAATTACAGAACGATATGAGAAATTTTTTCGGAATCTTTTTACTTATGTTTATCTTTTGCAGCCAGTTATCTGCACAAAAACAATTAACCCTGGAGGATTTTTTTGTCGACGGGACTTTCCGTACCAAAGGAGTTTACGGATTACGTTCCATGAATGACGGCGAACATTATACAGTTTTAGAGAACAATGGCACACGTATAGTCAAATACAGCTATAAAACGGGTCTGCCTGTCGCTACTTTACTGGATTTGAAAACACTGGAGGATTCTCCTGTCAGCCGGATCGACGATTATACCTTCAATGCAGATGAAAGCCGGATACTGATTTGTACCAATAAGAAACCGATTTACCGCCGTTCGTTCACTGCCGATTATTATCTTTTCGATTTCAAAAATAAAGAAATCAAACCTTTGTCGGAAGGTGGCAGCCAACGGTTGGCGACTTTTTCTCCCACCGGTTTGCAAGTTGCTTTCGTGAGAGATAACAACCTGTTTATCCATGATATCCGTTTCGGTTCAGAACGTCAGATCACCAGAGACGGACAATACAATCACATCATCAACGGCGCACCGGACTGGGTTTACGAAGAGGAATTCGCATTCAACCGCGCTTTTGAATGGGCCCCCGACGGATCGGCCATCGCTTACATCAAATTCGACGAATCGGATGTACGCGAATTTCAAATGAATATGTTCGAAGGACAAAGTCCTGCTTTAAAACAAAACGAACTGTATCCCTCGAATTATGTTTACAAATATCCGAAAGCCGGAGAGAAAAATTCCAAAGTATCCGTTTATGTTTACGATGTTTCGGACCGGACAACGACCAAGATGGACACAGGAGAAGAAGACGACATCTATCTTCCGCGGATACGCTGGACCCAGGACCCTAAAAAACTGGCTATCATTCGCCTGAACCGTCACCAGAATAAAATGGAAGTCCTCTTAGCCAATGCCAAAGTCGGAACGATTGTTCCTCTTTACCGGGAAGAAAACAAATATTATATCGACGAAAGCAATCTGGACAATCTGGTCTTTCTGGATAACGGTACACAGTTTGTCATTACAAGCGAGAAAAGCGGCTATATGCACCTCTATCTTTACGATCTCAACGGACGGGAAAGACAAGCGATTACCAAAGGAAATTTCGATATCATCGATTTCTACGGTTATGATCCTGTTCGCAAACTCTTCTACTATTCTTCCTACGAAGAATCTCCACTTGAAAAATACATTTATAGCATTAACGAAAAGGGATTAAAAAAGAAACTGACCCCGGTAAAAGGCTGGAATGAAGCTAGTTTCAGTAAGAACTTCAATTATTATATCAACGTTGTTTCGAATACGGATACTCCTCCGGTCACCGCTCTTTATAATGCTAAAGGCAAACAGGTCAGAGTGCTTGAAGATAATAAAGCGGTGAAAGAGGCGGTGAAAGCATATAATCTGGCAAAACCTGAATTCATTCAAATTCCGGCAGCAGACGGTAAAACGATGCTCAATGCGTGGATCATGAAACCGGTAAATCAGGAAACCGGCAAAAAATATCCGCTGCTGATCACCCAATACAGCGGGCCTAATTCACAACAAGTAAAAAACAACTGGAGTCTGAGTTGGTTGAATTATCTGGCCCAGGAAGGGTATATCGTTGCCTGTATCGACCCGCGTGGTACGGCAGCTCGTGGAGAAGAGTTCCGGAAATGTACGTACATGCAACTCGGTAAACTGGAAAGCGACGATATGATCGCAGCTGCCAAATGGCTGGCCACACAACCTGATGTAGACGTTAAAAATATCGGTATTTGGGGATGGAGTTACGGAGGGTTTATGTCTTCGCTCTGTATCATGAAAGGAAATGACATTTTCACGACAGCGATTGCAGTAGCTCCTGTCACTCATTACAAATATTACGATTCGATCTATACCGAACGCTATATGCGTACACCGGCAGAAAACGAACGGGGTTATGAAGATAATGCCCCCTTGAACTGGGCCGATAAATTAAAAGGCAACCTGTTGATTTGTCATGGTACTGCCGATGATAACGTACACGTACAGAATACCTATGAACTGGCCGAACGTCTGGTACAAGCCAACAAACAGTTCGACATGGCCATTTACACCAACCGCAACCACAGTATCTTCGGAGGCAATACAACCTTACAGTTGTACAATCGGTTTGTGAAATATTTGAATGAACACATGAAAAGATAAGCGCCGATCAGACGAAACCGCTAATCAATAAAGAAAAAATCAACCTAAAAATTTAAATATGAACTCAATCAAAGACTTAAAACCGACTGCTATCTGGCAGAATTTTTACAAATTGACTCAAGTCCCCCGTCCTTCCAACCACGAAGAACAAGCCCGTAAATTTATGCTCGAATGGGCAAAAGAGAACAATATCGAGGCAGAGATAGACGAGGTGGGGAATATTATTATGAGAAAACCGGCCACTCCGGGTATGGAAAACCGCAAGGGAGTGATTCTTCAGGGCCACCTGGATATGGTACCTCAAAAAAATGAAGATACGGACCATGATTTCGAAAAAGATCCGATCCAAGCTTATGTCGACGGAGAATGGGTACGGGCAAAAGGCACCACTCTGGGGGCTGACAACGGCATGGGAGTTGCTGCCGGTATGGCTATGCTTACGGCGACCGACATTCCTCACGGTCCACTGGAAGTGCTGATCACAGCTACCGAAGAAACCGGTATGGACGGTGCTAACGGTTTAAAACCGGGTGTATTAAAAGGCGACATCTTGTTAAATCTCGACTCAGAAACGGAAGGAGAACTTTATGTAGGTTGTGCCGGTGGTCTTGATTCTACGATCGAATTTAATTACAAGGAAGAAGCTGTACCAGCACAAGTCAAAGCTTTCCGTTTGGGGATCAAAGGTTTGAAAGGAGGCCATTCCGGGATGGACATCAACCTGGGAAGAGGTAACTCGAATAAATTGTTATTCCGTTTTTTGAAAACTTATGCAGCAGAATTAGGTATTCGCATAGCTTCTGTCAGCGGAGGTACACTTCGGAATGCTATTCCGCGTGAATCTTTTGCCCTCGTCGTCATTCCGGCTGCCAACGAAACAAAATTACAGGCAGCTATTAAAGAAGCTGAAGGAATTTATAAAGCCGAATTAAGTGCTAAGGAGCCTACCCTGCAAGTAACCGCCGAAGCTTGTGAGCTACCGGCCTCCGTAATAGACGAATGTACCCAGTTCCGTCTGACCAATTCCATTCTGGCTTGCCCGAACGGAGCTGTCCGGATGATCGATTCGATGCCCGATACGGTAGAGACTTCAAATAACCTGGCCATTGTAAGATCAGAACAAGGAAAAATTATCATCAACACCTTGCTTCGTTCTTCGGTAGAAACAGCCAAAGAAGCCTTGGCACAAACCATTCAGGCGGTATTCGAATTAGCCAAAGCAGATAAAATCATGTTCGACGGCGATTATCCAGGCTGGAAACCCAATCCGGATTCTGCTATTTTAAAAGAAATGCAGGAGATTTATGAACAATTATACGGCAAGAAACCTGCTGTTATGGCTGTTCATGCCGGACTCGAATGTGGTATTCTGGGTTCTAAATATACCCATTGGGATATGATCTCTTTCGGTCCGACCATTTGCTCTCCTCACTCTCCGGACGAACGGGTAAACATCGCCTCGGTCGGAAAATTCTGGGAATACCTCAAAGCTACTTTGAAAAACATTCCTGCTAAATAAAAAAAGAGTCCTCCGGGACTCTTTTTTTTATGTGTCCCCCCTGCAGGCGCTTTTTTACGCCCGCATAAGTTACCGACTTTATAAACTTATGATATAAAATACCGCATCCATTTTACAACTCTGGTATACAAATTACAGATAGATATACCCGGATTACAAATTATTTCCGATTATACAATCTTATATCCTGGTGTATAAGAATAGTTTATCACGGTAAAACTACGACGACCCGAAACGCTAAAGCATTCTACAAACCAAGCGGACAACGTACGTTCCTACCAGACTCCTCCGA
>OGOO01002446.1_pt1 | contig 13492 bp, 7 predicted proteins | sample 1552651 | NCBI WGS metagenome assembly OGOO01 (sample SAMEA2580118, study PRJEB22360) | human gut metagenome | biome: human gut; feature: human-associated habitat; material: faeces | place: Denmark | collected 2008/2010 | reverse complement strand
CCCACCCATCATGCTGGTGGCGATGCCCATCGCTCCCAATATAGGAGGAATGATAGCCAAAGCCAATGCGGCGAACACCACGATAGGCGTATAGATTCGGGCAAAACGAGTGATGAACGCCTCGCTCTTCGACTTGTTCTTATCAGCACTCTCCACTAGGGCAATAATCTTAGATGCCGTACTCTCGCCGAAAGTCTTGGTGGTACGAACCTTGAGTTCGCCTTTCAGATTGATACAGCCCGAATAGATTTCTTCTCCTTCCTTGATAGCACGAGGCACGCTCTCGCCCGTCAACGCCACCGTATCCAACAAGGCAGCCCCTTCTGTCACGATACCATCCAGCGGAATCTTCTCGCCTCTTTTAATCAGGATTGTCTCTCCTATCTTTACCGTATCTGGAGCCACCGACTGTACTTCTTTATTCCTGATTACATTCGCCACATCCGGACGGATATCCATCAGATGCGAGATACTATCGCGGCTCTTTCCCTCGGCATATCCCTCGAAGAGTTCTCCCACCTGGAAGAAGAGCATCACGAAGACAGCTTCTGGAAATTCCGTTTCAGCCCCCGGGAAGAATCCGATGCAAAGAGCGCCGATGGTAGCTATCGCCATCAGAAAGTGCTCGTTAAACATATCGCCCTTGGCGATGCCTTCTGCCGCCTCGCCCAAGGTCTCATGTCCTATTAATAAATAAGGTATCAGATAGACCAGGAGCAACTGCCAGATGGCAAGGTCATAATGCTTCTCGATAAACACGGCTACAATCAGGAGGATGATGGTTACGCCGATAAGATAGAGTTTCGACTTCAAACTCCCTTCTTCATGGTGATGATGATGGCAACCACATCCATGATGCTCATGATGTTCATGTTCATCCATGGAACAGTCGCAATGGTGATGATGATGAAGTTTCTTTTCTTCCATAATTTTATAATACTTTTAATTCTATATCATTCGAAACATAACGTTCCGTTCTTGTTTTCGGTTGCAAAATTACGAAAAGGCTTCTGCAACTCGGTTGCAAAAGTTCATTCATGGTGAGATAAAATCACACTTTTATGAACTTTTGTGAGAAAAGCACCAAAATCTTTGGCGAAATTTCAAAATAAACTACCTTTTTCTTTGCTTATATCAAATATTAATGCTAACTTTGCGCACGCAATAAAGCATCTTTACGAGAAGAAAGTGACAAAAGGATTGTAATATGGAAAAGATTCTAATAGTTGAAGACGATATCGCATTTGGAACCATGATTCAGACATGGCTCAAAAAGAAGGGATTCGAAGTAGAGAAAGCTACTTCGGTAAAAGCGGCCATACAGATTTACGAGAAGACTGAAAGCGGATTTGATTTAGTTTTGTCCGATCTTCGCCTTCCCGACCACGATGGCATCTTCCTTTTGCAATGGATGAGAAAGCATGGTATGCTGGTTCCATTCATTGTAATGACCAGCTATGCCGAAATCCAAAATGTGGTACTCGCCATGAAGTCGGGTGCCACCGACTACGTGGCAAAACCTTTCCAACCTGATATTCTCCTGGATAAGATTAAAGAAGCCATCAAGGCTCAGAAGAAGACTCAAAATACAAGCACCACAGAAGACAAGAACACCAAGGTTGCAGCACCTGCCGGCGATGTTCCTAAATATCTGGAGGGCGAAAGCGAAGCTTCCCGTAAGCTCTATAGTTTCGTTTCCCTGGTGGCCCCTACCCCTATGTCGGTTCTCATTCTAGGAGCCAGCGGAACGGGAAAGGAGTATGTGGCTCGCAGAATCCACGAATTAAGTCAGCGGGCAGGAAAGCCATTCTTCGCCCTCGACTGTGGTGCCATCCCAAAGGATGTAGCAGCTTCTGAATTCTTCGGTCATGCGAAGGGAGCCTTTACGGGAGCCGAGCAGGATAAGAAGGGTGCGTTCGAGATGGCGAATGGCGGAACGCTCTTCCTCGACGAGATGGGAAACCTGAACTATGAGGTGCAGGTGCAACTGCTCCGTGCCCTACAGGAACGAAAAATCCGTCCGGTGGGAAGCACCAAGGAGATAGACATCGATATCCGACTGGTATGTGCCACCAATGAGAACCTGGCGCAGCGTGTGGCAGAAGGAAACTTCCGTGAAGACCTCTACCATCGCGTCAACGAGTTCACCATCTACATGCCGGAGCTGAAAGACCGTGGTGCCGACATCTTCCTCTTCGCCGACCTCTTTATCAAGCATGCCAACAAGGAGCTTAACAGAAATGTAGAAGGACTCGACAGCAAGGCGAAGGAGCGAATTGCCGCCTACAACTGGCCAGGCAACCTGCGCGAATTGAATAATGTAATGAAGCGCGCCACCCTTCTCGCCAGCGGCAGATACATCGGAGTAACCGAACTGGAACAGAGTATGGCACACATCCAGCCACAAGCCCCAACCACCCTGCACGATGAGGAAACAGAACTGCAGCGAATAGAGGCTGCGCTGAAAGCTGCAGGAGGCAACAAGAGCAAGGCTGCACAATTGCTCGCCGTGGATAGAAAGACACTGTATAACAAGATGAAGAAGTACGGCATCTGATGATGTGGGGAAGTGGGGAATCTGATGCCATTCCCCAACTTTTTGGGGAATAATTCCACACCAGTTCCCCAACTTCCACAAGTTTGAAAACTGGCACAAAGAGAAGCTCTTACTGATTATCAGAAACTTACACTTTTTCATCATCTTTTGGCACGCAGATTGTGATATTAGATAGTGAACTCGCAAACAAGCAGCAATGCAAGTAAGGCAGTTCATGAAAGAAGTAATAAACATAATATTCACAATTTAAAAAATAAAAAATTATGAAAAAGTTAGTATTCGCAGCTATCGCTGCTATGGTAATGGTATCAGTTAGCAACGTATTCGCCAGTAACAAGATGGCAAGTGTTTCATCAGTAGCTCCAGTTGACACAGTAGCTCCAGCAGAGGCTCCAGCTGACACAACAGTAAAGGCAACAGAGGATTCTGCAGAAGAGAAGGCAGCTCCAGCAGAGACTCCAGTAGAGACTTCTGTAGCAGCAGATTCAACTGTAGCAGAGTAAATCACCTTTAAAAAACAGTAATAAAAACAAAATTATTAAGGTAAAATAAAAAACAACAATTACGCGTCGCTTTCAATCAGGCAGGAGACAAATGATGAAATTCATTGGTCTCCTGACTTGTTTTTACCCCTTTCTTTTCTTGAATACTCTACGCACTTACTTCTTTATCGTTAATAATGCATAAATATTGGGGGTTGTATACGTTTTTTAAAGTATTGCACCTTATCTTTGCTTATCGGAAATCATCCATAACCTAAAGTAATAGAAATAGAAAATGGCAAAGAGCAAAAAAGACTTTACATTACTTCTCATTGCGCTCTTTTGTAGTTCTTTGGCTCATGCACAAAAGCAAGTTCCTGCAGAACGGAAAGATTCCATTGACAATGGAAGTAATATAATAAAGATAGTTGGAAATCATTCCAACAAGGGTGCGGTCAACAACGCCCTTGACGTGTTGAGCGGTCAAGCTGCTGGTGTCAATGTGACATCCAACGGTCTGGATCGCATGGCTATGCTCAATAGTGTGCGAGTACGTGGTACAACCTCCATCATCGGTGGCAATGACCCTTTAGTGTTGATTGATGGGGTTACTTCTGACGTACTTACCCTATCAACCATCTATCCTGCAGACATCGAGAGTTTTCGTATATTGAAGAATGCTGCGGAGACCGCCATGTATGGTTCACGTGGAGCGTCTGGTGTTATAGAGGTGAAAACCAAGAAAGGCACAGGAAGAGGATTCCAAATCTCGTATGAGGGTAATGTGGGTTTTGAGCAGATGTACAAACACCTGGAGATGCTCAATGCTGCTGAATATGTTGCAACGGCAAAGGCATTGGGTATCTATTGCAACAACGGAGGTTTCAATACCGATAACTACAAGGTGATAACACGCACGGGTATGGTGAACAATCATTACCTTGCATTCAGCGGAGGTACGCCACAGTCAAACTATCGTGCATCTTTCGGAGTAATGGACCACAACACCATCATCAAGAAGATGGACTATAACGTTTTTGTTGCCAAAGTTGATGTAACCCAGAAAGCCTTCAATGACAGACTAACCGGAGAATTCGGAGTGTTCGGCTCTTCATTTAAAAACCATGACATCTTTGATACGCAGATGCTGTTTTATTCCGCAGCATGCCAGAACCCAACTTTCCCTGCTGGTACTGACGAGCATGGAAACTGGCTGAAAAACGAATCTGCAACGCATGTCAACCCACCCGGGATATTGCTTGAAGAGAAAAACGACTCCAAGGATTTGAACTTTGACGCGCACATAAAGCTGAGCTACGATTTCAATAAGAACTGGCATGTATCCACCTTCGGCTCTTACCTGTATGGCTCTACCGAGAACGGACAATTCTGTCCGACATGGGTATGGGCACAAGGCAACGTGTACCGTGGAGAGTTCAAGAAAGAGGAATGGCTTGGCAATGTATCTCTTGATTTCAACAAAGAGTTCGGCATACATAAGGTCTCTGCTGGAGTAAGCAGTGAATACAGAAAACTGAGAAAAACTGCTTTCTGGGTGTATGCCAAGGGAATACCTACAAACGATTTTCATTACGACAATCTGGGCGCTACAGCAGCCCGTCCATACGGTGGAACAGAAAGCACATACGAAGACCAGTCTCTGGCTTCTGTAATGGGAAGCATTACTTATAATCTGCTTGATAGATATACATTAGCGGTAAATGCTCGCGGTGACGGATCGTCAATGGTCGGTGACAACAATACATGGGGCTTCTTCCCATCTGTATCATTCACTTGGGACATGAAGAAGGAAAGCTTCCTTGCCAACATTAAACCGCTGTCAATGCTTAAACTCCGCACTGGTTTGGGACAGGCGGGCAATCTTGGCGGTATCTCCGCCTACACAACCATGAACACCGTAAGGCAGACAGGCATTGTTCCGGTCAAGAGTTCTCCAACAGTAACCCTTGGTATGGTAAGAAACAACAATCCTGATTTGAAGTGGGAAACGAAGACAACGTTTAACCTCGGTGCGGACATTGGTCTCTTTGCCAACAGGCTGATGCTTACAGCGGAGTATTACTATTCCAAGACCACCGACATGCTCTATGCCTATGAGGTTCCGGTTCCACCATTCGCATACAATACATTGCTGGCAAACATCGGTTCAATGTCAAACCGCGGATTTGAGCTGGGCTTGTCGGTGCAGCCAATAAGCAAGAAGGACATGGATCTTAACATCAATATGAATCTGTCGTTTCAAAGCAACAAACTTATCTCGCTAAGTGGAGATTACAAGGGAATGAGCATGTCGGCAGCAAACATCACCGCTATTGGATCATTGGATGGTGCTGGTCAAAACGGCGGCGACAACAACGTGGTCTACCAGATAGTTGGACAGCCGCTTGGCGTTTTCTACCTACCCCATTGCAAGGGACTTGTCAAGAACGAGAACGGCAGCTATTTTTACGACATAGAGGACCTTGACCATAATGGCAATGTGGACTTGAGCGATGGAGGCGACCGATACATTGCAGGCCAAGCCACACCAAAGGTGATCCTTGGCTCAAACATCAGTTTCAGATACAAGAATTACTATATCTCCATACAGATGAATGGAGCATTCGGACACAAGATTTTCAACGGAACAGGACTGGCTTACACAAGCATGGCCTGCTTCCCAGACTACAATGTCTTGAAGGATGCTCCAAAGAAGAACATCGTAGATCAGAGAGTCTCAGACTATTGGCTTGAAAAGGGCGATTATCTGAACTTTGAGCACTTGACATTAGGATATAATGTACCTTTGAGGAGCAAGCTTATTCGTTCCTTGCGTGTATCATGCAACATTAGCAACCTTGGAACAATCACCGGATATAAAGGTTTGACACCAATGATAAATAGCTATGTTGTCAACAGTACGATGGGTATTGACGACAAGCGCAACTATCCATTATACCGTACTTACTCATTGGGACTGAGTGTACAATTTTAAAACGAAAAGAGTATGAAGACTATTATTAAATACATATTAGCAGCACCGTTAATGCTTTGTTTCAGCAGCTGTCTGGATGAGCATCCCAAAGACCAGCTGGACCAGGAGGCAATCTACAACAATGCTGATAATATATACAAAAACGCAGTAGCTTCCCTGTACAACTACATAGGGAGCAATCAGGAGTCGGAAGGGCTTCAAGGAACTTGCCGGGGTATTTACGACTACAATACCTTGACCACTGACGAGGCAATGAATCCAATCCGTGGTGGAGACTGGTATGATGGCGGTTTGTGGGAGAACATGTATCAGCACAAATGGAATGCCAATGATATTAATTTATATAATGTATGGAAATACCTCTTCAAGGTAATTGTTATATCTAACCAGTCGCTTTCTATCATTGATAGCCATCAGACTCTGCTTTCAGCAGAACAGACAAGGGATTTCACGGCAGAGGTAAGAGCTGTACGAGCCTTGTTCTACTATTATGCGATGGATATGTTCGGGCGTGTTCCTATCGTGACATCATACGATGTGAAATTGGAGCAGGTAACGCAAAGCGAAAGAAGTGAGGTATTCAAGTTTATTGTTGACGAGTTGCAGGATGTTGCCCCACAGCTCGCCGATGAGCATTCCAACAAAGAAGGTGACTATTACGGACGTGTGACACGCCCTGTCGCAAACTTCTTGCTTGCAAAGCTTGCCTTGAATGCGGAAATATATACGGATGATAACTGGACCGACGGCAAGCGTCAGGACGGGAAAAACATTTACTTCAATGTGAATGGCGAGAAAAAGAACGCTTGGGAAACCTGCATCTGGTATTGCGAGCAACTGCGGCAAGAAGGCTATGAGTTGGAGAGCGACTACGCATCGAACTTTGCGGTTCATAATGAAAATTCCAAGGAGAACATCTTCACAATCCCATTGGACAAGAACTTATATTTGAACGAATACCACTATCTTTTCCGCTCACGCCACTACAAACATGGTGGAGCTTATGGTGGTTCTTCCGAAAACGGCACATGTGCAACTGTTTCAACCGTCAAGGCTTTCGGTTACGGAACTGATCATGTTGACAATAGATTCAAGATAAACTTCTATGCAGATACCGTGCTTGTTGACGGAAAGAAGATATATCTGGACAACGGGAAGCCGTTGGTGTACATGCCGCTTGAACTGAAACTGAACCTCAGCGACAGCCCATATAAACAGACGGCAGGTGCCCGTGTAGGCAAATACGAGGTTGACCGAACCGCCTATTCGGACGGACGGCAGGTTGACAACGATATCGTCCTTTTTAGATATGGTGACGCGCTGTTGATGGAAGCCGAGGCGAAAGTTCGCAATGGCGAGGATGGTTCAATAGAGCTGAACGCTATAAGAGACCGAGTAGGAATGCCTCATGTGGAAGCCAATTTGGACAACATTCTAAAGGAGCGTCTGCTGGAATTGGTTTGGGAAGGTTGGAGACGTCAAGATCTCATCCGTTTTGGCAAATATACCAAGGCATATGATCAAAGAACTCCATTAGAAAAGGAGTCTACCGGGTTTACAACGGTTTTCCCAATACCACAAAGATGTCTGGATTTAAACAAGAAATTAAAACAGAATCCAAGTTATTGATATAGTTGCCATAAGCTTTTCATTCACATGAAATGCACTATCTTTTGCCACGTAAATAAATAAGGTAATTAATAAAATAGATTTCTCATGCACAAGAATAACATTCCTATCAAGGTAGCCCTCGGATATAGCGCCATTGCCATCATCATGATCCTGGCCATCAGTCTGGTGTATAGCAACACCAAGAGCATCATCGCCGTCAATGAGGCATCGCGCGATTATATACAGAAAAGAAGTGCTGCCGATAGCACCATATCTTCTCTGCTCAAAGAGGAACAGAAAAACCTGAAGCAACTATCCGATGCTATAGCTGGGAAACCAACCAAAAATTATCTGCACGATAAGGTAAAGAGTCTGAATGCGGGCAAGGATTCCATCCTCGTCCACTCCAAGGCGCCACAAACCCACGAGGCAAAGAAGACAACGGTAGAGGTATTGAAAACCCGAAAGGGATTCTTCCGCCGACTTGCCGATGCCTTTAAGAAAGAGCACGCCGAAACCCTGAGCGTGAAACAAGACAGCAACCGGGCTGTCATCGATTCCGTCACCACCCCAGTGAACGTGGCAGGAAACGTGGCAAACATCCTCGAACAGATAGACAAGAAGGAGAAAGTGGAAACGCAAGACCACAAGCAGCACATCAACAGGGAGATGGAAGAGCTGAAGATGGTGAGCGCCAAACTCGCTCTCCGTTCCGCCAAGCACCTGAGCGATGTACACCAGCGGGAGAAAGATGCCATGCAGGAATCCATCAGCAAGGCGATGGAAGCCAGAAAGCATCTGTTGTGGCAGATGGAATTACTCGCCATCGTAGCCTTTCTAGCCATCGTTGTCATGATTTGGCTCATCTGGCGCGATGCCAAGAAGGAGCGCATCTATCAGGAAAACCTGGAGGCAGCCAACGAGGAGATTCAGCGCATCATGAACCAGCGCGAGCGCCTGCTCCTTACCATCACCCACGATATCAAGGCACCAGCAGCCTCCATCTCGGGCTTCATCGACCTGATGAAAGACTACGTCAGCAATCCTCAGGGCATCGAATGCCTCCAGAACATCAAGAATTCTGCCGCACATCTATCTCATCTCGTTGCCTCCCTGCTCGATTATCATCAGTTGGAAAATGGCTTGATGAAAGTGCAGCCTACCTCTTTCTCGCCAGCGCAACTGGTAGCAGAATCGGTAGAGGGAATGAGATTGCGGGCTGAAGAGAAAGGATTGGAGATTTCATTCGAATGCAAGATGAAGGGAATGGGAACTTCGGATTCTTCGGATTCTCCAATGAAGAAGGAATTCTTCCGTGCCGATGCCTTCCGCATTCGTCAGATTTTGGATAACCTGGTAAGCAACGCCATCAAATATACCGACCAGGGCAGCGTCACCATCCAGGCACAGGTTTCGAAAGTCATGGGCAAGCCAATGCTTACCCTGAGCGTAAAGGATACGGGCAAGGGAATGACCAACGAGGAAAAACAGAAGGTGTTCCACGCTTTCACCAGATTGAAGAGTGCCCAAGGCATCGAAGGCACCGGTTTGGGATTGTCCATCACCCAGGAACTGGTTTCGCTGCTCGGCGGAGAAATCATTCTCCACTCTACCCAGGGAAAAGGGTCCACCTTCATCGTCACCATCCCTGTAGAGCCTGTGCCAAAGGAAGAGATACAGAATAAAAAACAGACAGGAGTTGGCGATGACAAGGCACTAGATTCCAATCCGGAAGAGAAAGAAAATGATTCAGCAAGCCCTCAGGTTTCTGTAGAAAAGAAGAAGAAACCGGAATTTGCAAACCACAAGATTCTGATTTTGGATGATGACAAACTGCAGCTCCAGCTTCTCCAGGAAATGCTGCGCCGCATCGTAGGCAACACCTGGCAGGTATTCGCTTGCAACCATGTGATGGATGCCCTCACCACGCTGCATAACGAACAGCCAGCCCTGATGCTGATGGATATTGAAATGCCCGAGATGAACGGCATGGATATGATTACCCACATCAACCATACCCAGATGATGGTGGTGGCGATGACGGCTCACGACACAAGCATTCTGGAACAGCTCCAGAAAGCAGGCTTCGACGATTGCCTGTTCAAGCCATTCAGCATGGAGAAACTGTCTGATATCCTGGGAATAGAGTCCCAGCCTCAACTGGATGCCCAGTCTGAAACTCCATCCCAGCCAGATTTATCATCCCAGCAGAAATCCAAGCCTCAGCTTGATTCTCTCCTCGCTTTTGCCGGAGGCGATGAAGAGGCGGCAAAGGAGATTCTCGATACCGTAAAGCAGGAACTTGCCGCACACCTTGAGAACCTAAAAGAAGCCATAGAAGAGGAATCCTTATCTACCAACCGCATAGGAAAGGCGGCACATAAGCTCCTCCCTATCGCCACCATGATGCAGATGGGATGTCTCGAAGAACTCAAGGCTCTCTCCCCAGAACACATCGGCAAGATTGAAGAAGCTGAAATCAGAGCAAAACTGCAGGTTGTGATTACGACCTTATCTGCTGCGGTGTCAGACCTGTATGCTTCTTGAAATATCGGCAGAAGAAACTGACGTCGGCAAAATGAAACTCCCAAGCCATCTCCTTGATGCTTTGCGTGCTTCGCTTAAGATGCAGCTTGAGCTGCAGAATCACGTATTGATCGATGATGGTCTTGGGGGTATGCCCCGTCACCTGGTTCACGATGTTGGTCAGATATTTCGAAGAGATATTCATCTTTTCGGCATAATAGTTCACATCTCTTGAAATCTTGTAATCCTTCTCCAGAAGCATCATAAACCGATTGAACAGTTCTCTTACGCGATACGATTTTACTTCATCTGGTCGGTATTGCGGATTGCGCTGAAGATACTCATGAAAACCGATGAAGAACGCCTTCAACTGGCACAAAACCAACTGCGAGATGCAGGTACATTCCGACTGGTCGAAATATACCTTCAATAAACCAAACATCCCATTGATGATGTTTGTCACCACAGGGGTATCCTGCCTGCAGCGGTCTTCCCGCAAGGAAGAATACACCGTCTGCTCCAGCTGCAAGCTTGCTTCACGAAGCAAGGAAGGATTATATTTCAGGATTTCAACTTCAAAACCCCCATCAACCTTCAATTCCACTACATCATTCGGGAAGAGCGTAATCACCGCCCCCTCATAAAGTTCCCAATCCTTATAATTCACATTCAGCATCGCCTTTCCTTTCCGGCAAATCAATATCGCTCCGTAAGTCAATACTTGTGGACCCTCCTGCCATTCCTCCAAACCAGAGCGAAAAAGGCTTGCTTCCTGATAACTGCTTAATTCTGATAATTCCATCTACACCTTATTATATATAGAGTTATTATGTCTCTTTATTCCTATTTCGGTTGCAAAATTACACAAAATATGTGATATAAAAGAACTATTATTCCCAAATCGTCCATCCGCCGCGAAAAATTTAAAGCGATTGTTCGCTCAAAACTCCGTACCTTTGCACCCGAAATTCAAAAAGTAATAATCAATGATTAAGAACATCTTATTTGTAGGCCTTCTGCTTGCAGGAGGAACCCATTGGGCTTCGGCTCAATCACAAACCACCGTAGGGACGGCTGCTTCCTTGCCTGCCAGCAAGAAAGAAAACATGACCATCAGCCAACTCTTTCAGAAGGTGGAGGATAACAGCAAGAGCCTTCGCACTTCATTATCAGGAGTAGAAGCAGCCCACCTCGGCATCGAATCGGCTAAAAGCAAGAAACTGCCCGACCTTGATGCTTCCCTCTCATTCAGCTATATCGGCAATGCGCTGATTACCGACCGCGACTTCAGCAACGTTCACGGCTTGAAATCTCCACATTTCGGCAACTTCGCCTTCCAGGCACAGCAGGTGGTTTACGCCGGTGGAGCCATCAACGCAGGCATCAAGCTCGCCGAACTCGGAAAGCAGCAGGCAGAGGTAGGCGTGAAACTCACCCGACAGCAGATTCGCTTCATCGCCCTGGGGCAATATCTCGACCTCTATAAGATAGACAACCGCATCAAGGTGTATGAAAAGAACATCGAGTTGACCCGCCAGCTCATCGATGACATCAAGGAGAAACAGACGCACGGCATGGCGCTGAAGAATGATATCACCCGATACGAACTCCAGATGGAAAGCCTTAAACTCGGTCTTACGGCGCTCCGAAACAACCGAAGCATCCTGAACCATCAGCTTTGCAATACCCTAGGAATGAACCAGGATGCACAGATTATCCCCGATGCCACCATTGCCGACAAAACCTACGGCAAGGAAGGCGAGGCTTACTGGCAGACAGCAGGCACCCTGAACTCCCCACTCCTGGAGCAGAGCAGTAACGCCATCCGCATCGCCGAACAGAAAGAAAAGATTGCCAAGAGCGATCTTCTGCCAAAGGTAGCTTTCGTTGCCGCAGATAACTTTGATGGACCTATCCTCTTCGAATTGCCACCTGTTGATAAGAACCTCAACGTATGGTATGTGGGCGTGGGTGTGAAATACAGCCTCAGCTCTCTCTTCAAGAGCAACAAGCGAATCAAGCAGGCTGCCGTGGAAACCCGACAGGCAAAAGAGGCACATGCCGTTCAGGCAGAGCAGCTCAACAATAATGTGCAAGCTGCCTACGTGCAGTATCAGCAAACCTATGTAGAACTGGAAACGCAGCGAAAGAGCGTGGAACTGGCACAACAGAACTACGACGTGATGAATGCCCGCTATCTCAGTCAGCTCGCCCTGGTTACGGATATGGTGGATGCCTCCAACCTCAAGCTCAATGCCGAGCTCAGCGAGGTGGATGCCCGCATCAACATTGTCTATGCCTACTATCGAATGAAGTACGTGGCAGGAGAAATTTAGAAACAATAAAATAAATAAAGCAATGAACAAGAAGATTATCAAGAGAATATATAATGTAGTGATTATCCTCCTTTTTCTGGGAGCTATCGGCTGGTGCTTCAGCCATTTCTATCATGGCAGCGATGTGGCTTACACAGATGATGCACAGGTAAACCGCCATATCACCCCTATCAATACCCGTGTACCGGGATTCATCAAGGAGATTCGTTTCAACGACTATCAGCACGTAAAGAAGGGCGATACCCTTGTTATCATCGAGGATGCTGAGTTCCGTCTGCATGTGGCTCAGGCAGAAGCCGGCTTGCGTGGATCCAAGTCAAGTTCTTCGGTGGTAACCGCCAGCATGGGCACCACCAATACCAATGTGCAGACAGCGGCTGCCGGCATCGAGGAGGCTCGTGTGGATATGATGAATGCCAAGCAGGACTTCGACCGCTTTGCAGCCCTGATGAAGAAGGATGCGGTAACCCGTCAGCAATACGACAATGCCTATGCCCGCTATCTGGGAGCCAAGGCGCGTTATGAGCAGGCAAGCAGCCGCAAGGCTAGCGCCGCATCAGTTCGCAATGTACAGACCCAGCAGCTCGGCGGTTCACGTGCCGGAGAGAGTGTGGCAGAGGCACAGCTCAACCTGGCTCGCCTCAACCTTTCCTATACCGTAATCGTGGCAACCTGCGATGGCGTGATGGGAAGAAAGGATATTCACGAGGGACAGCTGGTGCAGCCTGGCCAGATGCTGGCTCGTATCGTGGATGATAACGATGTATGGGTGGTAGCCAACTATCGTGAGACTCAGATGGACGGCATCACCGTGGGCAAGAGCGTAGATTTCACCGCCGATGCCATCCCGGGTGTAGTATTCCATGGCAAGGTAGAAGCCCTTTCTGCCGCAGCCGGCAATGCCTATTCCATGATTCCTGTGGATAATGCCACCGGCAACTTCGTAAAGGTAGAGCCGCGCGTGCCTGTTCGCATCGCCCTCACC
>OGOO01002443.1_pt1 | contig 13507 bp, 9 predicted proteins | sample 1552651 | NCBI WGS metagenome assembly OGOO01 (sample SAMEA2580118, study PRJEB22360) | human gut metagenome | biome: human gut; feature: human-associated habitat; material: faeces | place: Denmark | collected 2008/2010 | reverse complement strand
GTAAGACCCCTTGAAGACGACGAGGTAGATAGGGCAGAGGTGGAAGTGTGGTAACGCATGGAGCTGACTGTTACTAATCGGTCGAGGCTTTAACCAAAGAAGGCTAGAGTGTAAAAGATGTAGAAAGATTCTTGTATGTTGTTTTGAAGGTATATCCTTTATATATAGATTTAATATGAAGATTCAAGCATTCTTAGAGATAAGGATGTTTTTTTTTATTGCATAGAAGATTTCGATGAAATCCCCTATGCAATAAAAAGCCCTCCGGGCAGGATCACACTGCGGCGGAAAAGATTGTTAAATCATAGTAAAATAGGTTGACGATATCAGAAAAATCTGATAATATAACCCAGAATGAAAACAAAGAATGTTGAGAGATATTAGTAAAGATGTGAAAGGAGGTGTATGTTCATGGATAGTTGCGATCGTATAGGACGAAGTTGTATGCGGGGTCAAAAAAGAAAATATAAGATGCGAATGCTGCTCTCTGTGAAGATACATGAATAGCAACATTTGTATTATGATATCCTTTTTGATACACCGCGAAACAGAAAGTTCTTTACATCACAACAGAGTATGTGATCTGCTTTAGGAATTTAAATCTGAAGCGGTGTATTTTTGTGCCTAAATATTGGTGTTTTGCAACCAGATTTAGGAAAAGAAGGAGGATATCATGAAAAATGCAAGAAATCAGCATAGAACAGATTATGCAAAAGAATTGATCAAGATCGTACAGACAACGAAAGATAGAGAAGAATTAAAGAAAAAGATCGCAGCTTATCACGAAAGAGATATTGCAAATGCGATCGTAGAATCAGATAAAACAGTTAGAAAATGTATCTATGACATTTTAGACATTGCAGATATTGCAGAGATTTTTTCTTATATCGAAGAGGAACCAGGAAAATATCTGGAAGAAATGCCAATTGAACAGGCAGCGAAAGTTGTATCAAACATGGATTCAGATGATGCGATGGATCTGTTTGAAGAATTAAATGAAGAAGATAAATACAAATTATTAAAGAGACTGGATAAAGAAGCAAAAGAAGATGTTCAGAAACTGCTGTCTTACGAGGAAGATCAGATCGGTAGTTGTATGACGAATAATTATATCGTAGTAAGAAATGATGTAACGATTCGTGAGGCAATGAGTACACTTGTAAAGCAGGCAGGAGAACATGATAATATCCAGACACTTTATGTGATAGATGAGAATGGGATTTTTGCAGGAGCGATCGATCTGAAAGATTTGATCATCGCAAGAGAACATGATAATCTACAGGACATCATAAGCAGTTCTTATCCTTATGTATATGAACATGAAAAAATCAGTGAATGTATGGAAATCTTAACAGATTACGAAGAAGATTCCATCCCAGTGCTGACACAAGATAAGAAAATCGCAGGAATCTTAACATCTTCCGATATTGTAGAATTGGTCGATGACGAGATGGGAGATGACTATGCAAAACTTGCTGGTTTAACAGAAGAGGAAGATTTAAATGAACCCACGATAGTTAGTATGAAGAAGAGACTTCCATGGTTGATCGCATTGTTATTCTTAGGAATGGCAGTATCCTCAGTTGTTGGAATGTTTGAATCTATTGTTGCGGTATTACCAATCGTTATCTGTTTCCAATCCCTGGTACTTGATATGGCGGGAAATGTTGGAACACAGTCTTTAGCTGTAACAATCCGCGTATTAATGGATGAAAATCTGTCAGGTAAGAAAAAGATTGCTTTGTTATTTAAAGAAATGAAGATCGGTTTCTTAAATGGAGCGAGCCTAGCGATCATGGCACTCGTATTTTTAGGGGTGTACATCCATTTATTTAAACATTATGCATGGATTTCTTCATTCCTGATTTCAGGGTGCGTAGGAATTTCACTGATCGTTGCGATGGTGATCTCAAGCCTTGTAGGAACGATCATTCCAATGTTCTTTCATAAGATCAATATTGACCCAGCAGTGGCTTCTGGTCCATTGATCACAACTATCAATGATCTAGTTGCAGTTATCACATATTATGGACTTTCTGGTCTTGTGTTGATTCAGTTATTCCATATATAAAGAAGAGAGTGGCAAAAGTAAATTCTTGCCACTCTCTTCTTTATATGTTTGGTGCTTTATTTTTCATGAAAGGAGAAGTCGCTTTTTCCATTTTGTTTTACGAAATATAGTGCTTTATCAGCTTTTGTATAACATTCGTCAAAAGAATCTCCAATATTGCACATATATAGTCCGGCAGAAATGGATGCAGCATGAAGCTCAGGATCTTGTTCCTTTCGAGTATTAAATTTCTTAAAAATAGCAGTTATAACTTCTGTAATACTATTTTGATCAGCATTTGGCATAAATAATAGGAATTCATCTCCGCCAAGACGACAGACAAGACATTCACTGGAATATTCTAATAATAGATTACCAAGAAGCTTCAATACACGGTCACCAGCTTTGTGGCCATAGATGTCATTGATGGTTTTTAAATTGTCCATATCCATAAAGACAAGACATCCGCTGTGGCGTTTCATCAACTGCGCAATGGTTTGCTCACCTTTATTTCTGGTTGGAAGCCCAGTTAAAAAGTCGAGATTTTCTTTGGTTTTTTGTGTACGGATCGTGCTCATGATGTCAGAAATGAATTGACTCATTTCGATTTCAGCTTCAGGAATCTGAGTATTCTCAGTGATACTTAAATGATCTTCTTTGATATGAATACGGTCTTCCCTTAATAGTTTTAAAAAGATATCAGTGATCTCAGGATCAAACTGAGTCCCTTTATTATTCTCTAATTCCTGTATGATCTTTTCTGGTGGAAGTTGATTTCGGTAAATTCTCTGGGAACTCATAGCATCATAACTGTCAGCAACCGCAACAATTCTTGCATGTAGTGGAATCTCTTTTCCCTTTAAACCGTCAGGATAACCATTTCCATCATAACGTTCATGATGATTGCGTACAATTTCTTGTACGTGATCGATCAGAGAAATATTCTTTAAGATATTTGCACCAATGATCGTATGTTCCTTAATAATAGAAAATTCTTCCTCAGAAAGTTTGCTTGGTTTATTTAAAATGGTATCAGGAATAGCAATTTTGCCGATATCATGAAGATGAGCAGCATTTTTTAGATTACTAAGTTCTTTTTCATTCCATCCAAGTTCACGAGCAATCAAAACGGAATACTCTGCAACACGATGAGAATGTCCTTTCGTATATTCATCTTTTGCCTCGATCGTGGTGGATAACATTTGCATCAACTGCAGAGACATCTCTTCTATATTTTTTTACGTTTATCGAGTTCTTCCTGCTGCTGGCGTTTGATGATATCACGGATGATATGGATCGTATAGATCACATTTATAAACAGTAAGATCAAAATAGCGATACCGACAAATACACCAGAAACAGATACTTTGTAATATACAGAAATTGCTTCAAAAATCACAGAAAGCATTGTAATAAGCAGTCCAAAGAACAACAGGCAATCACTTCGACTCCGATGATTCCAATATCTGATCAGAAAAGTAAGAATGACAGCAAGGAAAGTAATAATAAGGATTGCGTGTGCTGCTGGCATTGTCTCAATATAATCTGCAACGCCTGTAAGATGCAGGATCGTACAGATGATAAAATTCAATAAAGCAATAAAACAAATCGATTGAAAGATCTTTTTATATTTACCTTTCTGAAGATTATTGACATATAAGGAAATCGGCAACGGACATAACATGAGCATAATAAAACATGAAGTTGCAAGTCCAGATGCATTTGGAACAAGGATCTGCCGCATTTTTGATTCTCCGATCATCCAGACAGAACCCATAAGCGTACACCATCCAAGATATTCCATATTAAACTTGGTTTTGTAAACAATTCCAAGGGCGATACTGAATAAGATTGTGACAATCGATGCAAAAAAGATAAATGATCCGATCACGGTTCCAGAGAAGTTATGATTGAAAATATAACTCCAGATCTGCATTTGATCTCCACAGTAAATCGTATTGACAACACCAGAGTAGTTACTCGTATATGTTGTAAGTTCCAGACAAAGTTCCTTTCCGGCATCTGCAGACGAAGTATTGCAGAATATATAACGGCTGGCAGAGTTTTTGCCAAATCGGTGCAGGCTTTTTGCATTGTACTCTTTTCGAAGTTTTCCATCAATGTAAAAACGTACATCTTGAAGGGAAGAACGGATCGCGATCACATTCTCGTTATAATCATCTGGAAGTGTAGTAGTAATGATCATCGTCTGTTTTGCTGGAACTTTATAACGTCCAGGAACAGAAATGTTTTGTTTTGTGCCATCGGATTTCTTCCATGTAAAAGTACCATTGTAGATGATGGAATGTCCAGATTGGTCAAAAAACTGTTCATCAGGTCCTAAAATCTGAATCCCAATGAACCAGACAAAGATGATCATCATCAAAATATAAAATAGTCTGGAAATATTTTTATTAGTTTTGTATGGTTTTCTGATCAAAAATAGTTTCCCCCCTCCATTTGTTGATTGCATTGTATATCAAAATCAACATAATTAATTTTATTATACGGTTTTATGATTCAATTTGCAATTTAAACTATACTTGACAGATCAATATTTTTTTGTTAAAGTAATCAAACAATCAATATTCCATGAGGGAGTAGTTCGCGTCATACAAAGACGTGATTTGTCAACAGACTCGGTAATGACTCGCAGATATCAAGCAAGTCAGCCTGGCAAATATTAAAGAATGAGACTCATGTATGTTCTTATAGTACATCTGGAACATACATGAGTTTTTCTTATGTATAAATAAAAAGACAATTTTGAAAGGAGAAAAACAAATGGAGAAATTTATCAACCAATCCCCATTATTTTTAGTGATCATCTGTCTGATCATAGGATTTGCATTTTTAATGAAAGGAGCAGACTATTTTGTAGAAGGAAGTTCAAGTGTCGCCAAACGTTTAAAAGTTCCTTCTATTATCATTGGATTGACGATCGTAGCCATGGGAACATCACTTCCAGAAACTGCAGTCAGTGTAACAGCGTCTATTGCCAATAATAATGCTCTGGCGATCAGTAATGTAGTTGGTTCTAATATCTTTAATATGATGTTTGTGATAGGAGTTTGTTCTATTTTGGCAACGATCGGTGTAAAAAGAGAAACAATTACAAGAGATATTCCATTATCACTTGTGTGTGCGACATTACTTCTCATATTTGGTTATCTTGCATTCGGAGATAGATCACATATGATCCTTGGACGTTTTGATGGAATCATTTTCCTTATTATATTTGCCGTATATGTTCTTATGATGGTTTTTCAGGCAATGCGTGCCAGAAATAATCAGGAAGTCGTACAACTTGAAACAATGGAAAATGAAGAATTGATGATCATGTCTTATCCAAAGAGTCTGTTATGTATCGTTGGAGGTGCAGCAGCCATTGCATTTGGTGGAGATCTTACAGTTGATGCCGCAAGCAGGATTGCCATAGATTTTGGAATGAGCCAGAATCTTGTAGGATTAACGATCGTTTCTATCGGAACTTCCCTGCCAGAACTAGTAACATCCATCGTAGCAGCAAGAAAAAATGAAGTTGATATGGCAGTTGGAAATGCAATTGGTTCGAATATCTTTAATATTCTTATGGTACTTGGAATTGCATCCGCGATCAGTCCATTACAATTGATCGGTGAAAATATTATCGATATTGTTGTATTAGTCGTATTTTCTATCGTTGTATGGTTTTTTGGAGCAACAAAAAAAGAGATTTCAAGAACAGAAGGAATCATAATGATCTGCTTGTATTTATGCTATAGTGCATACATCATTATGCGCTAGTCGTAATCATTGACATTACACCACTGCCACTATAAAATATAAGGTATACAGGAGGAAAGAAAATGCAGATATCAAGCAGATTTACAATGGCGATTCATATGTTTGCATGTATAGATGTATTTAAAGATATGAAAATGACCAGTGATTTTATGGCAGCAAGCATCGGAACGAATCCCGTGATCATAAGGAAACTTTTGCAACAGCTCAAAGCAGCAGACCTGGTTGAAGTATTAAGAGGAACTGGCGGCGTGAAAGTGAAACGTTCATTTAATGAGATCACATTTTTAGATATTTATCAGGCTGTGGAATGCACACCACAGGAAGAATTATTCCATTTCCATGAGAAGCCAAACCAGAAATGTCCGGTAGGCCGTAATATTCATCATGTGCTGGATAGTAAATTAGATAAAGTACAAAGGGCGATGGAACAAGAACTTGCTAAGATAACCTTAGAAGATGTAAAAGAAGAGATGGAAGAGTGGATCAGGAAGGAGAACGAATGATCAGATTAGCAACGATCGGAACCAACTTTATCACAGACTGGTTCATGGAAGGAGTTCAGGAATTAGAAGAGATTAAATTAACTGCGGTATATTCAAGAAATTTAGAAAAAGGAAAGCAGTTTGCAGCAAAATATGGTGTAGAGAAAGTATATAACAATTACGAAGAAATGGCACAAGATCCAGAGATTGATGCTGTTTATGTAGCAAGTCCGACTTATATGCATTACGCACATTCCATTACAATGATCAATTATGGAAAACATGTTTTGTGCGAGAAACCAGTCTGTTCAAATCGTGAAGAATTAGATATACTTACCCAAGCAGCGAAAGAACAAGGTGTTGTATTTATGGAAGCTATGAAGAATGTTCATTCACCAGGATTTTATGCAATGATGGATAATCTTCATAAGATCGGAACGATAAGGAGAGCAACGATCCAGTATTGTCAGTATTCTTCTAGATATGACAAATTCAAAAATGGTATCATAGAGAATGCGTTCAATCCAAAGCTTTCTAATGGGGCATTAATGGATATTGGATCTTATTGCATCCATTTCCTCGCAAGTTTATTTGGCAAACCAGAAAAGATCTTGGCGGACAGCATTTTTCTTGAAAATGGAGTTGATGGAGCAGGAAGTGTGATCGCATCTTATGGAGATAAGCAGGCAGAGATCATTTATTCCAAGATCACAGATTCTAAACTGCCAACACAGATTCAGGGAGAAAAGGGCTGTATGATCATTGAAGAATGTCCGATCATTAAGAAGATTACGATTCTTTATCGTAATGGGGAGAAAGAAGAATTACAATTTGAAAAAAGAGACAATCCAATGCTCTACGAGACAAAAGATTTTATAGAACTGATCAAAAAACATAAAGTCGATCATGAATTTTTAAGATCATCAGAGATTGAGATGGATATCACAGATGAAGTACGAAGACAGACAGGAATCATATTTCCAGCAGATAAGATCAGAGAACAATGATCCTAAATAAGAGATTTTAAAATAAGACTAATAAACAAGAAGGGAAATCAAAAAACATGAGAAAGATCATAGCAGCAGGATGTTTGATGATGGCAATGTCACTATGTGTGGGATGCTCATCAAAGAAAGAGGGCAGCAAAGAAACAACAACAGCAACAACGGAAGCCAAAATGAAAGTACAGTCCAAATATAAAGTGCCAAAGATCACAGCAGCAAAGAAAACGGATCAGCTGGCTGAAGCACAAAAGGGTGAAACAATTGTTACGATGCAAGTTAAAGGTTATGGAGAGATGAAGTTTAAATTTTTTATGAAAAAAGCACCATTGGCAGTGAAAAACTTCGTAACACTTGCATCAAATGGATATTTTGACGGACAGATCTTTCACAGAGTCATTAATGATTTTATGATCCAGGGTGGAGATCCAACAGGAACAGGTACTGGAGGCGAAAGTATCTGGGGAGAAGAATTTAAGAATGAAGTCTGTGATGAACTTTTACCTTTAAGAGGGGCGTTATGTATGGCAAATTCTGGAGCTGATACAAATGGAAGCCAGTTCTTCATCGTTCAGGCCAAATCAGATACAGCAAAAAAAGGTCTGGAAGAAGGAACTATGGATTTTACCAAGAAACAAAAACAATTATTTTTAGATCAGGGTGGATACCCATCCTTGACAGGAAGCTATACGGTATTCGGACAGATGATCGAAGGATATGATGTGTTAGATAAGATTGCAGCATGTGAGACAAAGGATAGTGGAAGTGGGGAACAAAGCCAGCCGGTGAAGAAAGTTGTGATTGAGAAAATGGCGGTTTCAAATGCAAAATAAATAAAAGGGGAAATAGGTGATGATATGCTGATCGTTGCACTTGATGCATCAAGGAAAGAACCTTTATATGAGCAGATTTATAATTCTATAAAAGAAGAAATTGTAACAGGAGCTTTACCTTTCGGGGCAAGGCTTCCTTCTGCAAGAAGACTTGCAAAACATCTGGATGTAAGCCGCAATACAGTGGATACAGCTTATGCACAGTTGTGTGCAGAAGGCTATATAGAGTCAAAGCCCAAAAGGGGATTTTTTGTCTGTCAGGTTGAAGAACTCGCAGAATTACATATTCCAGTTAAAATTGAGGACGAGGAAGAAGAAATCAAGAAGGAAGAAGTTCCTTATGATTTTTCTCCGGTAGGAGTTGATATGACGCAGTTTCCATATCATATTTGGAGAAAACTTTTAAAAGAGATCATGATCAATGATAATAGTGAATTGTTCCAGAAGGGAAATTTTCAGGGAGATTTAGAACTTCGTAAGGCAATCATGTATTATTTGAGACAGTCAAGAGGTGTGCATGTTCACACTAGCCAGATTGTAGTGGCAGCAGGAATGGAGAATCTATTGTTTTTGATTCATCAGATTCTTGGAGAGAAAGTTTCTATCGGAATTGAGAATCCAGTATACAAAAATGCTTATGCAATCTTAAAAGAACTAAATTTTAAGATTCATCCGATCATTATGGATGAATCGGGAATGTGTGTGGAGCAGCTAGAACAAACAGATGCTAATCTGGCCTATGTGACACCAGCACATCAGTATCCAACTGGAGTGATCATGCCAGTTGGTCGTAGAAGCCAGTTACTAAGATGGGCAAAAAAAGACCCAGACCGTTATATTATTGAAGATGACTATGACAGTGAATTCAGATATCAAGGAAAGCCAATTCCAGCAATGCAGGGATTAGACGATGGAGAAAATGTAATCTATACTGGAACATTTTCAAAAGCGATCGCACCGGCCATTCGTGTATGTTATATGGTATTACCTCAAAAGCTGGTAAAACAATACCAGAAGATTGGGCGGACATTTTCATGTGCAGTATCAAGAATTGATCAGAAAGTATTAACCATGTTTCTGACAGAAGGACATTTTGAGCGGCATTTAAATCGCATGAGAAACATTTATAAGGAAAAACATGATCAGCTTATCATAAGTCTTAAAAAATTGAATTCAAAGATCAAAATATATGGACATGGAGCTGGTGCACATATCATTGTAAGCTTCCCGGTAAATGATCCTTACAAGTTCCAGAAAGAATTAAAACAAAGAGGTGTGATGATCTATCCGCTTTCATGGTACTATATTGAAGGAAAGCCATCGACAGAAGAATATATTTTAGGGTTTACTAGAATGAAAAAAGAAGATATGATAAGAGGGATTGAAATTATAAGAGAAGTACTCTATTCAAAATAAACAGTGGAGGACAATCATATGTCAGAAGAGAAGAATCAAAACGAGATTGAGGAAGTAACAAATGAAGACGAACACAAAGATGTAGAACATTACTGCTATCTTTGCAGACGTCCGGAATCTGTAGCCGGTAAGATGTTAGAACTTCCTAATAATATTTACATTTGTACAGACTGCATGCAAAGAACATTAAATTCTATGAGCAATGGCCAGTTTGGTTTCATTGATGCAAGAAATATGGATCTTGACAGCATGGACATCACAAAGATGATGAACGATATGCAAAGTATGCAGCCAAAAGCAGAAGTAAAGAAGAAAAAGAAAGACAAAAAAGAAACGCCAGAACTTACATTAAAAGACATTCCAGCACCACATCAGATCAAGGCAATGTTAGATGAATATGTCATTGGACAAGATTATGCAAAGAAAGTCATGTCTGTTGCAGTATATAACCATTACAAACGAGTGGTCACAAATACAATGGATGAGATTGAAATCGACAAATCCAATATGCTGATGATCGGACCAACAGGAAGTGGTAAAACATATCTTGTCAAAACACTGGCAAGACTGTTAAAAGTGCCCCTTGCAATCACAGACGCCACATCATTAACGGAGGCCGGATATATTGGAGATGACGTAGAAAGTGTCTTATCAAAGCTTCTACAGGCTGCAGACAACGATGTAGATCGTGCAGAACACGGAATCGTATTTATCGATGAGATCGATAAGATCGCCAAGAAACAAAACACAAACAGCAGAGATGTCAGCGGAGAATCCGTACAGCAGGGACTGTTAAAACTTTTAGAAGGAGCAGAAGTCGAAGTACCAGTCGGAGCTACAAGCAAAAACGCCATGGTACCACTGACAACGATCAATACAAGAAATATCCTTTTTATTTGTGGAGGAGCTTTCCCAAGACTCGAAGGAATCATCAAAAAACGACTGATGAAGAAAACATCTATCGGATTCGGAGCAGATCTTAAAGATCACTTTGATAACGAAGAGAACATCATCTCCAAAGTCACAAACGACGATCTGAGAGAATATGGAATGATCCCAGAATTTATCGGAAGACTTCCAATGGTATTTACATTAGACGGATTAACAAAAGAAATGTTAGTCAAGATCTTAAAAGAACCAAAGAATGCGATCCTGAAACAATACCAGAAGTTATTAGAACTAGATGAAGTCAAATTAGAATTCGACGATGGAGCATTAGAAGCCATCGCAGAACAAGCCCTGAAAAAGAAAACAGGAGCCAGAGCATTACGTGCGATCATCGAGAAATTTATGCTGGACATCATGTACGAAATACCAAAAGATGACACGATCGGAAGTGTAACGATCACAAGAGACTACATCGAAAACCACGGAAATCCAGAAATTCATCTAAGAGACCAATAAATACAATCCAGATAATACACGATATATCTAAACACAATGCAGACGGAATTATTAACCAATAGCTTTCCGTCTGCATTTTTATGTGATTCAATAACCTTCCGTATAAAAGAATATAGAAAATAAAATAGTAGTCAATTTGACTACTATTTTATTTTCTATATTCTATTGATTACGAAAGATTATTTAATAACCTTAATCCATCCTTCAGGTGCTTCGATATGTCCCATCTGGATTCCTGTTAAAGTATCATATAATTTCTGGATGACTGGTCCCATTTTTTCCATTCCGCTTGGGAAACAGATTTCGTTACCATGATCATAAATCTTTCCTACAGGAGAGATAACTGCGGCTGTTCCGCATAATCCACATTCAGCGAAATCTTTGACTTCATCAAATAATACTTCACGTTCTTCAACTTCAAGTCCAAGATATTCTTTTGCTACATAAACTAAAGAACGGCGAGTGATAGATGGAAGAATGCTGTCAGATTTAGGTGTTACGACTTTACCATCTTTTGTAACGAAGATAAAGTTAGCTCCACCTGTTTCTTCTACTTTTGTTCTTGTTGCTGGGTCAAGATACATATTTTCATCAAATCCCTGACGATGAGCTTCCATGATTGGGTAAAGGCTCATTGCATAGTTTAATCCAGCTTTGATGTTTCCTGTTCCGTGAGGTGCAGCACGATCGTAATCACTGACACGGATAGTAATAGGTTTTGCACCTTCTTTGAAGTAAGGTCCTACAGGTGTAGTGAATACACGGAACTGGTATTCGCTTGCAGGTTTAACACCGATAACAGCGTCACTTCCGAACATATATGGACGGATATATAATGTAGCACCAGAACCAAAAGGTGGTACGAATGCTTCGTTAGCTGCAACAACTTTCTCAATGGCTTCTACAAATTTGTCTTCAGGGAATACAGGCATTTCAAGTCTTCTACAAGAATCTGCCATACGGCTTGCATTTAAGTCAGGACGGAATACAACAATATGTCCATCTTCAGTTGTGTAAGCTTTCATTCCTTCAAAACATGTCTGAGCGTACTGTAATACACCGGCACATTCAGAGAGTGTGATCGTAGCATCTGTAGTTAATGCTCCTTCATCCCATGCTCCATCTTTATAATTTGCAACAAAACGATAATCTGTTGGCATATAACCAAAACCGATGTTAGCCCAGTCGATATTTTTCTTTTCCATAATATTAATGCACTTCCTTCTAATCTTATTGTAGAGTCGTTAGCCAGTCTATGGATGGTTGGCTAAAAATTCTTATTGCTAACAGTTTACACCCGAATATTTATGACGTCAAGATATTTTATACATCATAACCATGAATGTTTTTCACCGATGGCCCATAGGTAAGACCAACACCCTGAGAACTTTTTGGTCCCTTTGGATAACCGATGCCGCTGTAATAGATATAATAGGTGCCATTTTCTACAAAGAAGCTGCTGCGGTAAATACCACGGTTATCCCATGTTTTCTTCTTTTGGGATGGTTTTAAGATCGTGATACATTTCTTAAAATCATGTTCATTTTTAGAAGAAGTATAGTAAAGATTCATTTCTCTGTGCTTATGACCATTAATGAAAGCAACAACGATTATCTCATATCCTTTGTTCGTATGAATGACATCGAGATGCCAGCTGCGAAGATTATTTGATGGATATTTTAACTGAATCTTGCGTGGATTACTCCAATGGAATCCGTCTTTGCTTTCACGGTATAGAATCGGATATTTTCCTTTGCAATTAACGGTCCACATCTTATATCGTCCATTTTCATAGATGATCGATGGACTTAGAATGCGGTCAGTGTGTGCATCAGAAACCAATACATTCTGAGCTTTACTCCAATGGATACCATCAGTTGTTGTGCGTTTCATGATCTTATCGATCTGGATACGATTATCAACCTGGCGCCAGTAGCATTCCAAAGTATTGATATCCTTTCTATATACAAGATGTGTATCAGAATTATATTGCTTGTCAGGATTTTCAAATGGAGTTAGTGGATCCAATGCAACAGCTTTTCCTTCTCCTTCAAATGGTTTCCAGTGAATTTTATCATTGGATACGCAGACATGGGGATTTTCTTTTCGCTGGTCAGCACCTGGGTATGGTGTATAAGCCATCCAGTAGCGGTAGCCGTTCCAAGGTTTGTCAAAATTCAAGACTTTTGGGTGAAATGCCTGATCATCACCATAAGAACTGATGATATTAAGTTTTGATCTGCAAAGTTTCCGCTCCCAAGAGGTGTTTGTTTTTGCAGGCTGGTTAAGTTCTGTTTGCGTGTTTTTTGGTGCACAAGAAGAAGTGACGATCAATAAAGTTAAGATCATCACCAGTGCAATGCTTTTGTTCTTTTTTAACATAATCTCCTCCTTATTGTAAGTAGCCTGTGAAGATCAAGGACAGTAAATATGGAAATTTACATAGATTTTACCTAGGCTGTTTACAGTATAACATAAGAAACAGCCTTGTTTTCATAAAAGTATAATAATTAAGGAAAATGAAAGAAAGTTATT
>OGOO01002441.1_pt1 | contig 13509 bp, 15 predicted proteins | sample 1552651 | NCBI WGS metagenome assembly OGOO01 (sample SAMEA2580118, study PRJEB22360) | human gut metagenome | biome: human gut; feature: human-associated habitat; material: faeces | place: Denmark | collected 2008/2010 | reverse complement strand
TTTCTCAGTTAATAAGATGTTAACAGCAGAATGTTACAAACAGAGAATGGAACGAGGACTTACATTCTTCGAGTTTAACTATATGTTAATGCAGGGATATGATTTTCTTGAATTAAACAGAAGATATGGCTGTAAATTAGAGATGGGTGGAAATGACCAGTGGTCTAATATTCTTGCAGGAGCTGATCTGATCCGTAGAAAAGAAAAGAAAGATGCTTATGGTTTAACATTAACACTTCTTACAAGAAGCGACGGAGTGAAGATGGGTAAAACAATGGCCGGTGCTGTATGGCTTGATCCAGAGAAGACATCTCCATACGATTTCTACCAGTACTGGAGAAATATCGAAGATGTGAAAGTAGAAGAATGCTTATCACTTCTTACATTCCTTCCAATGGATGAAGTCCGAAGACTGGGAGCTTTAGAAGGAGCTGAGATCAATAAAGCAAAAGAAGTTCTTGCTTATGAAGTTACAAAGATCGTTCATGGAGAAGAAGAAGCGAAGAAAGCTCAGACAGCGGCAAAAGCAATGTTCGTAAGTGGCGGAGCAAATGAAGATGCTCCAACATTTGAATACGAAGCAGATAAATTAGCAGAAGGAATCGACATTCTTACAATGTTAGTAGATTCTAAACTTTGCACAACGCGTTCTGATGCAAGAAGAATGGTACAGCAGGGTGGAGTTTCTGTAAATGGTAAGAAAGTAGATGCAATTGATGCAACGTTTGGTAAAGCAGACTTTGATGATAAAGATCGTATTTTATTAAAGAAAGGTAAGAAAAAATTCTGCCAGATTAAAGAAAAATAATTAAAAAATAAACAAGCAGGAATCCCGGAGAGTTGATACTCCGGGGTTCTTTTCAATATTCAAAAGGAAAATAAAAAAGAAATATTAGAAAGAGAATCAGAAAAAGAAAAGAGGAAGAGAACTTTGAAAACAAAATGCACAAGAGGAATCATATATTTTATCGGTTTGATCGTGCTTGCACTTGGAATTGTATTAAATACAAAGACATTATTAGGAGTATCACCGATTATATCTATTCCATATAATATCTGTCATATCTGGCATTTAAACCTAGGAGCAATAACCTTTGTGTTTTACTGCTTTTGTGTGCTGATAGAGTCAATCTTAAAAGGAAAAGAATTTAAATTATATGAATTATTACAGATTCCAATGAGTCTTGTGACAAGTGTATTTATTAATATTTTTGACCGGTATTTAAATATTGTACCAGATACATTGGGACAGAAACTTCTGGTATTATTTTTTGCAATCGTTGTTACGGGAATCGGTGCAGCAACGATGGTTAATATGAAGCTTGTACCCAATCCTGCAGATGCACTTGCAGCGACGATCGGAGATAAACTTGGCAAAGGCATGGGGATTGGCAAAAATGTTTTTGATGTTACTTGTTTTTGTACGTCAGGAATCATTGGACTTGTATTTACAAGACATATCATAGGACTTGGAATTGGAACTGTACTGGCAGTTATTTTTACAGGAAGAGTCATTGCAGTTTATAATTATTTCCTAAAACATCCAATGCAGAATCTTGCAGGAATCACTGCAGAATTATAAGCCAGAGATAATGAAAGCCCTTTATGTTACAAAAAATATGTAGAAAATTGTCGAAATTTATGATGTCTGGATTGTTTGGAGCGTGCCTGTTTATGTATGGAATGCCGATCAGACGAAAAGGCTTATATGGTTTTGTAATCTTTCTGATCGTTTGTATGGCAGGTGTTTTTTGGCTTACGGATGGTAAATTAGAAGCTGTAGAGCAGGCAAGAAAGGATATGGTGCATGGCATTCATGAATTAAGATATGGAAAAGATCAGATTCCAGAAGAATTCAGATGAAATGATGCGTGTAATATCAGAACAGAAAAAATCATTATATTTTAAAAGCATACGTAGGTTCCGTATATAAAGATGGAGTCTGGAGGAAAATGCCGGATTACTTCGATGGCTAAAAGAAAAACAATTTGATCCACTGACACAGTCGGCGAGGTATCTAAGTCTGAGTGATAAAAAACAAAGAAAAAATTATGTTCGTATAAAGATAAAGAAAGCCTCCAGATATTATTTTTATACACCAGATTCATTGGCAAAGGTGATTGGCGGAAAAGCAAAAAATAAGATGGATGTAGATGTGATATCCAAAGGTGTTTTGGGGGCAGAGAAAGTATGAATGGACAGAAGTTTCAAGCAGCTGTCCAGCGGAGCTGATCGTTGCAGATGAATGGGTCAGTCATCCAGCGAATGATGAACAGAAAGAATACAGCGAAGCAGAGGCAGTGTACCGCAAATTTGTATATGATAATTTGTTAGGTGCGGTAACAGTGCTCGTAATTGCAGGCTTTATTTTGTTCGTAATCTTAGAAATCCGTTTATGGCTCTTAGAACAGACTCTTAAGAAACAATATGAACAGGCAGATATGGATTAGAAGATCAGAATCTTACAGATGCAGATTTTTGGATTGTTAGGAATCTTTGGAATTGAAACAAAATTTGGATGGAAAACAAAAGAAAAGTTAAAACTGAGGTATCAATTTCAAAAATATTGTATGTAATCTAAGCTAAATTTTGGAATAGTCCAATGCCAAACAAAAAGAACGACGAACTCGTGCAGCCAGTTCATTTTGCTCTAAAATATCTTCAATCAAGAATGCAACGCCATCCTGATCATTAGAAGGAGCAATGACAGAACATACATCTTTCACAGTAGCAGAAGCATTTGCCATAGCAGCAGTGACTCCAAGATTAAGAGATAGCATAGAAAGATCATTCCCACTATCACCAACCGCAAGGATTTGTGAAGGAGTGATCTTTTTTGTTTGGGCATAACGAAGTAGAGCTGTTCCTTTCTGTGCATTTACATGCGTGATCTCCAGATCATTTTTGGAAGTTGATACCGCATGTAACTGATTAATCCCATGAATATCATCTTTTAAAGCATTGATCTTATCTTGATCAAAAAATGTAGTAGAGATTTTATAAATTGGTGTTTCACAGCCAAGCAGACTTTCTTTTCCTTCAAAAAAGCGAACTTTAGAAACCATCATTGCAAAGTCGTGCCAAGTACGGAAATATATTTTACCTTCTTGTTCAACGGCAGGAAACACTTCATTTTTATAATAAGATAATAACGTATTTTTATCAGTGATTGAGGTTTTTCCATATTCCGTTGCAATGTCGGCAAAAGCACCATGCCGTTCAAAAACAGTTAAGATCTGTTTTGCAATACTTTTCGGAAGCGAAGCAATATGAAATCCATTGCCGTGCACATCATAAGTGCAAGCCCCACTGTGGCAGATCATATCGCAGGAAAGAGATGCTGCATCAAGTTCTCTTTTTGCAGCGCGATAATCTCTTCCAGTATTTACAATAAAATGAATTCCATGTTTCTGCAATTTTTTCACCGCATTGATCGTTCGGTCAGATATATATCCTTTGTCATTTAATAAAGTTCCATCCATATCGGATGCAAATAATCGTATCATGTTAAGTACTCCTTTCGTGTGTATAAGATGATAGTAACAGGGAAATACAAAATTTAAATGATATCTATGTTAAATTTCTGCAATGAAAACTATTTAGAAAAAAATCTAAATACTAATTGACTTTCAAGATACATCATGCTATAAAGTAATTAGAAATATTTCTAAATAGCTACAGAAAGGATGAGAGTTATGGGATTTGCAGAGACATTTAAAGCTTTATCAGATCCAATACGAAGAGAGATTCTTATGATGCTGCGGGATGGAAGCATGTCGGCTGGAGAGATTGGATCTCATTTTGATATGACAGGTGCAACCATTTCTTATCATTTGAAGATTCTTAAAAAAGCAGAGCTGATCTTCGAGAAGAAAGAGAAAAATTATATTTACTACACGTTAAATACATCAGTTGTTGAGGAAGTTATGTTATGGTTGTCAGAATTGAAGGGAGGAAATTATGATGTTAAAGAAGAATAAGAAGTTTTTTATTGCAAGTTGTATTGTAATTTTATTACCAATGTTTGCTGGATTCTTATTATGGGATCAGTTGCCAGCACAGGTGGCAACACATTTTGGAAGAAACGGCGAGGCCGATCGATACAGCAGTAAATTATTTGCAGTAGCAGGAATTTATCTGTTTTTGCTGGCAGTGCATATTTTATGTAGTGTTATCACAGAATTTGATCCTAAGAAAAGGAATGTTGGGTCTAAGATTTATCATCTGATCCTATGTATCTGTCCGGTTGTATCACTTTGGTGTGGGGTAATGATCTATGGAAATGCATTAGGATATAAAGACGTGATCAATTTAAATCTGTGGACGAATGTTTTACTAGGAATAGTTCTGATCGTTGTTGGAAACTATCTTCCAAAGTGCAGACAGAACTATATGATCGGAATCAAACTTCCATGGACATTGGATAATGAAGAAAACTGGGATTACACACATCGAATGGCGGGAAAATGGTGGATCATCGGTGGAGTTTTGACGATTCTGCTTGGATTTCAGAAGTTTGTTGATCCAATTGGAGCAGCAGTAGGGATTATTTTGATCGTTACATTGATTCCTGCGATTGCTTCTTATATTTATTATAAGAGGCATAGAGTTATGTAAAAAAGCATTGTGGTAGATAAAAAAGAAATCACATGCAACAAGTAATATCTGTAGGGAATCAGGATTTTAAATCAATCAGAGAAAGAGCAGGCAAAGTAATTCGGATATTAAAGTTATCATGGAAAATTTGCTTTATGGAAAGCAGATAGAAGAAAAACATTATGATGCACAATTGCTTGCAAAAGGAATGAAAAAAGAAAAGATCAGACATTATGGTTTTGCCTTTTGTGGAAAGAAAGTACTGATCGGAAAATAAGAAAAGATGTCATAATAGAATATGGCATCTTTTTATTTTATACAAAAAGAAGTTTCAAATGAAAATAAATATAATTATGAACCAAAAACTATTGACATATAATCAAAAAACTGTTACCTTATAACTACAAACAAAACAATAATTAGTTACGAACGAAACATTCTGAAAGGAGATACCATGAACAATACAGAACATTTCGGTAAATTAACAGAACGTATGCAGGCATTTCGTGAGGAAGTGCTCGATGCAAAACCATATATTGATGCCCAGAGAGCAGTATTAGCAACAGAAGCTTACAAAGAAAATCAGAACCAGCCAAGAGTGATGGTAAGAGCTCTAATGCTTCAGAAGATCTTAGAAGGAATGAGCATTTACATTGATGATAAATCCCTGATCGCAGGAAACCAGGCAACAAAGAATAAGAATGCGCCAATTTTCCCAGAATATACAATGGAATTCGTTATGAATGAATTAGATCTCTTTGAGAAACGTGACGGAGATGTCTTCTATATTACAGAAGAGACAAAAGACCAATTAAGAGAGATTGCACCATTTTGGGAGAATAATAACCTTCGTGCCAGAGGTGAAGCTCTACTTCCAGAAGAGGTAGATGTATTCATGGAGACCGGTGTCTTTGGAATGGAAGGAAAATTAAATGCCGGAGATGCTCATCTGGCAGTAAATTATCAGAGAATCTTATCCGACGGATTAAAGGGATATGAAAAAAGAGTAAAAGAATTAAGAGCAGCATTAGATTTCACAGATCCAGAAAGCATTGATAAGAACGTATTTTATAAAGCAGTTTTAGTAGTGATCGATGCTGTACGCAATTTTACACAACGTTACAGCAAACTTGCTAAAGAATTAGCAGATAAAGAAACAGATGCAAAACGTAAAGAAGAACTGTTACAGATGAGCGAGATCTGTGCGAAAGTTCCATATGAACCAGCAACATCTTTTAGGGAAGCCGTTCAGTCTGTTTGGTTTATCCAGTTGATCCTTCAGATTGAATCTAATGGACATTCTTTAAGTTATGGACGTTTTGACCAGTATATGTATCCATATTATATCAAAGATATCAACGAAGGAAAGATCACAAAAGACGAAGCGTTAGAATTATTAACATGCTTATGGATCAAAACATTAACAATTAATAAAGTTCGTTCACAGTCTCATACATTAAGTTCTGCCGGATCACCAATGTACCAGAATGTAACGATCGGTGGACAGACAACTGATAAGAAAGACGCAGTCAACGAATTAAGCTTTGTTGTATTACAGTCCGTTGCACAGACAAGATTGACACAACCAAACTTAACAGTTCGTTACCATGCTAATATCGACAAACATTTCTTTGATGAATGCATCGAAGTTATGAAGCTCGGATTTGGTATGCCAGCATTAAATAACGATGAGATCATTATCCCATCTTTTATCAACTGGGGTGTCAAAGAAGAAGATGCATATAACTATAGTGCCATCGGATGTGTAGAGACAGCAGTTCCAGGTAAATGGGGATATCGTTGTACAGGTATGTCATACATTAACTTCCCAAGAGTTCTGCTTTGTGCAATGAATGACGGAGTTGATTTAACAAGCGGTAAGAGATTTACAAAGGGATATGGTAAATTTACAGAGATGGAAACATATGAAGATCTCTTAGCAGCATGGGATAAGACAGTTAGAGAAATGACACGTTACAGTGTGATCGTGGAAAATGCAATTGATAAAGCATCAGAGAGAGATGTACCAGACATTTTATGTTCCGCATTAACAGATGACTGTATCGGAAGAGGAAAAACGATCAAAGAAGGTGGGGCAGTCTATGACTTTATCTCCGGACTTCAGGTGGGTATTGCGAATATGGCAGACTCTCTTGCAGCGATCAAGAAACTTGTATACGAAGAGAAGAAGATTACAAAAGAACAGCTTTGGAATGCAATTTTAGATGATTTCCAGTCTCCTGAAAACAAGAAGATTCAGGAAATGCTCATTAATGAAGCACCAAAATACGGAAATGATGATGACTATGTCGATCAGTTGGTCGTAGAAGCATACGATTCTTACTTAGATGAGATCAAGAAATATCCAAACACACGTTACCACAGAGGACCAATCGGAGGTATTCGTTATGGTGGAACATCCTCTATCAGTGCGAATGTTGGACAGGGAATGGGAACCGTTGCAACTCCTGATGGAAGAAATGCATTTGAACCATTAGCCGAAGGAAGCAGTCCGGCACATAATGCTGATAAGAATGGTCCAACAGCCGTATTTAAGACCGTTGCAAAACTTCCAACAGAGAAGATCACAGGTGGAGTCTTATTAAATCAGAAGATGACACCACAGATGTTATCAACAGAAGAAAACAAACAGAAATTAGAGATGTTGATCCGTACATTCTTCAACCGTTTACATGGATATCATGTACAGTATAATATTGTATCCAGAGAAACTTTGATTGATGCACAGAAACATCCAGAGAAACATAAAGATCTGATTGTTCGTGTAGCAGGATACAGTGCATTCTTTAATGTATTATCTAAGAAGACACAGGACGATATTATCGGAAGAACTGAACAGACATTATAATTTATAAAAATAGAGGAATGGCAGTTGGCTTGAGTAGGGTTAACTGCTGTTTTTCGTGATAGACTAGAAGAAATAATATTCATGAAAGAAACAATTAAAAAAGCCTTGGCAAGAAGCTGTTCTGCCAAGGCCCTTTTTGTGTATACAGGATTTTTAAAAGATTAAAAGAAGCAGTCTACGCCCGCATCTAAAAATATCTGCTGATAATCGGTAAGATCCTCAGGATGCAATGCTTTCACATTCTCATAAGCATAAGTCTTACCGAGTAAATGATACTTGTTTTCACCGAACTGATGAAATGGAAGTAGCTGAACTTTCTTTGCACTCACTTTATTTAGTAAAGCAGCGATCCCTTTTGCGTCATCCAAAGAATCATTGAAATCAGGAATCACAGGGATTCGAGGAAGAACTTCAATTCCTTGAGAGATCGCCCATGCTAAATTTTCAATGATCTGTTCGTTATGGACATGGGTTCCTTCATAATGTTTATTACTGTCATAGTGTTTCACGTCAAATAAAAGCAAGTCAAACATCGGAGACAATTCTCTAAAAATCTCTTCCTTGATATATCCAGTCGTCTCAATCGCAGTATGAATCTTATGTTCTTTTAATTTTGCAAGCAATGCTTTTACAAAATCTGGCTGAACCATTCCTTCGCCACCAGAGATTGTCACACCACCGCCAGATTCTTCATAGAAATCAATATCTTGAAGACAGACTTTGATAACTTCCTCTACATCTTTTGTTTCTCCTTCATAACTTAAGGCCTTTGTAGGACAGTTTTTTACACATTGAAGGCATCCAATGCATTTTGATGGGTCAACGTTTACATAGCCGTCATCTCCCATAGAAATTGCATGATTTGGACAGACATGAGTGCAAGTACCACAATGAGCACATTTTTCTCTGTCATATAAAATCTGAACTTGACTTAACTGTGATTCTGGATTTGCACACCATTTACAACGCAGTGGACAGCCTTTCAGGAAAACAGTTGTACGGATTCCTGGACCATCGTGAATGCTGAATTTTTGTATATTAAAAACAATACCATTTGTTTGCATGATAATTAAATTTCTCCTTTCATTTTCTATGATATATTCTAGCATAGAAGTTGCGAACTGTAAATATAACACTTACAAATGAAAGGAATATAATGAATAAATGAAAATAAATATTGACATATTCGAAAAATATGGTAAGATAGAAGTATCAAAAAACGAAATATATAATAAGACTTAGGAGGAGTTTTTATCATGGAATTTATTTTAGATACAGTGAATCTTGAAGAAATCAAAGATGGTGTAGACCATATGCCAATTGCTGGAGTAACAAGCAATCCATCAATCGTTAAAAAGACATCACCAGAAGATTTCTTTGGACATATGAGAAAAGTTCGTGAGATCATTGGAAAAGAAAGAAGCCTTCATGTACAGGTTATTTCATTAGATGCTGAGACGATCGTTAAGGAAGCTCATAGAATCTTAGAAGAGATCGATGATCAGGTATATATCAAAGTTCCTGTTTCATATGAAGGATTAAAAGCAATCAAGATCTTAAAATCAGAAAGAGTTAATGTAACAGCAACAGCAGTTTATGATCTGATGCAGGCATACTTTGCCTTAGCAGCAGGAGCTGATTATATTGCACCATATGTAAATCGTATCGGAAATCTTGGAGCAGATCCTATGGAATTGATCAGCAACCTGCAGGACCGCATTGAAGATGATGGATATGACTGCAAGATCGTAGCAGCATCATTCAAAGGCGTTGAACAAGTGAAGAATGCATTTAACTATGGAGCAGAAGCAATCACAGCACCATATGCAGTATTAAAACAGGTATTTGCAAATCCTAATATTGACAAAGCAGTTACAGATTTCAACAATGACTGGTACGCAGTTTATGGAGAAGGAAAAGGAATCTGCGACCTATAATATAAATAAAGAAGATTTTATGATATACTGATTAGGAAAGAGCCGCAAGACGGCTCTTTCCTAATATTATGAAGAAAGGGAAAGTTTCATGACAGACAGACAAACAAAGATTCTTGAAATCGTAAATCAAAAAAAGAAAGTAGAAGTGGTAACTTTGTCACAGATGCTGGAGGTATCACAGGTCACGATCAGAAAAGATCTTGATGCTTTGGAAGAACTGAATTTTCTGACAAGAGAACATGGATATGCGACAATGAAGAATATGTCAGACATCAGCAATCGTATGGCTTTTTGTTATGAAACAAAGCAGCGGATCGCAGCTAAAGCAAGCGAGATCGTATCAGATGGAGAAACGATCATGGTAGAATCAGGTTCAAGCTGTGCACTGCTTGTAAAACAACTTTCTGAAACGAAAAAAGATATTACGGTGATCACAAATTCATCATACATCGCACGATTTATCAGAGAATCTGAGGGTGGAGTTACAAAGGTTATTGTTCTTGGAGGAGAATACCAGAAAGAAGCAGAAGTTATGGTTGGACCATTAGTAAAAACCTGTGCAGAAGCTTTTTATGTAGATAAACTGTTTATGGGAACAGATGGATATATTCCTGGAATAGGATTTACTAGTGGGGATATGTTAAGAGTAGAAGCTGCCAAGAGTATGATGGGCTCTGCAAGGAATTCGATTATTCTGACAGATTCTAGTAAGTTTTCAGAACATGGAGTTGTCATGCAGTCAAGATTTAAGGATATTGATATGGTATTTACCGATGACCAGATTCCATCAGAGGCAAAAGAAGTGTTGGAGCAAAATGGTATTACGGTAGAGATTGTACCAAGATAGATATATTAATAAGAAAAAAGAGATAAAATCATACAAAAACCCGGAACATAGATTAAGGATCAGATGTTTCGGGTTTTCTTTTATAATTAAAGAATATCAGGGTATATGTAAATCCAATTTTTCTAAAATATAAGAGGTATAAGGATCAACTTCATTTATCTGAGAAAAAACAGATTGTATTTGTTTGGTTTCTTTGGTATGCAGTGATTTTGAACAAGCAACGATAAAAAATAAGAATAAAATAGAAAATCCAATTCTTAATTTTAAAAAGGACCAGTAAGTAGGAGTTTGATCTTTCTGATTATTTAAATATCTGTGAAAATCATGGTTAGAATTTAATCTTTGGTAAGTATTATTAAGCCGTGTTTGTTCTATATTAAAGTTCATATTTTTATGCATGAAAAGTACCTCCTTTTGTACATTCTATTCAAAGAAGAAAAAAATTGAACAAATTTTCAAAAAAAGTAAAAGAAAAGGTTGACATTAAAATGCGAAAGTGCTACTTTAAATATAGATGTTAGCACTCGACATAAATGAGTGCTAATAACAGGAGGCGAAGATATGGAGTTAAATGATCGTAAGAAGTTAATATTGAAAGCGATTATCGCCAATTACCTTGAAACCGGTGAGCCGGTAGGATCAAGAACCATTGCAAAACATCCGGATTTAAATCTAAGCTCTGCGACGATTCGTAATGAGATGGCAGATCTGGAAGATATGGGATTTATCTTACAGCCTCACACATCCGCAGGAAGAATTCCTTCCGATGCAGGATATCGTTTTTATGTAGACCAGCTGATGAGTGAGCGTGACAATGAGCACGAAGAGAAACAGGCATTGATTCAGAGAGTTGATAAGATGGAAGTCTTATTAAAGCAGGTTGCCAATGTATTAGCAAGTAGCACGAATTATGCAACGATGGTTTCTTCTCCACATTATCAGAATGTGACATTAAAGTTTGTACAGCTGTCTCAGGTAGACCATGAACATCTGCTTGCAGTAATCGTCACACAAGGCAATATCGTAAAGAACAAGATGGTCCAAGTCGAAGAACCGCTTTCTAATGAAGATGTTCTGAAGTTGAATGTGTTACTTAATACATTTTTACAAGGATTATCCTTACAAGATATCAATCTCGCACTGATTCAGACGATGAGAGATCAGGCAGGAATTAGACAGGATGTGTTAGAACGGATTCTTGAAGAGATCGCCAAAGCGATCCATGATGCAGATCATATGGAAATCTACACAGGAGGAGCAACCAATATCTTAAAATATCCGGAACTTGGAAATCCGGATACAGCAACAGAGCTTCTTGATACGTTAGTAGAGAAGAAAGCCTTGACACAGTTGGTTGATTCAACACTGGAATCAGATTCCGATAATCACACAGGAATTCAGGTTTATATTGGAGAAGAATCTCCAGTTAAGAATATGAAGGATTGCAGTATCGTAACTGCAACCTATGAACTTGCAGAAGGTGGTACAGGTACTGTTGGTATCATCGGACCAAAGAGAATGGATTACAAAAAAGTCGTTAAGACTTTAAAGAACCTCACTGAGGAATTAGATGATATTTTTAAAGACAAATCTTAAGAAAGGAAGTGATGTGATGAGTAAGAAAAACGAAAACATCAACGAAGAAGTAAAGAATGCAGAAGAGACTGCTGAAGATATAAGAGATACAGAGACAAAGGAGGAAACTTCCAAAGAAACAGAGGAAACAAAGGAAGCAACCGCTGATGACAAGATCGCAGAATTAGAAGCGTCCGTAGCAGACTGGAAAGACAAATACCAGAGACTGATGGCAGAATTTGAGAACGCAAGAAAGCGTACAGCGAAAGAAGCCACACAGCGTTATGATATGGGAGCGATGGGAGTTTTAGAAAAACTTCTGCGGCTGTACGCGAATAAACATCTGAACTCGAAAATGCCATGAATTTGTGCCATGTCGCCTTGTAAACACCCAGTGTGCTTTTTTTGCACCCTTTCTGCAAGAGATATTGTTCGGTTTCTTTTGCCAATTCCGTAATACGGACGGGTTTCGTCTCAAACATCATATGACCTCCATTTTATGATTCAGCTTGCGCTGTATCAATATTATGGAGAGTTATTTTTTATCCGTAAACAGAAAAACATTGTAAATCAAGCGCTTATAAGGAGATATCAAATTTGCTACACATTACAAAAAACTACGCATTACAGATCTTATGCGGTGAACCACATAAGATCTGCTGCGAGTCTGGAAAGCTGGATGGTCTGCCGCTCAACCGTGCGCTGCGCGATGCAGATGGTGATATTTATGACATCGTCGCGGGAAATTTCTTTATCGTCGGACTCGGCGAATCGGATTTCACCGACTTGCCGCACGAACTTGCCGAGCAATTCGCGGAGCGTTTTCGGCAACCGGAAATGTTCATGCGTGTAGATGGTAAAATCGTGGCCGCGCCGATGCCGGACGAACAGGCGCAGGGCGGTATGTCGTACTGACAGCGCAATTGAAAACTGCCCAATAGCATGGTAAGATAGGGACAGAGGTGAGTGTATGGAAAACCGTCAATTTGAAGCTATGCTTGCCGTCGCACAGGAGCGGCTGACGCAGCACGCGCCGGAGGATATTGCGGGAAAGGCTGGCGCGCAGTATGCAGACGGTTCGTTTTCATTGAAAACACTTGGGCAGACCGTGACTGTCCGGCTGTTGGACTGCACGAGTCAGCCGCCGCTTTCCAAGTGGCACGCGCTGACACTGCTGCACTATCTGGACCTGGCAGACGGTGCGCCGCTGACCGGTCGGACGATCACATTTTCTCAATACAAGGACGGTCTGGTGCGCGGCGGCGGTCTTGACCGCAATGCGGAGCTGATCGTCCGGCGCGACCTCGGCATCCTGCCGCCGGAGGAACTGGAACGGCGATGCAGATCACTCGGCGCGGAGCTCCTGCCGTCCAACGCGGATTTCTGCGCGCGGTTCGATTTCGCGCCGCGCTATCCTATATGGCTGAAGGTCTGGTTCGCAGACGAGGAATTTCCGGCATCCGGACGGCTGCTGCTGGATGAGAGCGCGCCGCATTACCTGACGATCGAGGATGCGGTCACAGTCGGTTCGCTGATCCTCGACCAGCTCACCGGCGCACAGCATTGGGCCGTATAAAACAAATACGCACAGCAGGCACATGGCAAAAACCGTGTGCCTGCTTTTTGTAGAATGGAGAAGTTTATGAAACAGGCAACAATTCAAATCACATTTGAAGAAGAAAAGC
>OGOO01002436.1_pt1 | contig 13532 bp, 16 predicted proteins | sample 1552651 | NCBI WGS metagenome assembly OGOO01 (sample SAMEA2580118, study PRJEB22360) | human gut metagenome | biome: human gut; feature: human-associated habitat; material: faeces | place: Denmark | collected 2008/2010 | reverse complement strand
AAAAGCCAGATGCGCTCAGACATCAACTTGATGCCATAGGCAATCAGACGCTTAAGCCTACTGAAGTGTGTTTGTTCCAGGATGGAATTGACGGATACTACTCGATACGTTTCGATGACGCATTTCTTTCAAAATTTGATGATTATTGCATCCAGGAGCACAACGCTGGGGTCTGGAAGCGATTTGCTTATGCGCAAGATTGCGCAAGTAAATACGTATGTCTATTTGACGATGACACGATTCCTGGTGATTGTTGGCTGGAAAATTGCCATTTCAATATGATGGAGCGAGAGGGTATTTATGGCGCAATTGGGGTCGTCCTTGAAAAGCCTGACGGATATCCGCTGAATAAGGACAACTACTATAGAGTTGGATGGGCAGAGCCAAATGCAAAAACGATGCAAGTCGATTTTGTTGGTCATTCTTGGTTCCTGCCTCGACGCGTGTTGTCCGCTATGTTTGACAATACTGAACAGCTTCAACAATTTAAGGTTGTCGCTGAGGATATGACCCTTTCGATTAAGGCTCAGGAGATTGGGATCCCTACGTTTGTCCCTCCCCATCCATACTCAAACAAGCGTGTATGGGGATCGGATTTTTCACTCGCTATGAAGTATGGCCAGGCGAGCGGTTCGCTCTCGATGAATATGAAGAACTTGAATTTGATGAGTACCGCTTTACGCGTCATTCGAGAAGGGGGATTCCGTTTTTTGTTTGAACGCGATTCGGATCTTGTCGTTGCGCAGAAGAAGCATCTCAATAAATATCATCGGAATGAGCGAATTCGTCACTATATTCGAGCAATTAAAAGACTTATTTCGAAGTAGTGCTATAGGTCAATAATGGCAAATAATAATTCCAGAGCAAAGAATGCATTTCTGGCATCAATCTCGGGGGTAGCTGAACAGCTTGCTAGCTATCTGGGATCATTCATTTTCAGAACTGTATTCCTTTATGTACTAAGTGCAAACTACTTAGGCATATCGTCTCTTTTTACGAATATTCTGCAGGTCTTTTCTCTTACCGAGCTTGGTATAGGTTCGGTAATAGCTTTCAATATGTATAAGCCAATTAAGGAAGGGGATAATAAGACCTGTGCGCAGCTGTTAAATTTTTATAAGAACGTCTATCGTGGAATAGCGCTCGTTACTCTTCTTATGGGCGCTTGTTTCTATCCATTTATAGATGCGATTATAGCTGACCCAGGAAATATTCCCAATGATGTTGACTTAAATGTTGTTTACTGGCTCTTCGTTCTCCAGAGTTCGTTCAGCTATCTTTGTGTATATCGACAGTCTTTGATTAATGCCGATCAGAAAGGCTATTTGATATCGACGGCTAACTCCGTTTACAACATCGCTATTAATCTTGTAAAAATTATATTATTGCTTCTTACCGCTAATTACACCTTGGTGCTTGCAGCTGGTATCGCAATCAATATGGTCTACAACTTGCTAATTTCGCACTGGGCGAAAAAACTATATCCATCAATAGTCTCTCAATCAAAAGAGCGGCTTTCAAAAGAGAGAAAAATTAGTATTTTTAAAGAAACTGGCGCTTTGATGTGCCATAAAGTGGGTGGCGTTGTAGTAAATAGCACTGACAGCATAATCTTGTCTTCTTTTATCGGGGTCGTTACAGTCGGCCTCTATTCGAATTATCAGCTGATATCGTCGGCCTTAGATTTGTTCTTGAATAAGGTATTTGGGAGTTTCGTACCGACTATCGGTAATGCGTTGCTCGACGCCGACGATGGGGCAAAGTTCGATCTCTATCAGCGTTTAAGATTTATTAATATATGGGCTGCGGCATATTGTGCGATTTGCTTCTTTCTTTTGATTAATCCGTTTATCGAGCTCTGGTTGGGGGATGGGTATCTTCTTGATATGAGCGTTGTGACGGTGCTCTCGCTTCACTTTTATTGGAATTCGTCTAGAATTATCAATGTTAGCTTTGTCAATGCTTCGGGTTTATTCGTTAAAGATAGGGCAAGGCCCCTCATCCAGGCTGTTTTGAATCTTGTGATTTCGATCGTTGCGGTCATTAAATTAGGTATCGTAGGTGTTTTTCTCGGAACCTTTCTGAGCACATTGTTCACGAGTGCATGGCGTGAAGGGATTGTTCTACATAAGTTTTTATTTCATAGTAGTGCACGGAATTATTTCGAGTGCTATTTATCATGGTTTGCGCTCTCTTTGGTAGTTGCGGTTGCATTAGATTCGGCATTTGTTTACCTGCCATCTGGATTGCTGGGCTTTTTCGCTAAGTTTGCATTTGCTACGGTTGCTATTAATCTTGTATTTGCTATTGTTTTTAGAAAAGATCAAGGTTTTATTTATATGAAAAACCTTTTGTCGAATTTAATTGGAAAGATGCGGCAATGAGAAAAATAGTTATTATTTTTGGTACTAGACCAGAGGCTATTAAAATGTGCCCTCTTGTCAATGAGCTAAAATCTCATCCCAGTGACTTTCAGCCTTTGGTTGTAGTGACTGGGCAGCATAAAGAAATGCTCAGTCAGGTTCTGAATGTTTTCGGCGTTATCCCTGATTATGATTTGGCCATAATGAAGCCCGGTCAAACTCTTTTTGATGTAACGTGCGGTGTACTCGCCAAGCTTAAAGAGATTCTCGAAGCGGAAAAACCTGATGTAGTTCTTGTTCATGGGGATACTACGACATCTTTTGCCGCCTCTCTCGCCTGCTTCTACCTTCAAATTCCCATTGGCCATGTTGAAGCGGGATTGCGGACGCATAACCTTTCTTCACCTTGGCCTGAAGAGTTTAATCGACAGGCAGTTGACATTATGGCCGAGTATTACTTCGCGCCTACTGAGATGTCTAAAGATAATTTGCTTGAAGAAGGAAAGCCGGAAGACAGAATCTGGGTTACTGGTAATACGGGAATTGATGCCCTACGAACCACTGTACGCGGGAATTATACTCATTCGGAATTGGAATGGGTAAAGGATAGCCGTTTGATTCTGATCACTGCCCATCGACGCGAAAATCTCGGAGAGCCGATGCATAGAATGTTTCGTGCGATACGTCGCGTCATGACAGAGCATCCGGATACAAAGGCTATTTATCCTATCCATATGAATCCCGCCGTTCGAAAGGCGGCGCATGATGAGCTTGATGGCTTTGATAGATTGCATATCATTGATCCCCTTGATGTTATCGATTTCCATAATTTCATGGCCTCGAGCTTCTTAATTCTTACTGATTCTGGAGGAATTCAGGAAGAAGCTCCGTCGTTGGGCAAGCCTGTTTTGGTTATGCGTGACACAACGGAGCGTCCTGAGGGCATTGAAGCAGGCACATTAAAGCTTGTTGGAACCGATGAAGATACGATTTATAGGGAATTCAGTAAACTGCTGTCTGACAAAGACTCATATCAAGCTATGAGCAGGGCGTCTAATCCGTATGGCGATGGTTTTTCGAGCAGAAAAATAGCGGATATTTTACGGAGCGAGGTATGAGCTATCCCCTTTTCTCTATTTGTACACCAGTTTACAATTGCGCCGAATATCTCCCCGCACTTTTTGATAGCCTTAAGTCGCAATATTTTTCTTCTTGGGAATTAATACTTGTTGACGATGCGTCTACTGATGACTTTAGTGAGTTTATACAAAAACAAAAAATAATACCCAATGATTGCTATTCAATTATTACGAATGGTGTGAATTTGGGGCCGTATGAATCCAGGAAGAAGGCAATAGAGCTTGCCAAGGGCGATTATATTCTCTGTATCGATGCTGATGATGCATTTGCCTCGTTTGAAGTGCTTTCAGCCTTAGCCGAAGTGGTTCTTTCGAGTCGTCCGGACGTAATTCTTTTTAATATGACCAGAGATTTGGATACAAAGGAAAGCTGCATCGACTATTCGAATCTTCTTGAATACGAATCGGGCTACGTCTCGAGCAAAGATATCGAATCGTTGTTTATCAATAGTTATTCTCTGAATAATCTGGCGACAAAAGCTATAAAGCGGGGTCTGTTTAGGCATTCGAATAGTATAAAACTACTCATCAACGAAGACCGCTATGAGTTTCTTTCCATAATGCAAGAGGCTTCAAGTTTCTATCTAATCAACCGCCCTTTTTATTACTATAGATTAAATCCTGATTCGACCACAGAAAAATCTCTTTCCATGGAGCTGTTTCATCAAATTGAGCACGTCGAAGAAGCCGTGAATGCCTTTGCAATACGATCCGGAATGGCAATATCTGGAGAGGCTTTGGAGTTTTTAAAAAGCACGGATTGTGTTCTTCGCTCTATTGCAGGGTCCTCTAGTGGTTTTTTGAAGACCAAGATGGCGTGTAAGGAGGTTTACGACTCGAATTTTTTTCATAGAATGATTGATGATGGGGCATGTAAAGCCTTGCCACTTACGGCGAGACTCCCCCTTTGGTTGATTGCTGGAAATCATCATCTTCTTGCTACATGGGTCTATAAGTGCCGGAAGCTTATTTGTGATATTGCGGGTCGCGTTCTCTGATTGGTGCGTTTATGAATTCTATTGATATTGATATTTGCCTAGCCACGTTTCGAGGTGAGAAATATCTTGCGGAGCAGGTCGAATCAATAAAATCGCAATCTGTGCAGAATTGGCGTATTCTATTTTCCGATGACGGCTCGGACGATGAAACGAAAGCCCTCATTAATGGTTTCTGTTTAAATGATAGAAGAATGGTCGATGTAAGTCCGATTTCTTCTTTTGGATCGGCGACGGCCAATTTTCTCTCGATTCTTTCAATGGCGTCTGCGCCATATGTGATGTTGTGCGATCAAGATGATGTCTGGCTCCCCATGAAAATTGAAGGGACATTAAAGCGTATTCGAGAACTAGAGTCAATTCATGGCATGGACTGCCCGCTTCTTGTATTTACAGATTCTATTGTTGTTGATGAGACGCTTGGTGTACTTCAGGCTTCTTTTGTTTCAGGGCTTCCGTTTAATCCCGCTGATATCACCTTGCCACAGTTATTGGTTTCTAATGTGGTTCAAGGTTGTACCGTCATGCTAAATAATGCGGCGGTCGCGCTCGTGAATGGCGCTCCTATACCTTCTAGCTTCAAATATCACGATCACTGGTTGGCGGCATTAGTGGCCTCAACGGGCTATGTTTCATTCTTAAATGAAACGACAATGCTATATCGACAACATTCTCATAATGCGGTAGGGAATGATGATCGTCTTTCTCTTCCTCGGGAAATCGGCAATGGAATTAGGCGTCTCCTCGTGGGCGGTGCGTTTTCTGAAGCGCAAAATATGGAGGCTGGGTTTTCATTGATATGATTGCAATGAATTTGCCTTTCAGAGAAGGCGTTGCTTCTGACCTTGCTTGTTTAGCGATATTTTTTACTTATGACAGGCATGAAAGGCTTCAGATAATGAAACATTACAATTTGATTCGAGATGTTGACTTCTACGGGAAAGCAACGCAGACGTGCATGCTCCTGAGCGCCGCAAAACGACGGGCTCGGAGTTCTTTATAGCTATTTGGAACCAATTCTCATTGTCTTGGTTTAATGGCGTCAATGTTTGATTATTTAAATGAATTCACAAGAGGATGACAGAGTTGAGTACTAGTAACTGTTTATTGTCGGTGATTGTGCCTGTATATAATTCCGAAAAGTATCTTGCGGGAAGTATTCAGAGTCTCCTTAAAGAGTCAACCAGGAATTTTGAGGTCATTCTTGTTGATGACGGATCTACGGATGATTCTGGTCGTATTTGCGATGAGATTGCGAGTGCCGATAACCGTGTTCGCGTGATTCATAAGGATAATGGTGGGATGTGCCAATCGCGAAATCTTGCCATCATGGAAGCACGTGGCAAATGGATTGCCTTTATGGATAATGATGACCTCGTGCTGTCCGGGTTTGTTGACGACAATCTTAAATTGATTCTCAAATATGATTGTGATTGTCTTTTGTTTGGCCGCCAGTGGGTTCAAAGCGATGCCGGAGGCAATGTTCGTTTCTCGAACGAGCTAAAACCCTCATATGAAATATGTCTTCATGGTAAAGAGATAATGCAGCGGTATTTTGAGATACTGGCTCTCTCTGATGGCGTGTGGGTTCGCTTCTTTAAACGCTCTTTTTTGCTTGACAATAAGATAGAGTTTAATGAGTCCTTTAGGAATGGCTTCGAGGACACTCTTTTTACCGATATGGTGATAGCTAACGCAAATACATATGCGTTTAATCCAAGAACGTATTATTGTTGGATGAGGAGGACATCCCATAGCTCATCAATGCAAGTTAATAAGAATAGGGTAGATAGTCTTCGTACTACAATTGAGTACGAGTATCAAACGATGGTAGAACACGATTTGATTGACTCGCAGACTAATGAGTGTGGTCGTGTGATTTTCTCAAGAATATTTGACGTGATTACCACCGGACATTTAAGCGGAAATTGTTGCTATTCACGACAGCTTGCCACGTATCGTGCGGTGAGGGATGCGACTTCTTTCAGTTTTGATTTGCTGCATAGGTCACGGCTAAAGTTGAGCTACGAAATACCAAAGATGCTTTTTATCTCTGGCCAATACCGTGCATTGTATGCTTATTTGCAGCTTGGCGGAGCTGTTAAAATGGCAATTGCTCGAATAGGACGCTAAATTGTCTTGCCAGGGTATAATAATATATTTTTGTTAATCTTCGATTCGGTGGGAACCATTTGATGGATTAGGCGGCTTAGGGCAAGTCTCGAAGGGTTGAAGAAATTTCCCGCATGTGGCTGACTGCCTGCGGCTGCTCCTTAAACGGAGACGCGTCCGGGTATTGTTGCCACAACGAGAACCTGCTAATTGAATTGGCAACCTTGGTCGAGCCTGACTATCTGAGAAATCTGTCCCGACTAGGGCTGTCAATCCAGGGTACAGCGGACAACTCAGCGATGGAGAGATTCTTTGGCGGGCTCAAGAGTGAGTTCTTCCATCATCACGACTGGTCGGGCGTGGTGATAGCCGAGTTCTGTCGCATGCTCGATGTCTACCTGGGGCACTACAACGAGGAGCGGCCTAAGGAGAAATCGGGTTGGATGAGCCCGACGCAGTACCGCAGGAGCCAGGGGCTGGCGGCGTGGCCGGTCCAAGAAAATGCCTGCATCCCCATATGGATGTTTTTTTGCATATCTTACCTCGCGTCAATTAAAATGAGTCGTGAATTCTAGTGCGCGTGAGGTGCTGGAATGCTACCAGCTGCAATGCTCTGAACATCTCAATCTTAGCATGGAGGTCGGGGCCATGTATTTATACAAATATTAACCGGTGTGTTTTGGTGTGTTGATTGGGGTTTAGAGTACGTATGATCATAAAATGGAAGCAGAAAAAATATTGTATGACATTTGGCGCTGGACTGCGCTGCAGGTTGATGTTGACCTGGTATAAGCGTCGACGTCTCTTTAGATTCGCGAAAAGAATTATTCGGAATAGCATGCGATGGTCTCTCCCGTTTTTGTTTTTGGTATTGTCCACCTCCCTTTGCTTCTATGCGCTATATTGCATGAACTTTATTGACGAGAGCAGCGCGATAGTGCAGTCGATTTCAATCGTGCTGAGTTCATTTTTATTGATTTTTATAAAAGATACCCTAGACGCCGAAAACTCTAGGAGAAAAAACCTGCGCATGCAGTACGGCATATACAATAAATATCGATACCAATTTGCACAGTCGTTCATGAGCCTATGCGATGCGCTAGGGATTCAGAGGCCAGCATGGTCGGCCTTTAGCAACAACGGCTTTCTTGGGGAGGAAATAATCATACTCCAAACCGGCGATTGTAATTACCCGTCAAATGAATCAATTGACGCATTCGATGCCCTCGAGCGTAATTTAAAAGAGTTTCAGCTTGAAATAATTAGCGTCGATTTGGTTGATTATGAATTGCGGCAAGATTCGAGGCTCGTTTCAGACGCATTGGCCTTAATAAGGTCAGCTAGAGTGTCATCCGATGTAAAGCTTGTGCAGGGCAACGCACGGGATCTTTTTTGCCGTCTGAATCAGATTCTTGCGTCGTTGCGGAGGCCATGGAAATACAAAAACGATCTTGATCGAGATAAGCTCGTTGAGAAATATATTCATGAGCGTGGGGTAGAATCATCTAGTTAGCATTCGTGTTCTGCGCTCTGCTGGTTTTTACGCTGACTTATCCTTGATTTTTAGTGATTGTGCTGGCTAGGCGCTGGCTTGGGTTCTATAGGAGGAGTGAACGGCGTGATTATCCAAAATACAACTCGTCCGCTCGTGAGCATTGTTGTTCCTTGCTATAATGCCGAACGTACCATTGATTCTTGCCTCGGGTCTCTATACAGTCAACGTTTTTTGGGTTTAGAAATTATTTGCGTTGACGATGGATCCACGGACTGCACTGCTGATATTTTGCGCGAAATGCAGTTGACGCATCCGGAACTCGTTGTTGTTCGTCAGCAAAATTCTGGAGCGTGGATTGCGCGATTGACTGGTATTCGCATCGCGAAGGGCGACTACATAATGTTTCTGGACAGTGACGATGCAGCTGTCCCCGGATTTATCGATAAAATGTATACTGCTATATCTAATGCGGGATCGGATTTGGTCGTGTGCGGGTTCAATCGCGTTGACGCCGATTCAGGCGCATTAATGTCTTCGGAGTTTTGCGAGCCGCTTGAACCGTTTGTTTTTAACGATGACCCCGGTAAAATATTGCAAGTGAATCCCGCGCCTTGGAACAAAATATACCGAGCTTCTCTTCTGGGGAGTGTTAATGAGTTGTCTGTGGCTCCGGTGATGTTTGATGACTTGTGCTTGCTGCTTATTGCATTACTTCATTCGGATGTCTGCATTTCTTATTTGCCAGAAGCGTTGGTCGAGTACAAGGTCCATGAAGATTCGACTATTAATTCCATGAACGCGCTTCAGCTCGAAGACGCAGTACGAGCTATGATTGAAATACGATCCCAATATGCAGATTCTAGTCGCATCGAGATACTTGAAGCCTTTGATTCCGTGGCATTCGCGCATATAGGGGTCTCGATGTCGTTTCGTATATTGGGATCAAATTCTGAAAACACGTCTAACGTAATTGACTCGCTGATTGCCGTTCTGGATCGCGAGTTTCCCCTGTGGCGTTCGTCGCGTTATCTTCGGATGTCATACGGCCTTGAAAACGGGGGCATATTTATAAAGGCGGCGATAGCTTCGGCTTTTGTTAAATTTGGCCTCTTTAAGCCGGCGTTAGTAGCATATCGTTTTGCGAAGAAAGCAATCGGCAAGGATATTTCTTGGTGAGCAATTGTCCCGTTATATACTTCCTTCCGTACATATATATCGCCGCATCGTCGTTTAGCGTGTCGTTTCTATGCGTGGTATGATTCGTCATTACGTGCGTGACGTTTGGCTCATTAAAACGTCTTCGATGCTTGATTAAAGCGATGAATTAAAAGGATTGCAATGAAGTCTATCGCCCAGGAAGAACTACACCCCCTTTTGCTCGATGTCCTGTCGGCTTTCCACGCCTATTGTGAACATTACAAACTGACCTATTTTCTATCCGATGGCACCCTTCTTGGCGCTGTAAGGCATCAAGGTTTTATCCCATGGGATGACGACGTTGACGTGTCCATGGTCGACGCGGAATACGATCGGCTAATTGAGATTGCCAAACAGAATCCATATCTTGACGCTTCGGGTCGATACAAGTTTTTATTGCCGACGGAATTGCCAAACTTCTATCCCTTCTTGAAGGTTGTTGACACAGCAACCGTCGTTTATGAAAAGGACATCGACCAGCAGTATGCGATTGGCCTCTGGTTAGATGTTTTCCGTCTCTCCCATTGCGATGCTGATTTCTCATTAACTCTAAAGAAGTATCGTCGTATAAAACTGCTTCGCACCATCAATAAGCTTGTTGTTGCTGGCAATTTCTCAACTCCTCTTTATCAAAAAATCAGTCCAATAGTGCGCGTAGCAAAAGCTTTCGCTTCCGTCCTTGGATTTCGTTGTCCGAGTCTTTCCCAGAAGATGGTTGAAATTGAGGGGACTATGCCTAGCGAAGGCGCTCGCCTTATGGATATTACTTGGGCGGATAACGATAGGCATTTTTTTGATGCACAGCTCTGGGAGGAAACAACCGAATTGGAATTCTGCGGTAGGAAGTTTTCTGCTCCCCGCTTGTACGAAGAGGTCCTTTCTGAACAGTTTGGCAATTATATGCAACTCCCGCCCGTGAAGGATCGAATTAGGCATGCGTATGAAGCGTATTACATCTAGCGATATGAATACATGTTATGAACTCGGTGGAAAACTACACAGGAATAATTATGTGGGGAAATGCGTTACGAAGAAGCGTGAATTGTGCTTTTATCCTGTAATGCTTTGGAAACTCATCGATGGGCACTTGCACTTTTGGAGGATGATAAGGCTGGTTGATGAATGCGATATATAATCAGCTATTATGATTGTCGCATAAGTGCGTACTAAGGGCGTGTTTTGAAGACTCTGATTATCATTCCTGCATATAACGAAGAAGATTCGCTCGAATCGACGATAACAAAGCTTGTTGCGGCGGTTCCCGACGCTGACTTCATCGTCGTTAACGACGGATCCGCTGATCGCACTGCGAACGTGTGTCGTGCAAATGGTTTCCCTTTTCTTGACCTGTCGGGGAATCTTGGTCTTGCTGGCGCGTTTCAGGCAGGCATAAAATACGCCTACCGACACGATTACGACTGTGCTATTCAATTTGACGCAGATGGCCAGCATCTTCCGCAGTATATTCCTGAACTCGAACGCGCTATTGAAGATTGCGATATCGTAATTGGTTCGCGTTTCGTGGATTGCCCCAAGTCGGCATCGCTTCGTATGCTCGGTAGCAATATTCTTCAGTGGGTAATCAAATTGACTACTGGAGAAGTGATTCATGACCCGACTTCAGGCATGAGGGCATTTAATGCACGCATGATTAAATTGCTTGCTCAGGGGCTCAATATGGGGCCTGAGCCTGATACCGTTTCCTATCTTATCCGCGCTGCCGATGCCAAGGTCGTCGAGATTCCCGTTCAAATGGCCAATCGCGAAGCAGGAGAGAGCTACTTGAATTGGAAATCTTCTGCTAAGTATATGCTGCGCATGACGATGTCCATTTTATTTATCCAGTTTTTCCGGAAACGTTTGAAGGATGGTTCCAAATGACGTTGGCTCTGCGCATCACGCTTTTCTTGGCGGCGCTTATGACTTTTGGCTACATGACCATTAAGGTTCGCGACTCGAAAATGCGCCTCGAAGATTCGCTGTTCTGGTTTTGCTTTTCTGCGCTGCTTTTGCTGGTCAGCATTTTCCCCCAGGTGTTTTTCTGGTTGTCAAATATAGCGGGCACGATGTCTCCTTCAAACTTCGTATTCCTTTTTTTCATTTTTGTGTTGCTTATTGTTTGCTTCCGCTTGAGCGTGCGCATCTCTCAGCTAGACACAAAATTGCGGGAGCTTACTCAGCAGCTCGCAATAGAAAAATACGAAAGACATTGGAGCGGCGAATCTCAATTGAAGGAGAAGGGTGTTAAGGAATGAAGGGCATTATTCTCGCTGGCGGTTCGGGCACTCGTCTGTATCCGCTTACTACGGTTACGAGCAAGCAGTTGCTGCCCGTGTATGATAAACCAATGATTTATTACCCCATGTCGGTGCTTATGATGGCCGGCATTCGCGACATTCTGGTTATCTCCACGCCGCACGACCTGCCCAACTTCGAGCGCCTTCTCGGCGACGGTTCCCAGTTTGGCATTAAGCTGTCTTACGCCGAACAGCCTTCGCCTGATGGTCTTGCTCAGGCGTTCATCATCGGCGAGGAGTTTATTGCCGGCGAACCTTGTGCGCTTGTGCTTGGCGACAACATCTTCTATGGCAATGGCCTGGGCCGTCATCTTCGCTCTGCCGTTGAAGCCGCCGAGCAGGGCAACGGCGCAACCGTATTTGGCTATCACGTCGACGACCCCGAGCGCTTCGGCGTGGTCGAGTTCGATAAAGACTACAATGCCATCTCTATCGAAGAGAAGCCTGAGCATCCGAAGTCTTCCTATGCCGTTACTGGCCTGTATTTCTATGATTCGCGCGTGTGCGAGCTTGCCAAGAAGGTGAAGCCTTCCGCTCGCGGCGAGCTTGAGATTACCGATTTGAACCGCATGTATCTGGAAGACGGCACCCTTTCGGTTGTTACGCTTGGTCGTGGTTATGCATGGCTCGATACGGGCACCATGGAGTCGCTCTACGAGGCTGGCGAGTTTGTGCGCGCCGTCGAGCGCAGCCAAGACCTTCCCGTGTGCGTTCCGGAGGAAATCGCTTGGGAAAATGGCTGGATCGACACCGACAAACTGCTCGAGTGCGCAAAGCTCTATGGCAAATCGGTTTACGGCCAGCATCTTAAACGCGTTGCCGAGGGTGAATTTGTGAATCGTCGCGACCACTAATCGCTGTTACCGTTGGCGCTTAAAACCCAGCGTTGCTTTTGCGGCGCTGGGCTTTTCTGCTTCAGGAGGCACGTGTGACCGAATTGACGTTTGCCGAAATACTCGAGCGCGATGGCCTCTCTTTGGAAGAGCTCAAAACGCTCTCCTTCCAGAGCAACCTGGGCATTTCGTTAAAGAAGAATCTGCATTACTTCGATCAAAGTCAATTGCTTGAGGAGCTAGATGAGGTGCGGCGCTGGTACTTAATGCAACCGCAGCTTTCTGATTTGCCGATTGATTATCGTATTAAGAGCCAACAATCAATTGAGTTGAAGTTTTCGCGATATTACCCCGATCATCAGGTGAGGAAAGTTTTCAACGATATTTTAGGTTTTCGGTCGCTCGTTGATTCGTATAAACCGTTGTTGGATTCATCGTTTTCCGATTCAATTCGAATTGCCGATATGAGCCTGGGAAAAGCCCATGATGACGGCTATCGTGGCGTGCATGTGTATTATCAACGGTCCGGATTTTGCTATCCTATCGAGATTCAATACAATACTTTCTACGATAGGCAGTTCAATAATTGGCTCCATAAATATACATACAAGCGCGTTTTGGACGTGCGGGTTGGGGGTCGATTGAGGTTGCTCTATGAGCGTGGCAAAATACGCAACGAAGAACAGTTCGTAAGGAGTATACGCGATGTGCTATCTGGTTGCTAAATGGTTTGATGGCGTTGGCAGCGTGTGCATGCGCGCGAGCCAGGGGAAGGGTCTGGTTGAAACCATGGATCGCTTGTCTAGCCAATTCGGTCATGACAAGCTCCAACTTGTTGCCGTCAGTCGCCCCTCTGCCTATGGAGAATACGCTCCATATAGCTTTGTGAATAATGAGACCGAAATGGCAGAAGAGATTGCTGCGAAATATATCGCGTAGATTATGCGATGCTGAATAAAGTGAGGAATAACGTGGAACAATTCGAGCCTAAGAACATCATTGTTACCGGCGGCTGCGGCTTCATCGGCAGCAACTTCGTGCACCATGTGGTGCGCGAGCACCCCGAGGTGCACGTGACCGTGCTCGACAAGCTCACCTACG
>OGOO01002425.1_pt1 | contig 13581 bp, 10 predicted proteins | sample 1552651 | NCBI WGS metagenome assembly OGOO01 (sample SAMEA2580118, study PRJEB22360) | human gut metagenome | biome: human gut; feature: human-associated habitat; material: faeces | place: Denmark | collected 2008/2010 | reverse complement strand
CCGGAGGATAAATTTCCATCTGGTCTGGAGGACTGTTATGTGGTTGCGAAAGCACTGTATACAGGGAAATTTGTGCTAAATGTAAAACCGGAAAATATTACTCTGATCGGCGACAGTGCAGGGGGAAATCTTTGCGCAGCACTGTCTTTGATGGCAAGAGACCGAGGAGAATTCATGCCGAAAAGACAGATTCTGATCTATCCGGCCACTTATAATGATTATACGGAAAAATCTCCATTTCCCTCCGTTAAGGAAAATGGAACGGATTATCTTCTGACAGCAGGAAAAATGCAGGATTATATTGACCTGTATGCGAAAAATGAAGAGGATAAACAGAATCCGTATTTTGCCCCTTATCTGGCAAAAGATGTGAGTCATCAGCCGGATACCCTGATACTTACTTCTGAGTTTGATCCTCTTCGGGATGAAGGAGAGGCATACGGAAAACGTTTGAAGGAAGCAGGAAATTATGTACAGATCCATCGTATCAAAGGTGCACTACATGGCTATTTTGCACTGGGAATCAAGCATCTGTATGTGCAGGAAAGTTTCACTTATATCAATGCGTTTTTGAAGGGAGAAGCATTGTGAATCAGAAAAAAGCACGTTGGAGAAGGCTGGACAATGCGGCAAAGCTGTATTCCGCAGCCAGTAACAAAAGGGATACCAGAGTATTCCGGTTTTATTGCGAATTAAAAGAAGAAGTCCGGAAGGAACTTTTGCAGGAGGCACTGGATCAGACTGTGGAGACATTTCCCATGTTTCTTATGGTACTGAGAAAAGGATTATTCTGGCATTATCTGGAGCCATGTAACCTGCATCCGGTCGTAAAGGAAGAGTATAAAGAGCCTTGCAGCAGGCTTTATGTAAAAGATAAGAAGACACTTCTTTTTGAGGTGACTTATTATAAAAAACGAATTAATTTTGAAGTGTTTCATGTGCTGACAGATGGTACCGGTGCAACGGAGTTTCTGAAGGAACTGGTGAGTAATTATCTGTATCTGGCACATCATGAGGATGGACTGGAGGATGTGGCCGGTTTCCATGTTGCCGGAAGATATGACTGTCCAGGACCAGGAATCAGACAGTTTTCTGAAGTATTATTCCAAAGATCAGAAACGGCCGAAGGAAAAGAAAATACGTGCCTTCCAGATCCGAAGAAAAAAGAAGGATGGGAACCATCTCCATGTTCATGAAAGTGTGGTTTCCGTAAAGGAAGTGTTAAAGCGAAGCAGAGAACTGGGGGTATCCATGACGGTCTTTCTGACAGCTGTCTTTCTCAAGGCAATCCATGAAGAAATGTCAAAGATGCAGGAGAAAAAACCGATAGTTTTGATGGTGCCGGTAAATCTGCGAAAGTTTTTTCCGTCCACATCCATGTTGAATTTCTTCAACTGGATAGAACCGGGATATGATTTTTCAAAGCGGGACAGAAGCTTTGAGGAGGTACTTAGATATACCAAAGATTTTTTCGAAGAACAACTGACAAAGGAAAAAATGTCTGCTCATATCAACGATCTGCTTGCACTGGAGTTGCATCCGATCCTGAGACTTGCTCCATTGGAACTGAAAAATCTCTGTATCCACGCAGGAGCAAAATTTTCTGAGAAAAATACAACGGCAATATTTTCTAACATGAGTGCCGTCCGTATGCCGGATAGTTATGTGCCTTATATTGAACGCTTTGGTGTGTTTACCAATACGCCGAAGCTGGAGCTGTGCCTGTGCTCGTTTGAAGATAAGTTATCCTTCGCTTTTACATCCAGATACGATACCGTGAATATCGAGCGGAATTTCTATCGTCTGCTAAAAGAGCAGGGAATAACAGCAGAAAAAGTCGAACCGGAATTTCCAATGCCCCAGATGCCAAGTGAACAGGAGATGAAAGTTTATAAAGTTTATAGTTTTCTGTGTCTGGTACTTGCCGCAGCTATGGTAGTTACGGATCTGAACTTTCATCCCCACATCCGTTGGACCTGGTTTACTGCCGGTGGTGTGGCAACAATGTGGATTGCCTCTTCGATTGGATTCTTCAAAAGGTATAACCTGCTGAAAAATGTAATGTGGCAGCTTTTGATCGGTTCGATCATCTGCTTTATATGGGATGGATTTACCGGGTGGCACGGCTGGTCGGTGGATCTGGTGCTTCCAATCCTGAGTGTGGCTACCCTGACAGGTATGTTTGTAATTGCCAAGGTACAGAAAAGCCCGGTGAGAGAATATCTCATCTATGAAATCATGGCTGCCGCCTATGGTCTGATTCTTCCGGTGATCCTGCTTGTATGCGGAGTTGTCAGGAGACCGACAGTGAGCATGTTCGGAGCACTGATCTGCTTTTTGTTCTTAGTGGGCGTGATTTTATTTAAGGGGAGAGAATTTAAGGAAGAGATGCATAAGAATCTGCATGTGTAGCATCCTAAGATATTTTGTTGCTATGCAGTACCTTCATCACTTGCAGAAAGAGTGTGGAATTACATGAACTATAAATACGATGACAGGTCGTTCAAAGGAATCGAGAAGATGTCGTTTCAGCTTCATTGTCCCGCTCGGCAGTTACAGCGGATTATGAACGAATTTGAAAAACAGGGAGTGGTTAAGAAAACCGGAAAAGGAGCATATAAGTTGATCGAAATATGAATTTCAGATCAATTTTCGATAGGGATTGCACTGGAAATTGATATTTGGGAAATAAGACGCAAAGCATCAGTCATTAAAGTTGGCTGGTGCTTTTTTGATGGAAGTCTGGCTTAAAAATGAAGGATGTAGCAACTATAGCTAACTGTACCGAATGCATCAGTGATTAAGAAAAAAGGTCTCTCAATACCAAGTACGCATGGTATTGAGAGATCTTTTTCTTATAGGTGTACACGCAAAGCATTAGTTGACGCAATCCTAATCATGCTTTTACGTAAATCAGTGTATTTTATGGAATATCGAAAACCTAAGTATCCTGTGACGGCAAAAATGTAACAGCCAAACTCGGAAAATGTTGATATTTTTGCCGATGATATGGTATACTATGTAATAAATTAACGTAGTTTTTTGATAAATTTTATGGTGGAGGATCATAGATGCGATATCTTTCAGTTACTGAAATAGCGAAAAAGTGGGATATATCCGAGCGCAGTGTTAGAAATTACTGCGCCCAGGGGCGTGTGAACGGTGCGTTTCTTACCGGCAAGATATGGAATATTCCGGAAAACGCAGAAAAACCGGAGCGTACCAATAAAAGAAAAGCAGAACCAATTACTCTGTTGGATATTCTGAAAGAGCAGAAGGCAAGTAAATATTCTGGTGGGATCTACCATAAAACACAGATCGAATTGACATACAATTCCAACCATATGGAAGGAAGCCGCCTGACGCACGATCAAACCAGATATATCTTTGAAACCAACACCATCGGCGTAGAAAAAGAAGTGCTGAATGTGGATGACGTGATCGAAACAGCAAATCACTTCCGCTGCATTGACATGATTATTGATCATGCAAAAGCAGCTCTGACGGAGAAATTCATCAAAGAACTTCACTTGGTTTTGAAGAACGGCACCACCGATTCCAGAAAAGAATGGTTTGCTGTTGGAGATTATAAGAAACTTCCGAATGAAGTCGGCGGCAGGGATACAGCCCTTCCGGAAGAAGTTGCCGATAAAATGAAGGCCTTGCTGACGGAATATAGCGCTAAGGAAGAAAAGACTTTTGAGGATATTCTGGACTTCCATGTGAAGTTTGAGCGGATCCATCCGTTCCAGGACGGCAACGGGCGTGTGGGCAGATTGATCATGTTTAAGGAGTGCCTGAAATACAATATTGTTCCGTTCATCATTGAGGACAATCTGAAGATGTTCTATTACCGTGGATTGAAGGAATGGGACAACGAAAAAGGCTATTTGACAGATACTTGCCTGACCGCACAGGACAAGTATAAAGCGTATTTGGATTATTTTAGGATTGCATATTAAGCAAGAAGCGAGGTGCAGCTATGTCAGCAGAAAAGAACTGGCAATTTGAACTTGAAAAGAATATATCAAACAAGGTGAGCCTGGTCAAATTGAAAAGAGTGAAGCGTGGCAGACTGCAATTGGCTTGCAGGCGGTAGATGGTTTGAAGACCTCTGCGTATCTGTTAGATACTGCCAAGGAACATATCGAAGGAAAAAGCAGTATTGATGAAGCGCAGAAACGTATTCAGAGCTATTACGAACAACGCACTGATGTGAAAGATTAGCTTTATGCTAATCGGACAGGCATTTTATATATTATGGGTGATGTATTAAGAATATTAGTTCGATTTAAAATAACAGGTCATGGTATTGTTTATACTGTAAAAATTACACCTTTTGCTGACGATATTATGCAAAAATAAACAAAGTTATGCCAGAAAGCAAAAATTTACAAAGGCTTACAAAGCCCGAAATACCAAGAAAAACTAAGAAATGCGAGGTTATGCAACAATGATAAAAGTGCTCTTTATCTGCCACGGCAATGTTTAATGGATGCCGTGAAAACCTTGATTTTAAAGGATTTCTTGGGAATTAACCAATAATTTACACCTTATTTATACCTTTGGAAGGCTGGATCGGAATAATAGAGAAAATAAAGAAATAGATAAATACAACAGGAACAGATTTTGTCATATTGGAAATATTGATACAAACGGCGAAGTGTTAGGATAAGCACTTCGCCATTTTTATGGTATAATATTTTGGAAGAAGAGTTAATATCTAAATTTGCTATTTGATGAAGGTGATGACAAAATGGTAAAAACAGAAGCGTTTCCAACTATTCGAATGAAAATTGACAGATTATTAAAAATTACAAATGAATATCAGTTTAATGATCTTGTGAAGGCGGTATATTGTATTAATCTGTGTATCAACAACAGATCAGTTTTGGAATCTTGTTTGGCATTAAATGCCTGTCTGATTGAATATGAAGAAAAAGGCAGTAAGAGGATTGGAACATATGATGAATTCAAAGGGTTCTTTGGTAAAATATATGATGTTATGAAACCAGGGATAGCAGACGATTACACGGTAGAAGATTTTGGTGAAGTCCAGCTTAGATATAATGATAAGTTTTACCGTGTAATAATCGGAACTGGTCATAATAATGTTTATGCTTGTCTCAATTTTTTACCTACTTTAGCAAGAAATATTTCGCGGGAAGAGGAATTATGCCTGGCTTTAGAGTATGTATCTGGAACGATTGATTATTTTATAGAAGAAAATAAGAATGATGGCGTTGTAGAAAAAAGGTTTGTTCTTCCGACTGAAATATTATTTTATAAAGTACAGAAATTCTTTAAGGAGGAAGTAAAGAAATATGATATTCTTGAACTTGATTCTTTAATGATGAGTGAAGGAACTACTATTGAAAAAAGCCATTTTGTATGCAGGGAAGATAATATTTATCCTTTGTACAATGTTTCTTTGTTAATTGATTTATATGATATATGGGAAAATAAAATTGATTTCAAAGAACAGATTTCAGTTGCGAATGAGGGAATCATTGACAGAATTTATAGTTTGTTTGAAATGGATCGGTCAAGAAGTTGTTCAATATTTGCACCTGCTATGATATTTCCAGAGCAAAAATATGATTCAAGCCAGAGAACATATACATTTATAGCAAAGGCTTCTCGTGGAGTAGTTGTCGCGCTTAATGCAGATGAATATGAGGAGGGACAGTTAGAAAAGGAAATTGCTAATATAGAGAAATATCATAAAAGCGGAACACTTCATATTGCGGAAACATTTAACCGTTTTGATAAAAGTGGATTAAGGGGGATTCATATTCCTGCCGATATGCCAATAGAATATTTAATTTATGATAGTTTTATGAATCCGAATCAAATGCACATGTCTTTGGGCGAGGAAGGGAAGAAGAGAAAAACTTGTACAGCGCTAGATGTTATATATTATCTAAATTTCATGGATGACATAGATGAATTATTCGAGTATCTATCTTATTCAAATGAGAAAGATTATGAAAGTTCGTTTGGTTTTGGAAGTGATGCTGCTTTATATTTTACATGGAAAAATCAAGACCGGTATATTGCAAAGGGCGCAATTATATTTAATATGGTTGATGTAGGATATGATACAGAGAATGAAGCTGTTGTTGACTATTTTAAAGAGGAATTGAAAGATTATCCATTCCATATGAGGGATTATCTTTTCCGTGAACCATTTTCGTGGAAAATTGAAAAAAGAGATTTTGATACATATGAATATACAGTAAAACATGGAATGGGATTTGGTGGTATATATCTTCCACTGCCTCAAAAAAATTATGTTTTTTTGACGAACAATGTGGAGTTCTACAAAGATGTAAAAGATTTTGGAGAATATCGTCAGTGGATTCAATTGTTGGAAGAGATTATAACAGAAGGATTTGATTCAATAAAATGTGTATTTGAGGACAATAAGGCAATTAGTAACACCGGAATACAGATTGCTTTTATGCCTATTGAGTATGCTGTTCATGCAGGGCATGAATCTTTTTTATATGAAGATAGGATATATGTATATAGTGATGCTCAATACTATAGTCATAAATGGATTATCAGATATGTTGTAAAAGATATTAATCGGATTTATGAAGATATTCAAGAGGCAAAAAATAGAAGTACAGAATTCAATATATTGCGCGAAATATTGATTCCATTGCTAGATAGGATGCCTGATTTGAATGAGCTATTTGAATCAAAAAGAAAAAAAGTTTCTCTTGAAAAAAAGAAAGTGGGAGTTTTTTCGGCATCTGTAGAGTATAAATGGGACAATAATGTACAGAATTTTTCTCCTGAGGATTATCACTATCATGAAGTTCGAAAAAGAATAGCAAATGTTTGTTATGGTAATATGATAAAACCAGGAATTTACCGTGGACAAGAAGCAAATCAAATTATACGTGCCATGCAAAAGGCTATAATTGAAGATTTCGAGGGTGAAGTTTCAAAATATTCATGGAGTGAATTGCATTATTCGTTGTTGGATTATCATTCAACATTGTTGCATGATATAGATATTAATTGGAAAAGATATGGCTCGTATTCTGGTTTAGATGAGAAGAAAGATAAAGAAGTCAGAGACCGAATTATAGACCAAAGAGAAAAAGCAAAGCATGATGATAGAAATACACTTTATCTAATAGAAACAAATTTGTATTTGCATTGTGAATCAGAAACACTTGCAACCATAGATGATATAAATCTTTTATTAGCATATGCGAATTGGCTAGTTGTTTTAAATGATGTAGCAGATATGTGCCATTTTGCAGATAACGAAGCCTATATAGAAATAACAGATGAGTATGTAGTGGATACTTTAGCAGATGATCAAGATGCTGAGGCATTAAGTGGTTTGCATCATAGGATATATTCATATTCAGGGGGATTAAAGCGAGATCATGAAACAGATTTCAAATATCTTGAAAAGGTGAAGGAAACATTTAAGGAAGATATGGGATTTGACCTCACAGACTTCTTAGATATCTTATCGTATTTTAGTAATTCTTTTTCAGAGACAATCGTTAAAAAGATTGGCAATAATGTATTCAGAGCACCTATGAAAGAATTATTGAGAGATTTCCTGGAGCAAATGAATAATGTTATTACAGAAGAAGATGCCGCAACTCTTTTTAACTATTTAGTGGTCTCTTCTCAAAATCTTAAGACAGAAAATGGTAAGATCAATTTTTATCTTCCAATCGGTAAAAGAAGAACAAGAGATACCAGGTTTGAATTAATGCCCCTTGTAAGTATTAATGGCGACATTATATTTTCACCTATTACAATGGATCGTTTGAAAAAAGATTGGCTTAACGGAATAATGGATTTTATTTTACCATATGAAGTGCGTATGAATAAAACAAAACAGTTAATAGTGGAGTGGAAAAAATCGTATGAGAAACAGATTGTCTATGATATAGCGAATTCATTTAAGAAAAATAAATTTGATATCATAAAGCAAAATTTTGAATTAATGAAATTAAATAAATCTCATCCGCAGTGGCTTGGAGACTATGATGTGTTTGCTGTAGATATTAATAATAAGTCTATCTGGATTGTAGAATGCAAAGTAATTGAAAAAGTAGCTACTTTCTATGATATGTATCGTCAGCAGAATAGATTTTTTAATGAACATAAGGAAGATGAGAAGTTCCAAAGAAGAATTGATTATTTACGTGAGAATGCTGATCAAGTGATCCAACAATTGGGATGCACAGACTATATCGGCTATAAAGTAATACCGTATATGTGTATGAATAAGGTACTGGTTTCAAGATATAAAAAAGTTACTTTCCCTATTGTGTCGTATCCGGAATTAGTAGAAATTATTTCTGGTGCTACAAGAGAATGATATATATAAAGTAGGGCATGGAGTACAGGGGGAGCGTTGGAATTTCAAGAGTACAAAAAATATAATGTTGTGTAAGAGAGGAAGTACTTATGAAAAAAATAAAGGCAATTATGTTTTTGGGATTAGTAGTTGCATTGCTTGTTATAGGTTTTTCTCCAATATCAGAAGCTGCAAGTATAGAAGGAAAGCGGGAAAAAGCAACAATACAAAAGCAAAATGTTGAGGAGCAGGATACGGAAGAAATAGCTTGTTCATCCGAAGGGGAAAATATAATAGAAAACGAGAAAGAACAGAATTTTATATCGACTCAAAATATGTCTTCTGCAACGGAGAATGAGTGTACAGAAGGCGCATCTTTTTCAAGGATAATAAATTTACTTAGTAATTTTAGTGATATAATACAAAATATATGGTGGCTTATTACACTAGTGGTTGCGATTTTTGTACTTATGAATTCTCTTTTTTCAATACGAAAAAAAGCAAATAAGTATACTGGTGAACAAGTTAAGAAATTGATTCAGGACGGAAAATATATTCCGGGTGTTTTTGTGGAGCTTAATAACAGTAAAGAAGTATTACGATATTTTGTATATGGTAAGAAGTGGAGAAAGAGGCTGATTAAAAATTTTAACTATGTATATGATAATTCATATGGTGAGATTCTAAAAAAAGCTTGTGATAATCAAAATGTGTGCTTTCGTCTTAACAGAATGGCATCCACAAAGAAAATTTTGGAGACAGTGAATTCGGCATACGAATTTCATAATAATTTTCGGAACTCAGGTATAGAATTTAAACAAGATTATAAAGAATCACAGATTCTTTTTGAAATAATACAGTATCCGTATAACGAAATACTTGGAAGTTTGCTAAAATATAGTAAAGTTGCTAATGGAAAGTATCTTATACTTACTGGAAGTGCTGGAAATGGGAAGACAAATTTGTTGTGTAGTATTAGTGAACTCTTAGTTAACCTTAAGCAAACGACAATATTTTTGAATGCTAGAGAGATTGAGGGTGATATTTTAGATTTTATATTCGATGAATTGGGGCTTCCAGATTTATATAAGAAGCATAAAGAGATTTATCTTTATTTGGTAAACTTACTGTTAACTGTTCAGAATAAGTTTCTATTTATAATTGTTGATGCTATTAATGAAAATGACAGTGATGGGTTTGGAAACCAGATTAGCGCATTTATCAATAAAATTGCTGACTATAGTAGAGCGAAGATAGTTGTATCTTGTAGAAACGAATACTATAAAGAACGTTTTAGAAAATATCTTGTAGAAAAAGTTAATATACCAGTATTTGAGTTTGATTTAAAGGAGCAACATTATACGTCTACAGCAATTAATCGTATTATTAAGACATACAGTAATCATTTTAATTATAGTGGAAATATCTCCCTTGCGGTGAAAAGCGTACTTAGTGAGCAATTACTTTTACTACGAATATTTTTCGAAGTTAATAAGGATAGTAATGCAGATGTGTATTCCATTCGAAAGCATGAAATATTTGCACAGTACATCGAAAAACTAAAACAAAATAACAGAGAATATCTCGAAACTGTGCTCGACACAGTGACTGATTTCATGATACACAGTGATAATTATGATGAAATCAGTATAACTGACTTGGAAAAGACAGGAATTACCTCCGGTGATATACGGAAGACAGTAAATAGTGGCATTCTTCTTAGTAAAAAATTGGTTTTCCATGAAGGTACAATTGCAAGAAATGAAAAGGAAGTCGTGTATTTTGTTTTTGATGAAATGAGAGATTATTGTTTAGCACGGCAAATTTTATTAAATAATATATCGGCATATAATGTGGATGGAGAATCCGTCATCGAAAAATTAAAACAATTAAAAGCAACAGGTGCATCTTGTACAGAGGGAGTTATTCATTATTGTTATGTCTTTTTTAAAACAGATGAACTGGTTTCAAAATTAGGGCAGACAGAAAAAATGTGTAATTCAATTCTTGATTTATACCGTATTCCGGAAGGTGGAGAAAGAAAGTCATATTGGAGTATGCGTTACAGGGAAGAATTACAAAATCTAGGATTAAGGATTATCTTAACATCTGGTCTCGAATTGACTGATTTTGAAATTACGTATATTCAAGACTGTTTAAGAAAAGATCCATATGAAGATGGTGGAATGTTTTTTGATACAATGTTAGATGGAACACTTTATGGAGGAATATATAATTTAGATATATATTTAGGGATCTTATTTGGATTGAAAAATAAAGATGCCATACTTAATACATTTCACACGATTAGTGCACGTAATAATATGGATGACAGGTTTATTCCAGAAGATTTCATCAAATATTATAATGAACTATCAGATTCAGAACGAAAATTACAGATTCAAAAAATAGCTGAATTATTTTTATTGTGCTTTAAATTACATGATAAAGATAAGCAGGAAGAACTTGAAGATTTTTTCTACAATTTGCCTACACATGATAAAGTACAAAATGATATGATTTTAGAAATGAGGATAGCCTGTGGTTTAGAGGTAAAAGATTATGAATGAAACATCGTGTTATAAGATAAATGGAAGAATATTTTTTAAGCATAAAGATGTACCGTGTAAAAGGCGAGTAATGAAAACGCTGGGAGTAAAGAAAAATACGTTTGCCGGAAATATGATTTCCAGAGTTTATGATTATTATTTTCAAGGAGCGATAAATTTAAAAAAAGAATATAGAAAGTACTATCGGAAAGAATTTTGCTCTGTAGAAAAGTTCATAGAAGAACATTTTAATATTGAATTAGATGATGCTAAAAAATTGGCTGAAGGAAATTATTCTATGAAAGAGTGTTCACGTTGTTCAGTTGAAAGAAATATAGAAACACTTAATTATGATGAAAGTTTTAAAAAAGCTTTTTCAAAAGCGGTAGGAGGATTGGAAGATGAAGATCAGGATGGGATTTATTACGAATAGTTCTTCTACTAATTTCCTTATTATATCGAAAGAGGAATTAACAGAAGAGTATTTGTTTGAAAAATTAGGTTTTATAAAGGATGGTATGCTTGAAAAACAAGGCCGAGAATTATGCAGAAGCATAATATATGCTTTAGATGGAGGTTTAAGATATCACAACTATGAAATACCGGATTATGAATCAATAAAAAAAGTTTTCGGAGAGAAATCTGCAAGATTGTTTGTTAAAAACAAGGGGTATCATGCTTATTGGGGATATACAAGTAGCGATGATTCGCCTATAACACAGTTTTTTACTACTGATAGTTTTGAAATAGAGGACAAGGATTTCTATCTTAATGGTAGAGCTTGCGTGTGGTAAAGATGATTATTTATAAAGATGAAGTGTTTGGTTTTTTTGAAATTTTTAACGAAGAAAATGGAACCTTATTTCGCAGTGATATCAATGGCGTTGATCCAGTATGAGATCGTTTCCTGAATTGCTTGATGTGGGAATCATGGGACATTGCAATGGTGGACAATATTGTAGGAACGCTGGGATTGATTGTTACCAAAAAGGTTTTACAACATATGCTCCACATATGTCATATGAGAATTTTATGGAAATTGTAAAACAAGCAGCAGGTAAAACTTTCCAAATTGCATTAGGTGGGGCTGGAGATCCTAATAAACATCCACAAATTGAGGATATACTGAAATCATGTAGAGCATATCGAATTATTCCGAATATGACAACAAGTGGTTTTCTTATAACAGATAATGAAGTTGGTTTGATAAAGCAATATTGTGGTGCCGTTGCAGTGTCCTGGTATTCACGTTTCATGGATGGAAAAGAAAGTAATCAGGAAACAATAGATGCTGTAGAACGATTGGTGAAAAGTGGTTGTACTACAAATATTCATTATGTGGTATCGAAAGATACTATTAATGAAGCAATCACAAGATTGGAGATGGATTCATTTCCTAAAGGAGTGAATGCAGTTATATTTATTTTGTACAAGCCTGTGGGGAATGGTATTATAGAAAAGGTATTAAAAAATACGGATTCTCGAATTGAAAGATTTATATCTCTTGCAACAAAGGTTAAACATCCGTACAGAGTTGGATTTGATACATGTTTTACACCCGCATTATTGCGATGGGGAGATACAGTACCAGCAGTTAGCATAGATGCTTGTGAAGCGGCCACTTTTTCAATGTACATAGACAGTCAAATGAATTGTTATCCGTGTTCATTTGGTATATGGGACAAAAGTATATCCGAATCAATGAATTCGAAAACATTAAGAGAAATATGGCAGGGAGATAAATTTGTTGCTTTCAGGGAACAAAGAAAAGAAAAATGTTCTAGTTGCAGACAAATGGAACTTTGTCGAGGTGGTTGTAGACTTGGGATTGATATAGATATGTGTTAGGATAGTTTGAATATAGAAGAAATGATAAGAAAATCTGGTGTAGAATAGTACATCAGATTTTCTTATGTAAAGGAACGTTTGTTTGTGCTACAAAGTATTGACATTGACATACTGCATGAGATAAAATAATAGGTAGTTGGAGGTGTTCAAAAGTGAAAAAATCAATATCAATAAGCATACGAGTGAGCGAAGAAGAATTAGATAAATTCAAGCAGGCAGCCAGATTAGAGGCATATGCTTCTTATAGTGAATTTGTGCGGAGAACAGCACTTATTGAAGCTGCAAAAATAATAAAAAAGAACGAGAATGAAGGAGCATAATTTAATGAATGTAATTAGTTTGTTTAGTGGATGTGGGGGACTTGATTTAGGTTTTGAGAGAGCTGGATTTAATATACCTGTAGCAAATGAATTTGACAAAACAATATGGGAAACCTACAAGGTTAATCATCCTAATACACATTTAATTGAGGGTGATATCAGGCAAGTTACAAAGGATGATATAGCCCAATATATAGACGGAGAAGTGGATGGTATCATAGGTGGTCCACCATGTCAGTCATGGTCAGAAGCAGGTTCTCTTAAAGGAATTAAGGATGTAAGAGGTCAGTTATTTTTTGATTACATAAGAATATTAAAGGAATTTCAGCCAAAGTTTTTTTTAGCAGAAAATGTGAGTGGAATGCTTGCCAATAGACATTCAATTGCCGTTCAAAATATTTTGGAATTATTTGATGAAGCAGGATATGATGTTTCTTTTACGTTGGTTAATGCTAAAGATTATGGTGTTGCAGAAGAGAGAAAAAGAGTATTTTATATAGGATTCAGAAAAGATTTAAATATA
>OGOO01002407.1_pt1 | contig 13643 bp, 10 predicted proteins | sample 1552651 | NCBI WGS metagenome assembly OGOO01 (sample SAMEA2580118, study PRJEB22360) | human gut metagenome | biome: human gut; feature: human-associated habitat; material: faeces | place: Denmark | collected 2008/2010 | reverse complement strand
GACAGAAAATAAAAAAGATAAAAATAATTATTGACTTTTCTTAGCAGGTTTCATTATTTAGAATATTTTGTCTATCTAGCCTTGAATTAGTTAAATCTTTCTTCATTCTAAAACCTTCAATTCTCCACTCATCAATTTAGACAGTATACGGTCACGAGCTTGTTCAGATATAAGTATTTCTTTTGATAATGATAATATTTTATCAAAACTTGGTTGCATTTGTTGTTCTATTGTTAATGATTGTTTTGGATACTGATACATAAAATAATCCACAAATAAAAAGTCCCACCGGGTTGCGCATAAAAATCAGAGGCGTGGTGGGTTCTGTTAACATTATTGTACAGCATTCAATGTTACTGTCAAGATTTCTTTTGTAAAAAATCGGCAACTTCCCATTGTTCCTTAAAATTATGCCAGCATTCTTGTCTCCGCATGTTCCCACGGTTCTCCCGAAAAATCAAGCAGAGACACAGACTTCAATCCCACATAACCGTCATCTGAAAGTGTAAATGCCACAGCACAATCATCACCCACTACAAGATAATAGTCCCATTCTTTGATCCGGAACTTTGGTGCTTTGATCTGTGTTCTTGAATATTGCTGCAACTGCTTTCTCGACCAGCCCGGCTCCGCAATATTGCCATATTCATCTAAAAGCTGCTGACTTTTTATAACTTCATGATTTCTTTCTGACATATGCGTTCTCCTCCTTCCAAGGCGCATTGAAGTGCTGTAACCACAAAAATTAGCATCAACGGCTTTACTTATATACTCCAGACTTAAAAGCTTGTTCTCCACAGTGGTATCACATTGATCACCGGTTCTTCATACGGATGTACTTTCTTCACGGCTTCAATTGTCTTATCAACATTTTCTGTATACACGGTTACTTCCACTTTCAGCTCCGGTTCGCAGCTGATCTCACCGTTGGTTCCGATATACGGATTACATCCGTCAAGCGGACGCCAGTAACCCGTTACCGGACTTACCGACATGCACGAATCATAGTTCCCGATATGTCCCGCATCAACCTCCTGCAGTGCTTTCTGCACAACTTCCAGATGCGTCGGCGGGAGAAATATTTCTAATTTACAGTATTTAAACTCCATGTTCTATACCTCTTTTCTACACCGTTCTCTATGGTTTTATCTGATCTCTACTCCGGCCATATAAAATTACTGTTTCCTGCTTCCAGTCCATCGATCAGAATATTCTGGCCTGTGCAGAATCTGTTTTGCACCGCCATAAAATAAATCCATTCTGCAGCTTCTTCCACACTCATCCAGCGTTTTAAAGGAGTCAGATCCATGATCGCATTCCACAGTTTTTCATCTTCCATCACCGGTTTATTTAACTCTGTCATCACTCCGCCGAAATCCAGACTGTTGCAGGTCGCCTGATACGGAGCAATTCTCATCGCAACATTTTTGGTATATGAAAGGACCCCACCTTTACTTGCCGCATATTCCGGGAATTCCGATCCGGTATGGCCGCTTGCAGATCCAATCATGATCACAGATCGGATCTCCGGCTGTACTGCGTAATGTTCTGTGACCGCAATGGTTCCTTTCAGATTGATATCAATATCATCTTCATTTTGTACACCTGCGTTGTTGATCACGATCTGTATGGGCGGAAGTTCTGGATACATCTCTTTATCACGGATGTCCAGACAATAATGCTTATAATCCGGATGTTCTATTGTAGATTCTTTCCGGTCAAATCCATAAACTTTATGTCCGTTTTTCAGAAAATATTTCGCACACCCTTTTCCAATTCCGGAACTTGTACCTGTTATCAATACATTCACTTTCTACCTTCCCCTCTATAAGTTCTCTTTTTAATTTCTCTATAAATTTTTCTCTATATAATCGCCTTTATGAACTTTTCTCTACAAATTTTCCTTATAAGGTCACCTTATAATCTCTCCATCATATTCCTTGGCAGTGCCTTTGTAAGCGCGCTTACCACGAACAGACAGATCACACGGTCAATATAATCTGTAAAGAACTGAACCACAAAGCATGCTCCTACCATTCCCATCGGGGTTTTGGCAAGAAGCTGCACCAGAACCGTAGAACCTGATGATGTAATCCCGCCAAATAAGAATGCCGTAATGCAGGAACTTACAATGGTTGACGGTAATGTAATTACCAGCGCTGCCACAAATATCCACCATTTTTTCGGCTTATATTTCTGATATACCAGACCTGTCACCAGACCAAGAATGATACCGACAGGTGCATAGTATAAAGAATATACGTCAACCGTCATTCCCATGAACAGACCACTGATCACATTCGGAAGCATTCCATAAATCGGGCCTAATGTGGATGCAATGAATACGGTTCCGATACTGTCCAGGTAAATTGGAAGCTTCAGAAATAATGCAATCTGTCCTCCGACCAGATTAATGCAGATTGCAAATGCAACGATGCAGATTTTATATGTTGATACTCTATATGTTGATGTTTTTTTCATGACTTACTTCTCCTCACTTATAATACATTTTCCAAAATATCCAGACTCTCAGGTTCTACTTCCAGTACTCTCGAAAGCATCATTTCGAAAAAACGATATGTATCTACCTGTGTCAGTACTTTTGCATTCGGTTCTTTCCGGTAAAAATTCATCGAATCGACAACCGACTGCCCCAGTGATATCCCTTCTGTCTCAATCTGGACAAAGGATTCAAATCCTTCACAGATCGAAGGATCAATAAAATATGCTACAGCAAGAGGATCATTGATCACACATCCGACGATGTGTTCCCACTGCCAGTGAAAATCAAAATAAAACTTTGTGATCTTCTTAATAAATGTACCTCTTTTTGCATTTATCCGGCACATATACTCAAGGATCGTTGGTGTCAGAACAATTTCTCTCGTCACATCCAGACCGATCATATGGATCTTCCGTCCATTCTGATACATTGCATCATATACTTTCGCTGCCGCATCCGGATCACACCAGTAATTGTATTCCGCTACCGGCGAACAATTTCCATGGCTTTTGAACGTTCCACCCATAGACACGAATTCTTCGATCTGATCAAACGCAACTCTGTCTTGTTCGAGCAATGTTGCAAGATTCGTCATCGGTCCAAGTGCTATTACGGAAATGTGTCCTTCTTTCAGCTTTGATGCAAGGAATTCCACTGCTCCCATCTCCTGACGGAATCCTTCTACTTCTGGTAAAAAGCTTTCACCAAGTCCATCTTCTCCATGCGTGTCAAGTGCGTTGACATACTCCCGGCGCAGCGGTTTTTCTACGCCTATATAGACAGGAACATCTAACCTTCCCATATGCTTCAGCACTTTTTTCGCATTTCCGAATCCCATCTCTACCGGACAGTTCCCGCATACAATGGTGATTCCAACTATCTCGAGTTCTTCCGACTGCAATGCCAGCATGATAGCCAGGCTGTCATCGATACCCGGATCACAGTCAATAATTACTTTTCTTTTTTTCATTTTTCTTTTCCTTTCTCAATCTTCTACAGGACCTACCACTGGCAGCTCCTTACGAATACACTGCAATTCAAAAGGCAAAAAAATACTTTTGCTTACAGAACCCCCATAAACAAAAGTAATCATACATGTTATGTACTTTGCCTAGTTTTTTATACTGGGAGGTTTGCGAACCAGTTCAAAGTCATATTGTAGCATGTTTGCATAATCATGACAATATATTTATCCTTCCGGCCTTTACATTCCGGCTTTGTATATTTAATTACCGGATGCCAACGGGGACAGTAAAAAAAGCCATTTTTTCACGTCCCCGTGGTTCCAGAGTTATGGCAAAAATCCCTTACTCGTCTTCACGATCACTTTATCAAATACCATAAACATCGACGGCAGTACAAAGATAACCACGATCATACTGATGATCGCACCTCTCGCCATCAGGATACACAGTGAGCTGATCATATCAATATTCGAATACAATCCGACACCGATCGTTGCTGCGAAGAAGCTCAGTGCACTTACCATGATCGACTGTGCCGATGCGCGGTGTGCAGTTGTGATCGCATCATATTTTTCTGCTCCGTGATTGCGTTCTCTCTTATATCTTGTCGTCATAAGGATCGCATAATCTACGGTAGATCCAAGCTGGATCGTGCCGATAACAATCGATGCAACGAATGGCAGCTTCGTTCCTGTATAATATGGAATTCCCATATTTACAAAGATAGCAAATTCAATCACGCCAACCAGAATGATTGGAAGTGAAATGGACTTGAACAGTATTAATATGATCACAAAGATGATACCGATCGATACCACACTGACCGTCTTAAAATCTGTATCTGTAATGTCGATCAGATCTGCCGTCAGCGGTCCTTCACCGATCAGCATACCGCCTTTGTCATATTTGTGCAGAATCTTATTCAGTTCTTTAATCTGGACATTCAGTTCATCCGATGCAACCTTATACTCAGAATTGACCAGAAGCAGCTGATACTTATCATTCTTCAGCATCTCGGTTACGGAATCCGGGATCATACTCTGCGGGATTGCCGGTCCGATCAGCGCGTCCAGGCCAAGTGCCCATTTGACACCATCCACATCATCTATCTTGTTGATCATCTTTGCCACATCTGCGGATTCAACCGAACTGTCCACGAGGATCATGTGTGTCGTGTTCATGTCATAATCTTCCTTCAGTTTTTCATTTGCAATGATACTCGGAAGATCCTTTGGAAGCGTCTCATCCAGATTGTAATAAACGGATGTATGATTATTTCCATAGATTGCCGGGAATAAAAGTACAAGGAAAATGATCACATAGATCATATACCGCTTTGTAACTTTATCCGATATCCTTCCGATGTCCGGAAGAAACGGCTTATGCATGGTCTTCGTGATCCATTTATCACAGCACAGGATCATGGATGGAAGGATTGTCACACAGGCGATCACGCCAAGGACGACACCTTTTACCATAACCACACCGATGTCCATACCAAGCGTAAATGTCATGAAGCACAATGCGATAAATCCGGCTACCGTTGTAACGGAACTTCCGATTACGGATGAAAATGTCTGGGATATCGCATGTGCCATTGCACGCTCTTTGTCTCCGTTATATCTTGCCTGCTGCTCCTCATAACTGTGCATCAGGAAAATGGAATAATCAAGTGTAACGCCAAGCTGCAGTACCGCCGCCAACGCTTTCGTAATATAGGAAATCTCTCCTAGGAAATAGTTACTTCCCAGATTATAAATGATCGCCATTCCGATACTCAGCATAAAAAGTAACGGGATAAAATACGAATCCATCGTAAGTCCTAATACGATCACCGCCAGAACAACTGCGATCAGTACATATAACGGTGTCTCTTTCTCAGCCAGGTTCTTCGTATCCGTAACAATTGCAGACATACCACTTAAGAAACACTGCTTTCCGGCCAGTTTACGGATCTCCCCGATTGCTTCCATCGTTCCGTCGGAAGAAGTACCCTCATCAAAGAAGATTGCCATCATCGTGCCCGTATCTGAATTGAATACTTCGTAGACATCTTTCGGCATCATGCTCTTCGGCATGCTGATATCTGCAAGTGAATCGTACCACAGAACCTTCTGCACATGATCTACTTTTTCGATCTTTGCTTTCAATGCCGATACATCTTTATCTTCCATTCCGTCCACGATAAACATTGAAAAAGCACCGGTTCCAAAGTCTTTTACCAGGATATCCTGACCCTGCATCGTCTCAATGTCTTCCGGTAAATATGTCAGCACATCATAATTGACTCTTGTATTCACATATCCAAGTCCCGCCGGAATCAAGAGTAAGATACTGATGATCAGTATCGGAATTCTGAACTTCACTACCTTTTTACCAAATGCAACCATATTCATAACCGCCCCTCCTTTTATGACCATTTCTTTACATCCTTTTTTATTTCTTCTTACTCTTATCAGCATTTTTGACCATTGGTCATTTTTGTACCTAATTGCAATATACATCAAAAAAGACCAACAGTCAATACAATTTTTGACTATTGGTCATTTTTCATTCTTATATTTCCAGCATTCCAAGTCTTGCCAGAACTTTCAGATCCATGTTCTTTACATTGTCTCCGAACTGGATACGGATGTGCTCACCTTCCATGTCTACAACGACGCCCTCACCGAATTTCTTATGCTTTACAATCATGCCTTCACCAAGTGCATCCGCAAGTTCCTGATAGCTTTTTCCAGGTTGCTTCTGAGATCCATGCCCGGTGCCATATCCATGATACATTCCATTTCCCTTTATGCCATATGTTCCCGCCGGACTATAATCTCCCCATTTTTTTATTCCTGCATATTCTTTTTGCTGATTCTCTCTCAGATTCCTCTTTCCCAGCAACTCACTGCAGAATTTGGACGGCTTATTCGTCGTAAATACATTCAGCTGATTCTTTGCTCTGGTCACACCTACATAGAAGAGTCTTCTTTCTTCCTCATAAGTTTCAAGTTCTTCCTTTGATGCCGTCCGCGAATTTGCCAGTACTTTTTCCGGCAATATCCCATCCATAACATCCAGAAGATAGACAGTATCATATTCCAGTCCTTTACTTGCATGCATGGTAGACAAAATAAACGGGCAATCCTTATCTGATACTTTTTCCTGAATGATCGTTCTCAGTTCTTCCAGTCGTTCCAGTAATTTTTCCGGAGATTCTACCCTGCTTCCAATCAACTTGACCGTCTCCAGCTTGTTGGCATTCATGCCCATTTTCTTCAGATAATCCTGATATCCCATATATGTCAGGATCTGGTTGACAGCCTCATCCCCCGGCATATTTAAGATACGTACCATCTGCCGTTTCAGATTACGGATATTATCTTCCTGATATTTCTCCAGATTGCCGTATTTTAATGCCGCATCCAGCACCTCCATATCTTTCTCCTGACTGATCTGTGCATATCTTAATGCATCTTTCTTGTTAAAGAACAATTTCAGCCGGTAATAGATCTGCATGAACAGTTCCGTATCTTTTGGATCCATTGCAAACCGGATGATATTCTGTACATCCAGAACCGTCCGGTGGGTAAAAAAGGAAAGGTCTGCATTCCGCATGCGATACGGAATATTCTTTCTTTCCAGCAAATCGATCAGTGGAATCGCACACTCATTATCCCTGTACAGAACTGCTGTCTCCGTCACCGAAGCATCTGCCCTGCCCTTATGTTCCTCCGATCCGCTCATGCCGGCCATTCCGGTCGTACATTTCTGTGCAGCTTTCATCAGATACACATACTGTGCTTTCCTCGATTTTAGAGAAATTTCCCGGATATCCGCTCCGGCTTCTCTTGCCGCTCTCATATGCTTCTCATGCCGGAGTGTATTCTTCTGAATGAATTTATCTGCCGCTTCTACAATCTTTGCATTTGAGCGGAAATTTTCTTCCATCAGAAGGACTTTTGCTCCCGAATGCTTCTTTTCAAATGACAGCAATGCCTCTGGATATGCCGCCCGGAATCCATAGATACTCTGGTCTTCATCTCCAACCATAAAAAGATTGCCTGTTCCGGCTGCCAGCAACGCAATAATCGCATGCTGGATCTTCGATGTATCCTGCGCTTCATCCACACATATATATGGATATCTATTTTGAAAATATGCAAGCACACCCAGATCTTTTCGCAGAATATTATAGGCATACAACATCTGATCGTCATAATCCATCAGCTTCTGTTCTCGCATCTGCCTACAGTATTCACGGTAGATTCCTGCAATCCGGATATCTGACTCTTCCTCTAATTTTTGAAGTTCTTCTTCGTTCAGCATCATATTTTTTATATATGTGATCAACGTTCTTACATTCTTAAGATCACTCTCCGTCGGATATCCCATGCCATGATCCTGACAGATTCTGATCAGCATCCCCGTCGTTGCCTTTTCATCCTTCACAAGTTCAAACGGTGTCTTTCCGATCCGTCTTCCGTAATACTGGATAATCCTTGCGCAGATTCCGTTGATCGTCCGAAATTCCAGTCGCTTTGCCATATCCTCGCCAAAACGGACTGCAAATCTTTCGGACATATCTTTTGTCGCTGCCACCGTATATGTAACCGTAAGTATTCTCTCCGGAGGAATATTCTTACAGTAGATCATATAACCAAGACGTGTCACCAGTACCGTGGTCTTTCCTGATCCGGGCACAGCAAGAAGCAGTACCGGCCCTTTTGTGCTCTGTACTGCTTCTTTTTGCTGTTGATTTAATTTTACCGAAAATGTTGTTTCAAATTCTTTCCATTCCATACTTCTTTTTATGTTAATTTGTGAATCCACTTATAGCTCCTAAACCGTAAAAATACCGGAATCCCCTTGAACAACTGATCTGACTGCACTGCAACCACAACCAGTTCCACCGGAAGTTTCCATACAAATGCCGCAAGAAAAGAAAGCGGCATAACGATTCCCCAAGTAGAGATCATATTCATATACATAGAGAATCTGGTATCTCCACCACCTTGAATTACACCTACCGATACCGGCATCTGATAAGACATTCCCACCATAACAACACTCATTATCATAATAAAATGATTTGCCAGTACTGCTGCCGTATCCGTTAATTTATACATAGACAAAAGTGGTCCTCTTAGTACAAATAACAAAGAAGCGAGTACTATACCGATCAGAACATCGATCACAGAAAGTGTCCTTCCATCGGATTTTACCCTTTCTATATCTCCCTCTCCGATATCTTTCCCGATCACAACGGCCGATGCCGATGATATAGCGATTACAATGACCTTCAGATACTGGAAAAATGTGCTGGATACAGAATTTGCGGCAATTGCATCCGCAGACAAATGCCCCAGAATCGCCGTCTGCATCGGTACCGAGATTGCCCAGATCATCCCTGAGCACATGATCGGAAACGCAACTTTGAAAAATGCTCCCCATATCTTTCTGTTCTCCGGCAGAAATATAGTTCTGAACAAATTAATGTCAAATAATCTGACTTTCGTATCTATCTTCCATATATATACCACGATGATCAGAAGCTCCAGCATCCTTGCTGTCAGTGTTCCGACTGCAGCTCCTTGGATTCCCATCTCCGGGAATCCAAAATGTCCAAAGATCAGTGTGTAATTAATACAACCGTTCGTGATCAACGACACTACCGATATAACAAACGAAATCTTCACTGTCTCCACACTTCTAAGCATGGCGATCAGCAGATTACTTATCATGAACAGTAAAAATGTCCATTTCAGAAGTCCAAGATACGCCTTTCCTTCGGCAATAATCTCCGGTGATGTCGTAAATATTCTCAAGAGCTGCTCCGGAATACAGGTGCATGCTGTCACGACTATTGCCCCGATCAGGACACTAAGCGCCAGTGCCACTCCCGTCATCTTACGAATCGCTCCTGTCTCCTGCTTTCCCCAGTACTGAGAACATATCGCTACCAGTGCATTTCCGATGGAAAGTGCCAGCTGATTCACAATAAAGAAGATCTGATTTACCGTCGCCGCACCGGACAGCGCATTCTGACTGTAACTTCCAAGCATAATATTATCTAACATATTCACGCTGTATGCCACCAGATTCTGAAGTGCTACGACCAGCATCAACCGGAAAAATGTCTTATAAAATTTTTTATCTCTTGTAAAAAATGTTGTTCTTGTAGTTTTCATTTATTTTAACAGATTTCTTACCATTTCTGCATCAAATGTAACAGACTTCACATGATCTACCTCGATCTGATACAGGGCATTTGCCGCAATATGCTCAGCTGCCTGCTCCAGATCACGGATTCCGGATGTATTCGAATATAATTCGATCACTTCGTCCAGACCTTCTTCACTCATGATGCACTCATCTTCCTTAAGGCTCATTCGCTTTAATACCTTCGGAAGTGCGAATTTGGAGAAGATCACTTTCTTCTCTTCCGGTGTATAATCCGGGATATCGATCACGGCGAAACGTGACATCAACGGTGCACTGATCTGAGACTTGTCATTAGCAGTCGCGATCGGGTATACACCTACCGTCGGAATCATACACTCGATATAGTTGTCTGTAAATCCAAGGTTATCCAGTAATGTCAAAAGTACATCGGCCGGATTGCCATTGCCTTTACCGGATGCTGCTTTATCCAGCTCGTTGATGATAAATACCAGATTCGATTCTCCGGCCATGGCAAATGCATCCATGATGATACCCGTCTTTGCATTGGCATAGATACGGGAACTTCCGGTTAACTGTTCCGGATCATTGATCGAACTCATATCCAGTGTTGTCCAAGGAAGCTTCAGGATACGTGCTACCGCATAGGCAATCTGGGATTTACCGGTTCCTGCAGGTCCTACTAACAGAAGTCCGTAAGCCGGTAATGTATGGGTACGGTTGATCTGGATGATCGTCTCGATGATTCTCTGTTTTACACGTTCCATTCCGTAAAGTTCTTCGTCAAGGATACGACGCGCTTCATCCGGATCGATTGCTTCAAAATAATTGCTCTTCCACTGTACATTCATCATAATGGAAAGTGCTCTCTGTGCATGGCGTCTTTCCTCCGGTGATACTTCGTGCGAACGTGCCACCGCAAGGTTACGTCTTGCCCACAGACGGATATTATCCGGAAGTGTTCTTCCCGCACAGTTCATGAAGTCCGTGATGCTCTGAAGACTGGTCAGCTTCATGTCATCTCCTGCCTCGTCTTCATCTTCGTCGTCCACCTCTTCTGCCGGTGCATTGCTTGCAAGCAGACGCTCGATCATAAACTGAAGGAATCCGTCTTCTGCAGATAATTTCGTACCGCCGCCAAATGCGATCTCGCGGATCTTATATACCGCATATCCTTCTTCTGTATTCTCCCCAGAGAGACGTACATTAATATGATTCTCTCCAAGCCATTTTAACAGGCTTACAAATCTTGCATCGATTTTTAAGATGTCTGCACTTACGGTTCCGTCTTCCTGCTGGAATTCGAAAGAGGTTCTCTTAATCGGGTTCGTAAATACACCGCAGGAATGATGATCCCACTGGCAGATCTTATTATCGAGAACCATCATTGGTTTCTCGGCTGTTGCTTCATTTTCATTCGAACGGATGACTGTATATGTACATTCCGCTGGTTTCTTTTCATCTGGTGTTGAATTAAAATCAAAAACTGGCATTGGTTTCTCCTTTTTGTATCTTTACTTTCTTTAATATCATTCTGTATTTTTATGTTCTTGCATATTCTTACATATTTCTTGTATATTCCATGCATACTATATTAGTTTATCATTCTTCCGGATTCTTTCCAAGTCTGATTTTTTCCATTTTTCTCACGAATTCCTCATCCGCATGGTCAAACAGATAATTCCTTTCACCCACTCGTTGCTTTTCATTATCCTCTTCGATCAGCTTTCTGGTATATTCGATCTCCTCGAGAAAATCTCTGGAAGAAATACGGGTTCCACCCTGTCCCATCGTGATCACCTGCTCTACTCCGTCAGACGTCACAACTGTTACATGATACTTTCTTCCTATATGATGAACAACCTTTTCGATGTACTGATCGGCTGTCTCTGCTTCTTTTGTATATACAACATGGATATTGTGGTATTTCTGGATCTCAAGCGCATAACCCTCTACCTTGTATGCATCGAACACAAGAATCAGAACGCATTTCTTATATCCCTGATAATTACACAGGATGTCCATCAGCTTATCCCGTGCCGCCTCAATACTGACTTTCGCCAGTTCTTTCAGCTCTTCCCATGCGAAAATGACATTGTATCCGTCAACCAGCAGATATTCCTGCATGGCTTCTTCTTTTTTAAGTTGCTTTTTGGCATACTCACTTTCATAAGTTTTCGGTGTCAGTCCGCCTTTTCTTTCTACTTTTCCATATGTCCGGATAAATATCTCTTCCAGCTCTTTTTCTTCCGCTTTGGAATAGACTTTCGGAGTTCTTGCTGCTCTTGGCATCTGACGGGCTGCCTGCTCCGACTGTCTCTTTGCTTCTTCTAATGCACGTTCCTTTTCTAACTGATTCTCCAGATGCATATATTCCGGTACCTTGTCCCATGAAACGTTAAATCCTGCACCATGGGAACAGAATACGGAACCGGTCGGGTTCTCAATGTCGCGTTCCGGATCATAACCAATCTCTTCGATCACTGCTTCTGCATTCTGGCAAGGTTCATAACCGCGGAATGTACAGGTCAGATGTCCCTGTCCTCTTGTGTAGGAATTCACTTCCATCTGATAATCCCGCATATCTGCAACCGGTGCATAGCCTTCGATCGTCGTCATCTCTCCTTCTGTCTGCGGCGTACCGGCCTCCCCATTCATCCGCTGGATATCTGTAAGTGCCCGTCCGATCATTCCTGACGGGACCTCCAGCTGGAAATCATAATACGGTTCCAACAGTACACTCTCTGCCTGCATCAGTCCCTGACGCACCGCACGGTAAGTTGCCTGCCGGAAATCTCCTCCCTCGGTATGTTTCAGATGCGCCCTTCCTGCCGTCAATGTAATCTTCATATCTGTGATCACAGAACCGGTCAGCACACCTCTATGTTCTTTCTCCAGAAGATGGGTAAGGATCAGACGCTGCCAGTTTTTATCTAGCATATCTTCACTGCAGTCTGTTCCAATCACAATACCGCTGCCTCTTTCTCCCGGTTCCATCTTCAGATGTACTTCCGCATAATGCCGGAGCGGCTCAAAATGTCCCACACCTTCCACGGTATTCTGTATAGTCTCTTTATATACGATATTACCGGTGTCAAATTCTACTTCTACGCCGAACCTGTCTTTGATCAGGCTTTTTAATATCTCAATCTGGACTGCTCCCATGAGTTTTGCATGAATCTCTCCCAGTTCTTCATTCCACACGATCTTAAGCATCGGATCTTCTTCTTCGAGTATCCGTAAGTTTCCAAGCATTTTGTGAACGTCACAGCCTTCCGGGAGTTCGATTTTGTAACTTAAGACAGGTTCCAGTGCCGGTGCTTCGGAATCGCATTCTATGCCGAGGCCTTCCCCCGGATAAGTGTAATTCAGTCCGGTTACCGCACAGATCCTGCCGGATCCTGCTTCCTGTACCATCTCGTATTTTTCTCCAGAATAGATCCGGATCTGGTTGACCTTTTCTTCCCAGCCGTTCATAACTGTCTCGGATGTATCTTGTGTACGGTCAGATTCGTTCTTGCTCTGCTGCCCTCCTGTCGTTCCCGTCAATGTATCTTTTACCTTCAGAGTTCCGGATGTCACTTTCAGATGCGTCAGTCGGCCGCCGGATGGGTCTCTCGATATCTTGAAAACTTTTGCACCAAAATCACATGTACCAGTGTCTGTATTATTTATCTGCTCATTTCGTCCTATATAAGCAGACATCCCGTCCATAAATTCCTGCACACCTTCAATCTTTAGCGCTGAACCGAAATAACACGGATACACCTTTCTGCTTCCGATCATCTCCGCAATCGTATTTTCTTCCACTTTCTCCGATTCCAGATACTCTTCCATCGCTTTCTCATCACACATGGCAATGCTGTCATATGTTTCTTCCGACATTTCCGAAAAATCAATGCATCCTTCATCCAGTCTGTTCTGCAGATCTGCCAGTACCTTTGCCTTATCTGTTCCCACCTGATCCATCTTATTGATGAATATGAACGTCGGTATCTGATATCTTT
>OGOO01002403.1_pt1 | contig 13649 bp, 9 predicted proteins | sample 1552651 | NCBI WGS metagenome assembly OGOO01 (sample SAMEA2580118, study PRJEB22360) | human gut metagenome | biome: human gut; feature: human-associated habitat; material: faeces | place: Denmark | collected 2008/2010 | reverse complement strand
TGTGTTTTTCATAGTATTAGATTTAAGGTTAACAAAGGTTGGAGTTCAGCGGAACTCCTTTTTTTATGCCCATCACTTAAATAAAGACAGAAAGTTCATCTGAATGGACAATTTTATCACTACTTATTCCCTGAATAATTCTATTTTTGAGGTCAAGTAAAACAACCCTAATTCTAACTTTATCACATGAAAAAACAATTATTCTATTGCCTTCTTTCTTGCACATCGCTTTGCTGTATAACAGGTCATGCATTGGAGGTTTCCAAAACGTATGTTCCCAAAAAGAAAAGCATGTACCATAAAGAATGGATTGACTTCAACAAAAACGGCCGGAAAGATATTTACGAGGATCCTAAAGCACCATTAAACGAGCGAATTAAAGACTTGCTTTCCCAGATGACCGTGGAGGAAAAGACCTGCCAGATGGTCACGCTTTATGGGTATCAAAGAGTTTTAAAAGATTCATTGCCTACTCCCGACTGGAAAAACCAGTTATGGAAAGACGGTATCGGAGCTATCGATGAGCATCTGAATGCGTTCCGAGGATGGGGTGTTCCTCCAATGCAGAATGAACTGGTATGGCCGGCTTCGAATCATGCCTGGGCCCTGAACGAAGTACAACGCTTTTTTGTAGAAGAAACGCGCCTGGGAATACCGGCCGACTTTACCAACGAAGGTATCCGGGGAGTAGAAAACTATATTGCAACCAATTTCCCAACCCAACTGGCACTCGGACACACCTGGAACAGGGAACTGATACGCCAGGTAGGCTACATCACAGGACGAGAGGCCCGCTTACTAGGGTACACTAACGTATACGCCCCCATCCTGGACGTAGGCCGTGACCAACGCTGGGGACGCTACGAAGAGGTTTATGGAGAAAGCCCTTATCTGGTAGCAGAACTGGGCATCGCCATGGGAAAGGGACTTCAAACCGACATGCAGGTAGCTTCTACGGCCAAACACTTCATCGCCTATAGCAATAACAAAGGTGCCCGCGAAGGATTTGCAAGAGTTGACCCGCAAATGTCATGGAGAGAGGTAGAAAATATACATGCCTATCCTTTTACAAGAGTAATCCAGGAGGCTGGTATCCTGGGAGTGATGAGTTCCTACAATGATTATGACGGATTTCCTATCCAAAGCAGTTACTACTGGCTGACACAACGTCTAAGGGGCACCATGGGATTTAGGGGTTATGTGGTATCCGACAGTGACGCGGTGGAATATCTCTACAGCAAGCACAAAACGGCAAAGGACATGAAAGAGGCAGTCCGCCAGAGTGTAGAAGCAGGACTTAACGTACGCTGTACGTTCCGTTCACCGGAATCATACGTACTCCCGTTGCGTGAGCTGATTCAGGAAGGAGGACTCAGTATGGAAACCATTGACAACCGGGTAAGAGATATCTTACGTGTTAAATTTCTGACAGGTCTGTTCGACACACCTTACCAGACAGACCTTACTTTAGCTGATAAAGAAGTCAACAGCGAAGCACATTAACAAGTTGCCTTACAGGCTTCCCGCGAAGGACTCGTGCTGTTGAAAAATGCAAATAACCTGCTTCCTTTGGATAAATCACAAATCAAGCGTATTGCCGTATGTGGTCCGAATGCCGATGAAGCATCCTTTGCACTTACCCACTACGGCCCCGTAGCAGTAGAAGTAACTACCGTACTGGAAGGTATCAAACAACAGGTTAAGGAAGGTACAAAAGTAACCTATACCAAAGGATGTGACCTCGTAGATGCCAACTGGCCGGAATCGGAAATCATTTCTTATCCACTTACCGCAGAGGAAAAAACCGAAATTCAGAAAGCTGTCGATAATGTCAAAGAAAGTGACGTAGCTGTAGTAGTACTGGGAGGAGGCATCCGCACCTGTGGAGAAAACAAATCGCGTACCAGCCTGGATCTCCCCGGCCATCAGCAGCAACTTTTGGAGGCCATAGTAGCCACTGGAAAACCGGTGGTACTGGTACTGATTAACGGTCGTCCGCTCAGTATTAACTGGGCAGATAAATTTGTACCGGCCATTCTGGAGGCCTGGTACCCTGGTTCGCAAGGAGGAACAGCTATTGCCGAAGCTCTCTTCGGAGATTACAATCCGGGAGGCAAGCTGACTGTTACCTTCCCTAAAACCGTAGGTCAGATACCTTTTAACTTCCCGGCCAAACCTGCTTCACAAGTAGACGGCGGACAAACACCTGGCATAAAGGGTAATCAATCGCGTATCAATGGCCCACTCTATCCGTTCGGATACGGACTAAGTTATACCACTTTTGAATACAGCAACTTACAACTCTCCTCTCCTGTCATTACCGATAAAGAGCCGGTCACCGTGACCTGTAAAATTAAAAATACCGGAACACGAAGCGGAGATGAAGTGGTACAGTTGTACACACGCGATGTCGTCAGCAGTGTGACCACGTATGAAAAGAACTTGCGCGGCTTCGAACGCGTACACTTGGAGCCGGGTGAAACCAAAAAGGTCAGCTTCCAGTTACTTCCACGTGACTTCCAGCTACTCAACAAAGACAATCACTGGGTCGTAGAGCCTGGTATGTTCCAGATTATGATAGGAGCTTCTTCCGAAGACATCCGGCTGAAAAAAGGACTTGAAATCCGAGCTTACGGACAAGCATCCGCCAATGAAATAATAGAATCGGACCCGCGTGACTTTATCAGTGCCAGCAAAAACAAGAGCCATATCCTCCATGTGGTTGACGGAGACTATTCCACTACTTGGAAAGGTGAAAAAGGGGAATACATATCCTTCGAACTGGCAGAGAACGCCAAAGTAGACCGTATCAATGTAGCCTGGAAGAATGCAGAAACCGGCACACACTACGAGATTCAGATTTCCAGCGGAGGCGGACAATTCCTTCCGGTACAACGCGGAGAAGTTACTCCCAATCAGGAAGAAACCATTCGGTTCAACAAGACAGGAGGCAGTGACCTGCGTATCCTGATAACTCATGGGAGTGCAGAAATTGCAGAAATCAAATTGCCGGAACTGAGAAAAGAGTAACTTTGTCCCGATGAAAGAAAATAACAAAGTTCTATTGGGAATGAGTGGCGGCACCGACAGTTCGGTTGCCGCCCTTCTATTGCAAGATGCAGGCTACGAAGTGACCGGCATCACCTTTCGTTTTTATGAGAAAGATGGAAATACAGAATACCTGGACGATGCACGTGACCTATGCCGTACGCTAGGCATACCTCATCTGATTTACGATGCACGGGAAATGTTTCAGGAAAAAATCATACGTTATTTTATTCAGGAATATATGGCTGGACGTACTCCGGTACCTTGCACGCTCTGTAACAACTACCTGAAATGGCCCTTGCTGCAACAGGTAGCAGACGAAAAGGGTATTTACCATCTAGCCACCGGGCACTACGTCAACAAACAAAAAATAGATGGATACTGGTACATTACCTGCGGAAATGATGCAGATAAAGACCAGTCTTTCTTCTTATGGGGACTTCCACAATCCATTCTGGAGAGAATGTGCCTCCCTATGGGCGGACTGACCAAGACCCGTGTACGCGAAATCGCCGCCGCACGCGGATTTCTGAAAGCTGCTAAGAAACGTGACAGTTTAGGTGTATGTTTCTGCCCGATGGATTACCGTACCTTCCTGAAAACTCATGTACCCGAAGGAGAAATCAGTCCTGGGAACTTTTATGACGAGCAAGGACAGAAAATCGGGAAACATGAAGGCTATCCGTTTTACACCATCGGACAGCGTAGAGGGTTAGGTATTCACTTGAACAAAGCGCTCTTTGTCAAGGAAATCATTCCGCAGGAAAATAAGGTAATTATCAGTGATAATCTGCAAGCACTGGAAAAAAATGAAATGTACCTCACACACTGGAACCTTATCAATCCCGATGTAGTGCTTGGACACAAAGATGTCATTGTCAAAATACGCTACCGGAAACAAGCCAACCGATGCACTGTCACCTTACTGGACGACCAGCGACTGCATATACAACTGCATGAGCCGCTGGCTTCTATTGCCAGCGGGCAGGCAGCTGCATTTTATCGAGGAAATATTGTATTAGGAGGAGGGATTATTGAGTAATCAACAATCCTTCTCTCTGCATTTTTCAAAGAAATAATCTGTAAAGAAACGCGCGTTTCTCTTCATTGTTTCTCGTCCATGTTCCTCACCCAACGCACTGTTCAGACAAGCATCCGGAAGCATATCGGCATCCTGCAGGGCACAACTCAAATCGTAAGGTATCACATTGGGATTCAAGATAAACATGGCAGCCTGCTTCTTGGCTGCTTCAGCATCATAGAATGTATTATCCGGTGAGGAGATACATTCACACAATTGCATTTGAACATGTATGCCGGTATGTGGAGAAACCATCAGCACCAATCCGTGTATGGCATCCATCTTCGGCAATTCTATTCCTTCTTTTTCCTTATATCCCAATTTCTGAGAAAGGAAATCCTGCACTTCTTCTTCTGATTTGCAGAACACAAATTGCTTGCCACCGGATGCTTCCATAAACTCATCAAATGTTTTCTTAATGCCCTCACGTGCGGCAATTCGCTGGTCAATCTCTTCCTTCACTTTCTCCTGGAAATCAGATACAACCAGCATACCGTCTTGCCACCAGTATCCTCCATACTGAACCAGCCGGCAACTTAATATGGTTACTCCTTCTTTACGACCTTTCAAGGAATCCATATTCAAAGAATCTTTCCGAATACCCAGCTGTTCTCCTTCTTTCTTTGACAAATCTTTTACAAACAGGAATTTTTCATCTTCTCCTTCATAAAGATACATTTCCTGTGGAAGAGCTTTTACTTCAGCCCACAAAGCTGTTTCAGGATGACTCTTTCCTATCAAAGCCAACCATTCGACTGATGTCAAGGAAAGTAAGTTCTTGCGTCCTTCAAACAGAATGTTCTGCTTTACATCGTACGACAAAATATGTGGATTGACATTCTGTCCCATTCGTGCAACCGTATCTACCACTCTCTGATATTCACCTCGGTTTTCAAAACCTACATAACTGCAGAAGTGGAACCACTCCAGCACACTACGATAACGCATGTAATCGTTTTCTCCAAAAGCCTCCCCATATAACATCGCATGCAACCGCTCATTCTCTGGAGCTACCTGAAACTCTTCCGACAAATAATCATAGATCTGATTAGCCAGTTCCTCAAAAACCGGATTTTCCGGATTCAATACGCCACCAGCCTGCTTCTCCATGCATTGAAGATAATGCCATAACAGAAACTGCAAATCTTCTGGATTCACTTCTCCCGGATAATAGTCTTTTTCTTTTTCCGAAGTCATGAAGGGAACAAGGCTGCCATACCGCTTACGGCATTCTTCAGAGAATGCTTGCCAGATTCCGGTCTGTGAAATTACATCCTGAAACCAGAGTGTCAAATAAATGGCAATTCCATGCACTGAATGTTCCGGATAACGTCCTCCGACAAAGTCCTTTAAACATCCAGCTATCTGATTAGCAACGTTTACATAGTACGTGTCTACTTCATCCTGTCGGTCGTATGGTTGAAATAACATCCACTCTTTTACATATATCTTTTTCATATTACATGAGATTTTAAGTTCTGGAGTGCAAATGTAAAATAATTATGAGAACAAGCAAGCTATCCCAAAGGGACTTATTTATTATTCACAAGTAATTCACAACCTGTTAATTCACATATCACACTGATAATCAATGAAAGATTAGGATATCAACAATTATATTCACAAGTATTTCAACAAGTAATTAACCGAGGTGTTTATATTCTATTCTCATAAAAAAATCCTGTCAAGGCTCCTTTTTAGAAGCCCTGACAGGATACTATCGCTATTCTTCAAATAAATTTACTCTTTCCGTTTTGCCTTCAATTCTTCGGCGGGCACCATGCGGTACAAACGATCGCTGGGCCGGATACGGTCGGGCACTTTAAATGACACGTGCACACCTTTCTTCACCACATCCACCGGCTTCAAGTCTACACGAGCCTCATCCAAGGTGACATACATGGCACCGGTAGTAGGACCGGTAATCAACAGTTTATCGCCGACTTTAATTTCTGAGGCTTCAATCAGGAATTCAGCTACTCCGATATTAGAGAAGTACTTGATTCCACGTCCGGCATATACCTTACGCTCCGTCGCTTCCGAACCGTAGTTCTTGCTCCATTCACCCAAGCGCTGTCCTAAATAATAGCCGTTCCAGAAACCACGATTGAATACGGTTTTCAGACGTTCATCCCAGTTGGCCACCTTTTCATCGGAGAATGTACCGTCAATGTACGACTGAATAGCTTCCTTGTAGCATTCTACTACTGTACGTACATACTCAGGTCCACGGGCACGACCCTCAATCTTGAATACCCGTACACCCGCTTCAATCATCTCGTCCATAAAATGAATGGTCTTCAAGTCTTTCGGCGACATGATGTACTGATTATCCACTTCCAGTTCAATGTCACTTTCCTTATCCTTTACCGTATACGCACGACGGCATACCTGCATGCAAGCTCCGCGGTTGGCCGAAGCATTCAGCTCGTTCAGGCTCAAATAGCACTTCCCGGAAACTGCCATACACAAAGCTCCGTGGCAGAACATTTCGATACGCACCAGCTCACCCATCGGACCCTTGATTTGCTGCTCCTGAATGGCATCGTAAATCTTACGTACCTGTTTCAGGTTCAGTTCACGCGCCAGTACCACCACATCGGCAAAACGTGAATAAAATTTCAATGCTTCTGCGTTACTGATGTTCAACTGAGTAGAAAGGTGTACCTCCTGTCCCACTTCATTACAATAAGCCATTACTGCCACATCAGCCGCAATGACCGCACTGATACCAGCTTCTTTTGCGGCATCCACTATTTTACGCATCAAGGTAATATCCTCGTCGTAAATAATGGTGTTAATAGTCAGGTAACTCTTTACTCCATGTTCATCGCATATCTTGGCGATTTCACGCAAATCGTCTATAGTAAAAGTGCTCGCCGAACGCGCACGCATGTTCAAGCTTTCAATGCCGAAATAAATGGAATCGGCTCCGGCATGAAGGGCGGCCGCCAATGACTCGCGTGAGCCCACGGGCGCCATGATTTCAAAGTCTTTGATTGTATAACTCATTTCCGTGATTGTAATATTACGGTGCAAAGGTAGCGTTTTTTCAGGATATAATAAAATTTCACTACCTTTGCGCGACAATATCAAGGCAATGAAAATTAGAAACATAGATTTAGGAGAAAAGCCAGTATTACTGGCACCGATGGAAGACGTCACTGACCCTGCATTCCGCCTGATGTGCAAGCAGTTTGGTGCCGACATGGTGTACACGGAATTCGTATCGAGCGATGCCCTGATTCGTTCAGTAGGGAAGACCATGCTGAAACTGAACATCAGTGAAAAGGAACGTCCGGTAGCCATCCAGATTTACGGAAAGGATGCGGATACCATGGTGGAAGCAGCCCGCATCGTAGAACAGGCCAAGCCTGATATATTAGACCTGAACTTCGGTTGTCCGGTGAAGCGGGTGGCAGGAAAAGGTGCTGGCTCCGGCATGCTGCAGAACGTGCCCAAGATGCTTGAAATTACCCGGGCGGTGGTGGATGCCGTAAAGATTCCGGTTACCGTGAAAACCCGTTTAGGATGGGATGCAGAACACAAGATTATCGTAGAACTGGCGGAACAATTACAGGATTGCGGAATTGAAGCCCTGACCATCCACGGACGTACCCGTGCACAGATGTATACCGGTGAAGCCGACTGGACCCTGATTGGAGAAGTCAAGAAAAATCCGAGAATGCATATCCCTATTATCGGAAACGGTGACATCACTACCCCACAACGTGCCAAAGAGTGTTTTGAACAATATGGAGTAGATGCCATCATGATTGGACGGGCCAGTTTCGGACGTCCCTGGATTTTCAAGGAAGTAAAACATTATCTGGAAACAGGTGAAGAGTTGCCACCTCTTTCTTTCAAATGGCGGATGGATGTATTGCGTCAGGAAGTGCTCGACAGTGTAAACCTGCTGGATGAACGCAGAGGTATCCTGCACGTACGCCGTCACTTAGCCGCATCTCCTCTCTTCAAAGGGATTCCAAATTTTAAGGACACACGCATTGCCATGCTTCGCGCAGAAACATTAAATGAACTGAATGGCATATTAGACCATATAGAAGCTACTTTCGGTAAGGAATAATCCTTACCGATTTTTTTAATACATCCGTTTAAAGACCGGAGAAATAAACCAGCGCTTATACATCAGCGTGGCCAACTGATAGACGAAGAAAGCAGTAATAAGTCCCACCAGCGAATCAATCAGGTAGTGTGCCTGAATATACACTGTGGCACAGCACAGCAACACATAGAACGGGAACAGAACGTAGGCCAATTTCCGGTTCACACGCCAAGCCATAATCATCACAATCGTAGAGATTCCCACATGTGAACTGGGGAAAGCAGCCGTAGGACGTTCACCTACTTCCTGTGAAGCTTCTACCAGATTATAGAAGAATCCGTGTTCATATCCCGGACCAGGAAGCAAGAAAGTATTGTCATTAAAATAATCTCCTATTGCCGGAAAATCACAAGCGTTCACTTTATCCATTCCAATGGCCGGGAAATAGAATTGAGGTCCGGCCACCGGCACCAAAATGTAAAACAAATAGTAAATGAAGAAAGAAGTGACCAGTACGAAGCAAATTTTCTCAAACCATTCAAAACGGGTCAGGAAATAATATACCACCACAATCAGCATCATGGGATAGTAAAAGAAATACCCCATATTGAAAGGCTCACTGAACCACATGGAAGGACACAGCTTGCTAAATTCCACCGAAGGCTGGCAATGAAAAATAGCCTGTTCGGCAGAAGCAAACACGTAATCCAAGTTCGGGAACAAGCGGTTAAATTCAAACGTATCCGGATACCAGTATGCCAACAATGACATTTGCACGACCATACGGATAAAAGCCGTCAAACGACAGGGGAATGCCTGATACAAATATATCAGTACGAACGTCAGGACCACAATGCCCAGACGCTCCAGCAACATCATCCCGGGATGATCCATCCGGGGATACAAAAGCAAAATCAAAATAGTGGTCAGTGCATTGTAAATCAAGCTAATGCTTTCTACAGCAAACAAGCCCTTTCCACTTTCTACTCGTTCAAATAACTTCAGTTCTATAGCCATCCTTCTTTTTTATACCAGGCAATGATTTCTTTTACTCCTCTTTCCAACGGATATTCGGGAACATATCCTAATTCCTTTTCCAGCGGTGAGATGTCACACCGCCAGTTGCGCTGTTTCATAATACGGTATTTATCACAGTTCAATGTACTCGTCTTACGGAGTATTCGTCCTACATTCTCTGCCACAAAGGAAATGGCTTTCAAAAGAAACAACGGACAGACGAAACGAAGCATCCACGGATTTCCCAATTCTTTCCGAATCAAGTCAGAAAACGTATGACTACTGTATACCTTTCCGTCGCTCACAAAATAAGCGCGGCCTGTGACATTTTTTTCAATAGCCAGATAAATGGCCTGTACCAAGTCCTTCACAAACACAAACGTAATATCCTGGCGTTTGAAACCTGCTGCAAAATCCACATGCTGCTGCACGGACTTCGCCATCAGGAAATAATCGCGTTCCCGTGGACCGTAAACTCCCGTCGGACGGAAAATCACATACGGGAAATTGGTGAGGGATTTCAAATATTCCTCGGTATGCAGTTTACTCAGTCCGTACGCCGTATTTGGCCGGGGAGTGTCCGTTTCACAAATGGATGAATAGTCTTTTTCCCGAATCGGTCCAAATATACTTAACGAACTTATGTAAATAAAGTTCACGGGAAGCATGTCTAATCGCTTCAGGGTCTCAATAAAATGTCGGGTAGCCCAGTAATTCCCGATTTCAAAATCGGCCTTGTCCAGGCATTTGGTCACTCCGGCACAATGAATAATGTAATCCCATTTCCCATGCTGGCGTTTCTGTTCCTCCAACTGACTGGCCAGACGGTCGGAATCAGTAACATCCAGTACGGCAAAATGGATACGTGAATCCTGCAAATATTTCCGGCTGCTGCTCTTCCGCACACCGGCCCACACCTGCATGCCACGCTCCAGCGCACCTTCCACCAAAAAGCTCCCGATGAACCCACTGGCACCGGTGACTAATATTTTTTTCTCCATAAACTTATTTTTCCGGTTCTACATGGATACTGATGTAGGTATCCTCTCCAAAAGTATCCCGCAACTTTTGCTCAATGGCAGTAGCCTTTTCATGTGCCTCATGCAGCGAGATACTTCCGTCCATCCGCACGTGCATGTCTATCGCATAATGACTTCCAATACGGCGGGTACGCAAATGATGCGGCTGCGACACACCGTCCAGTGACAATACCGTCTGCGTAATTTCCTGCTCTATATCATCGGGCAACGAGCGTTCCAATAATTCATCAATACAAGCCTTCAGCTGCTTCACGGCCACCTGCACAATAAAGAAACTGACAATCACTGCGGCCAGAGGGTCGAGCACACGCCAGCTTTCTCCCAACAGGATAGCTCCTCCAATACCTACGGCCGTACCGATAGAAGAAAATGCATCGCTGCGGTGATGCCAAGCATTGGCTATCACGGCCGGACTATTACAGCGTTTTCCCACCAGACGGGTGTAATGAAACAAGATTTCTTTTGATACTACGGATACAATGGCAGCCGCCCGTGGAATCCAGCCGGGCGGCCGGAATGCCTCTCCTTTTGCAAAACTGATGATTGATTCTATTCCACTCCAGCAAATTCCTACTCCTACAGCCAGCAAAGCCGCTCCAATCAACAGCGTAGCCAGTGTTTCATACTTTCCATGTCCGTAATCATGTCCCTTATCTTCCGGTTTGCTGGAAATACGCACAAACACGATGACAATCAAGTCCGTTATCAAATCCGACAAAGAGTGCACCGCATCGGCAATCATCGCCGCACTCTTACCCCAGAAGCCTGCCGCAAACTTACAGGCCACCAGCAGAATATTGACCAGACTACCCACCAGGGTTACCTTGTAAATCTCACGTTCACGAACGGATGTTCCAATCTCATTCATATCTTACTTTTGTAAAAAGAATGTGGCAAAGATAATAGTTTTTCAGCATCTTAACAGAAAAAACCACGTTTATTCCCCGGAAATCACTTTCTTTGTATAAAGATAATCTTACCAACAGCAGAGAGCTGTTGATTTAAAACAAAACAACATGGCTAAAAAGAAAAAAGAAAAGAAAGGCGGAAAGCACCTGAAGAAAAAAGAGCTCGTAGAGATACTGCTCAACTATTTCCGTACAAAGCCGAATGAAGCATTCAGCCTCAAGCAGTTGTTCCAAGCTCTAAAACTTACAACCCATCCGGGAAAAATGCTCTGCATCGATGTAGTGGAAGAAATGTTGGAAGACAACTTTCTGATTGAAATCGAAAAAGGGCGCTATAAAATCAATGACAAAGGACAGATTCTGACCGGAACCTTCGTACGTAAAAGCAATGGAAAGAACTCGTTTATTCCTGAAGAGGGAGGAGAACCCATTTTCATTGCGGAACGTAACTCTGCTCATGCAATGAACAATGACAAGGTGAAAGTTGCCTTGTGTGCCAAACGTAAAAAGCATCAGCTGGAAGCACAGGTAATCGAGATTCTGGAACACGCCAACGAAACCTTTGTCGGTGTATTGAAAGTCAGCAAGAATTATGCGTTCCTGCTTACGGAGACCAGTACTCTGGCTAACGACATCTTTATCCCGAAAGACAAGCTGAAAGGCGGAAAGAACGGTGATAAGGCTATTGTCCGCATTACCGAATGGCCGGAAGAAGCAAAAAATCCGTTTGGCGAAGTGATCGACATCCTCGGAAAAGCGGGTGACAACACCACTGAAATGCACGCTATTCTGGCTGAATACGGATTGCCGTACGTATATCCGCAGGCAGTAGAAGCTGCAGCAGAGAAACTGTCGGCCGACATCACGCCGGAAGATTATGCCGAACGCGAAGATTTCCGCGATGTCGTGACGTTCACCATCGACCCGAAAGATGCCAAAGACTTTGACGATGCGTTGTCCATCCGTACCCTGAAACCCGGATTATGGGAAGTAGGTGTGCATATTGCGGACGTATCTCACTATGTAAAAGAAGGAAGCATCATCGACAAGGAAGCGGCCAAACGTGCGACTTCTGTCTACCTGGTAGACCGCACCATCCCGATGCTGCCGGAACGTCTGTGTAACTTTATCTGCTCCCTGCGTCCTGATGAAGAAAAGCTGGCTTACTCTGTCATTTTCGAAATGAATGAAAAGGCGGAAGTGAAGAACTACCGCATCCGCCATACGGTAATCAAATCCAACCGTCGGTTCACGTACGAAGAAGCACAGCAAATCATTGAAACAGGGGAAGGTGACTACAAGGAAGAGGTACTTCAACTGAATCGTCTGGCACAGATTCTGCGAGAAAAACGAATGGCCGCCGGCTCTATCAACTTTGACCGCTGTGAGGTAAAATTTGAAATTGACGAAACGGGTAAACCGCTCAGCGTATACTTCAAGGTGTCTAAAGAAGCCAACAAGCTGATTGAAGAATTCATGCTGTTAGCCAACAAGACAGTGGCAGAATACGTAGGAAAAGTTCCTAAGAACAAAAAACCGAAGGTACTTCCTTATCGTATCCACGACCTGCCCGACCCTGACAAGCTGGATAACCTGAATCAGTTTATCGCCCGCTTCGGTTACAAAATCCGCACAGGAGGTAGCAAAGCAGAAGTATCCAAGTCTATCAATCACTTGTTAGGCGAAATTGAAGGAAAGAAAGAACAGAATCTGATAGAAACAGTGTCTTTACGCGCCATGCAGAAAGCACGCTATTCGATTTATAACATCGGACACTACGGACTGGCATTCGATTACTACACGCACTTCACCTCTCCTATCCGCCGTTATCCGGACTTGATGGTACACCGTCTGCTTACCCGTTACCTGGCAGGAGGACGAAGCGCACAAGCCGACAAGTATGAAACTCTCTGCGAACACAGTTCGGCAATGGAGCAGACTGCAGCCAGTGCAGAACGTGCATCCGTGAAATACAAACAGGTGGAATTTATGGGTGAACGTATCGGAGAAGTATACGACGGAGTAATTTCCGGTGTCACAGAATGGGGACTCTACGTAGAAATCAACGAAAACAAGTGCGAGGGCATGATTGCCATGCGCGACTTGGGCAACGATTTCTATGAGTTCGACGAAAAGAACTACTGCCTCATCGGACGTCGTCACCACCAGAAATTCAGTCTCGGCGATCCGATTAAGATTAAGGTAGCCCGTGCTAACCTGGCTAAGAAACAGCTGGATTTCGTATTGGCTGAAGCTTGACGAACCGCGTTTAAATAAATAATTTCCCCGCTTCTTTTTAGAAAACAAAAACTTTCTACAAGGAAGCGGGGATTTTTATTATTTCACCCTGCGGTTTAACTGGTTATTCGCTTTCTCCGGACGGGACTTTCCCACCCGTTTTCCACTTGTCTTTTTCTTATTGCTCTGTTTTGCCTTGAAAGCAAACGGATTTTTCTTGTTTACTACCATACCATTCTGATTTTGGTACA